>Ga0070374_10001229_pt1 | contig 10954 bp, 8 predicted proteins | sample LauGreSuBDMM15SN_2_FD_66374 | JGI IMG/M metagenome (GOLD analysis project Ga0070374, IMG submission 66374) | Freshwater lake microbial communities from Lake Michigan, USA - Su13.BD.MM15.SN (version 4) (version 4) | ecosystem: Environmental > Aquatic > Freshwater > Lake | place: Lake Michigan...
GTCAACCAGATCAAACATTTTCAAGATCTCAAAGTTGAAAAAAGGCAGCTATGTGCTCTTCATTAGACATGCAGCCACCGGTATGACAATTGGTGATACAAACCCGAAGCACTGATCCATGAAGCCATGTTTATTGCGGCAGTGCTTTTGACCTGAGCCATCAAGAACTACAGCGCATAGCGTCCTCGCTTGAGTTGTTTGTCGCGGGCATCACGAGCTGCAGCAATTTCTGCGTCGCTAGCACCCCCATGATACGTTCCGTACTGAGGAAAATAAGTCGCATCAAGTTTTTTTAGATAAGCATCCAGACCACCGGAAAGATCAAAATTCGGTGAAAAATCGGGGAGCTTGCTCCATAAAGCTCGCTCGAGATCGATCGTCCGTGTTGTTTTTTCTATCGCGTCAAGATAATCCTCTTTTGTGAGTTGCCTTTCAACGCCAACTAAGGCTTTCAAAGCTGGAGCGAAGTTGAGGACATTAACCTTCTTCGCCGACCGCCCCCCCTGAGGATCCCATTGCCAAGAGGTCATTAAAAGAAGTTTGGAAGGAATCATGGGCTCGCCATCAAACTCTATCTCGAGCTTGCCAGCGATACCCCAGCTTCCACTTGAAGTTCCAGGCGTCAGGTAAGGGAAGAGCGCACGCGATTCCATTTCAGTGTCACCAAAACGACCGCGTGAAAAGACCTGGCTGAAATAGACATTGTGAATATCAAGAATTATTTTTCCACCAAAGTATCCGACAAGCCATCGAGTGATTCGCGATAACTCCTTTGTTGCAGTCATCGGTTCTTGCCGGAATTCATCTACCCCGTAGGCGGCTGTCGTCACTTCATTGGGTTCCCACCCTTTATTGACACCAGCAGCGGTGTAAATGGCGTATGGATGCCGATCTCGGTCTATGCCCGCTGGCCCGACCAACTGGTGCCCAGGCAAGACCTTTTGACCGCCTGGCAATGGCATTAACTTTGCTGCGAGTTTGACAAATTTTAGAATCGTCGGATTGGCTTTGTCCCCAAGATGACCATCTCCGTACCACATGTCCATCATTTGCAAATTTTCTGCTCGCTGACGCGCGCCACGTGAGCCTGATTGAAAGGAGGCGTAAGCCTTTTGGCTGAAGTCGTTCGTCGCTTCTCGACTGCTTTCCCTGTGATAGTTGGCTGCACCTTGGCGTTTAGAGCCAAGATCCCCATAATTGGCATTTGCATTGATCGAATCCGCCATGATTTGGTGCAGTCCCGCAGCATTGCCTCCTTTACCTGCAGTGCCGTAGATGATGGGGTTTGATTGCACAGCCCTTGTCAGCTCCGAAACATAATGTGGGCTTTCTTTTCGAAGGTGATGCACGAGCAAAATAAGCTCGTTGTGTGAGTAGCCAGGCATTTAACTTCCCAATGTTACTTTTGCATATTGTAAAAGTTAAATCCTTTTTGTATCAATTTCCCGTGATCGAGTATCGTCGGCCAAATGGTTGGTTTGATTGTGTGGCAATACTCCCCTTATGCAGCACAAATCATTGGTTGGAAGTCCGGGTTAAGGTTGATCTAAATAGATATTGATGTGGTGGTCAACCTAAAAAAGGTGGTACTGAATCGGTTTAGTTTTGAGTTCGAGGACCGGGTCACTCAGCAATGACCCTTAATTCCGTTGACACAAAAATTCGGACACCCTCTTAATTGAGCTCTTTTTGAGTTGTATGAGCTATAAATGCGATTCAATTAAGCTACTTTCATCAAATCTACGGGCAAGGGTATGTGCCCCTGCAAATTTTTTTACTTTGCTTGGCCGAATAGATGTAAAGTCGGCTTTGTCTAGGACATTTTGTCCTTGCTGAGCAAATAGGCGATCAAATGATGAACTCTGCCAATGTGTTGGACCGACTTGTTAATTTGCCAGTATCCAAATTTACATGGATGGCAATGTCAATGTTTTCTGAGCGATCGCCGGCATCAAACGATGATTTGCCCAAAGCTTTTAAAGGCGACCCTGATGAGTGCCAAACCTCGATTTTGTCAATCATTGAAGCTCAGATTATTCCTCGACTTTTGAAGGCTGAGAGGGCCATTGGAGCCAAATTAACTTTGGTTCCTGCTTCTCGAGCCATGCCTAGCAAAGAGGAGATCCACCATTTTGTCAGTTTGTGTGTTTCACCAGATCCACTAGCAGCTCAGATCTTTGTCAATAAATTACTAAAAGAAGGACTGAACACTGAACATATTTTTCTTGAACTTATCACCCCCGCTGCACGTGAGCTTGGTACTCAGTGGGATTTAGATCGCATGGATTTTGTGGATGTCACGCACGGACTGGTGCGCTTGCATGCGATCGCTCACGAGATTGGTTTTGCTTACCGTGATGGCCCTGTTGTTCAAGGTGATGTCAAAAGAGTAATGATTGCCTCTGCTCCTGGCTCAAAGCATTTGCTTGGGCCTACTATCGTGGCAGATTTTTTTCGCAAAGAGGGATGGCAAGTCGTTATAGAGATTTCTTCGTCGAAAAAAGAGTTGGTTCAAGCCGTTGAGAATGAGTGGTTTGACACGGTGGGACTCTCGGTCAGCATTGCCTCACAACTGACTGACTTAGGTGATTTAGTTGATCAGATAAAGCGTTGTTCACGCAATCCTCGATTGGTGGTTTTACTGGGTGGACCGATCTTCACAGTACAAAATTTTCAAGCAAGTGACTTCGGTGCCAGTGTTATTTGCATTGATGCCAAAGAAGCCGTATCTTTAGCGCTTGCTCTTCAACCAACTGATTGAAAATTCCGCAAGCACAGTGAGTGTATGTAAACAACCTCATTAGGGTTTGGTTTTGAATTGATCAAACCATTGCTTAACGCTTAATAAAATAAACCAAAAATCAAAAAAACATTCGCAACTTTAGATTTTTATGAGCTGTATCGTGATTAAGCTGTTCAAATCAAGTTAACCAGCGGTAAAAACTTGATGATATTTTGGAAGAGCTATCAGGTGTAAGCAAAAATATCGGTATGTCCAATGACACATCTGTTTGCGTCATATTTGCTTTTGATCCAGGACTCAATGGTTCCAGTCGGAAGTAAGCCGGTTTCTTTAACGGCGGCTGCAGTTCCTGCAACCAGTTGATCAATCAGTGGTCGATCAAGTTCATTCATGACCCACGGACTGTCAGCAACATCAACGCGAAAGTGATGGCTTGTAAGAAAGTTGATCAATAAGCTTGCTGCATCTGGCCCTGCAGCAGCTCCAAAACCTTTGTCAGTTCTTTGGTGAAAGTGGAATGCTTCCAAGACTGATTGATCCGATGGCCCTTGTGGATCCCAAGCCTCGACTCCGTTGTAAGTAAGAGTTGCGTAGAGGGGCTTTGACAGGGTGTGACAAAATTTCCGAAGCCAATCGTCACTCGTTAAATCAAAAAAAGCTGCTGCAGTCACAAGATCAGTCGTTGCCATGATGGGCATATGAACTTCTTTGGATAGATCAGCGCAATGAAAATTGACAATGATTTCTTTATTGAATTTTTTCAAGATGAGTTTTGTATCCAGCGGTTTACGAGCTGCTAGGTGTAAGTTACTTGTGATAACTGTTGAATCTTCACTCCATCTCAAAAGGGCAGTCTGTGCCGCGAGTAACAATTTGGGGTCTGAATCAACCAAGGTCCACTCTTGAAATTTATTGAAAACAGGAGCAAGTGCTCGAAGGTTAGATCCGCTTCCACAACCAAGGTCAACGATATGAATAGACCCAGAACGCGTAGATTCAATGTGTTGAAGATGAGCCGAGACTGAGGCCAACAGTTTGGGGTTTCGAGACCGGTGATCAACTGGCTCTCGCAGAGCAAGCCATTCAGCTGTGAAGTTGTTCATCGTCTTTTTGATCAAGGGTTGGGTCATTGAAATTGGTTGACAAGCCGTATTGTTGTTGCATCATGTAGGCGAACTGGCTGTTCTGTGACATTAGCTCTTCAAACTTGCCTGACTCAACTGCCTTGCCGTTCTCCATGACCAAAATCATGTCAGCATTTCTGATGGTGCTGAGTCTGTGTGCAATCACCAGTGTGGTTCGGGTTTGTGTGACAGCTTGAAGTGCTTTAAGCAAGCTGGTTTCCGTAGGTGTATCCAGTGCGCTGGTCGCCTCATCAAGAATTAATATCGGTGCATTTTTTAAGATAACGCGAGCGATTGAAAGTCGTTGCCTTTCGCCACCAGAAAGCGTGCGACCATGTTCACCAATGACGGTGTCAAACCCTAAAGGCTGCGACATGATGAAATCTAAAGCTTGAGCGCGTGAGGCGGCCTCGCATAACGCTTTATCGGTTGCATCAGGCGAGCCAATACGTAGGTTTTCAGCAATGGAGCGATTGAATAAAAAAGGTTCTTGAAAAACGACGCCAATGTTTTCTCTCAAGGCTTTGAGTTGAATGTGCTCAATATCATGGCCGTCTATGGTGATGAGTCCTGATTCCCTGTCAAATGCACGGTACAACAAACTGAGCGCTGTTGATTTGCCTGCGCCTGAGGCACCCACCAGGGCTAGCGTTTGACCGGGGTAAAGACAAAAGCTGAGGTTGTTAACTGCTAAATAATTAGAGTTGTAAGAGAAATTTACATTTTTGAATTCAACCAAACCAACCAAACGACCTGGGGTGATAGCGTCTGGCTCATCTCTCACATCCGGGCTTGTGTCTAGAACATCAAAAAAGTCTTTTAAGCGAGGCGCCTCGAACGCAAGTTTGTTGATGAATGAAACCGATTGATCTAGGCGGGTAATGACCAAGCCTGCGAACGCAACAAATGTGACTATTTCTCCAACGCTAACCAGCGAATAGGAATAGAGCCAAACACCCAAAAGGATGATGCTGAAAATACTGATTGATGTGGCGCAGCGTGTCATGACGGTAACTGCCGCCCACCAATTCAAAATTGGAAACTGCGCTTGTAAAACACGTTGACTGATTTGGCTAAGTGATTTTGCTTCTGCTTCAATGCGTGTGAAGCTCTGGACCAAGGCTATATTGCCCAACGTGTCTGAGGCCTGAGTTGCCATTTCTGTGTGATGGTTTTCAATTTGTTGTTGCAGTCTCTGAGTTTTTCTCAAAATAGAGTGCGTCAACAAAACAAAAAAGACACAAAGAACCATCAGGATAGTCGCCAGTTGCCAATTGATGAAAAACGCAAGGGGCATCAAAACAAGCAAGGAGACGAATGCTGCCAATTGCTCACGAAAAAAACTCAACCACAATGACCACAGAGCGTCTGTGCCATTGGTCATCACTTTCATTAGCTTTCCTGAGTGCGTGCGAGAAAGCTGCGACATTGGCAGATGCAAGACGTGAGCAATGTATTCGTTCATCATGGCATGACGTTGGCTGTGCGCAAGGCGATCAGAAAAAAGCGCTATCAACGTGGAGCAGACGATTGTGAAAAGGCCGAATCCAATCCAAAGCAAAAGCAGAGGACTTATGGATTCCCAGATCCCGCCTTCGCTACGCGCGGCTATCTTCGATAGCTGATCAATGATTTTTCCAAATAAAATCGGTTCAACAAAAAAAGCACAAGCCAGTGCAATATTTGCCAATGACAAGCGCCAAACTAATGTCTTTTGGCTGCCTAAAAAGCCAAGCGCTCGCGCATAAATTTCCCAAAAATGAATCATTTATTTCGAAACTTTTCGTGAATGGTGTAGGGCCTGAGTTCAAGCGGTTGCAGTATTTTTGAGTGTGCAATCTCTTCTGGTGAACTCAACCATTGATGCTTGATCATCTTTTCCCCAAGCCAAGCTTGAGAGGTCAGGACGACCATGGGTATTGATAAGACCAACCCACCAAAGAAAAACAAACCAAAAGGTAAAAAGCTGGGATGGGAGGATAAAAGTAAAACAGATAAGAAAACACCGAGCAGTGTGTGTCGAAAAAATTGTCGACTGGCTTCACGCCAAGAAATAGCGTGGTCGTCTCTAGTTTGGCTCGACCACCCACCCTGATGACCTAGGGCGAGTCCAATGATGAAAAATGAATGATTGAGCCAAGTGACGGGAGTCATCAAGAATGAGAAAATAGTTTCAAGCATCAAGCTTTTTGCGAAAACAATTCGACCCCCAAAACGATGGCTTTCTTTTTTTCTTAAAAAAACATCCACAGCACCAGCTATTTTTGGTAGGTACCACATGACGCCGGACGCAACGATCAATGCTTGAAAAAAGCTTGTGTTGATGTACTCACCAAATGAACCAACTGTGCTTACGGATACCACTGCAATCAGCATGAGAAGGATCCAGGCCGGAGAACCTGCGAACATTGTGATGGCCATGATCAATTGAAATCGGCCAATCGCGTGTAAATTTTTTAACCCGAGTAAGTGAATATATTGCAAATTACCTTCGCACCACCGTAAGTCTCTGCGGATGTAGTCGCTAAGTGTGGGCGGATTCTCTTCGTAGCTGTGGTCTTCAAATGGGTAAATTCGAACCTCGTAACCAGCCCTGCGCATCAAAATAGCTTCTATCAAGTCATGGCTCAAGATGGTTTTATTTCTGGAGCCAGTTTTGAGCTCAGCCACATTGCAATATTTGATAAATGGCGCTAGTCTGATGACGGCGTTATGCCCCCAATAAGGACCACAGTCTCCAAGCCACCATGAAGACCCCATCGTGTAGGAGCGCATGCCCAAGCGCATGCCGTATTGAAACAAACGGGTAAACGCGCTTGCAGAAGGCAAGCCGACAACCAGCCCTTGAACAATTCCTAAGCGATTGTTTTTTTCCATGATGCTCACTAGGCGGGTCATGGCCGAACCCGTCATGAAACTGTCGGCATCCAAAACGATTGCGAATTCGTGCAGTCTGCCCCATTTGTGACAAAAATCAGCGATGTTGCCTGCCTTAAAGCCGTCATTCGTTTCACGACGGCGATAGGTGACGGAAATACGATCTTTAAATTCATCACTGATATCTTTAAATACAGCATTCTCAATTTGCGCAACGGAGTGATCGTTCGTATCACTCAAAACAAAAACGTGATAATTTGGTCCCCATCCATTTTTAACTAAATCGTTCAACATAACCCGTAAATTACGAACAAGTCTCTCAGGGAATTCATTGCGAATGCAAAGCAAAATTGCGGTTGATGATGTCAGTGGCGCGTCTTGAGAAGAACCAGCAGCGTTTGGAAAAACCAAGCCCGCAGGATTTTTTGAAAATTGGCAAAGGATCAAGCCGATGATTGCATTCCAAAAGCCCACCACCATCCAAGGAAGTGTCATAGCGAAAAGAGCCATGAGAAACGCACGAAGAAGGTGAGGAATGTTGCCTGAAAGGGTTGAATCCATCAACCAAAGCATGAATACAGCAGTGGTCAGTGAAAGCGAAAAAAAGATGGTGCGCCTAACTGACATATTTTTAAATCGAAATAAAAAACTAGATGCTTAATTTTATGGGTGTACCAGAAAGTACGTCTTCAAGCAGTTTTAAAACCTTTTTAAAGATTAGACTGAGGTTGTTTTTACTCAAGAGTACCTGCTGGGCTGCCCTATACTTTGATCATCATTTGGGTGCTAACTGATTGCCGACTTCTTTTTTGGATTGAAACACTTGTGTCAACACATTCAGTAAATGGCTTTGAGGCTAGATCACTTTGGTATGTGGCACCAGAAAAAGTTGAAATTCGTTCAGAAGTACTCAAACCTTTGATCGATGGCGAAGTACGCGTTCGAGCTCTGTTTGGTGCATTGAGTCGCGGCACAGAATCTTTGGTTTATCGTGGAGAGATTCCTGAATCGGAGTATCAGCGCATGGCTGCACCGTGGATGAATGGCGAATTTCCGTACCCTGTCAAGTATGGTTACTGCAATGTGGGGCGAATCGAGGATGGTCCAGCGGGTTGGATTGGACAGTTTGTTTTTGCATTACGGCCACATCAGACCATGTACGTGGCTGATGTGCAAGATGTCGTCCCATTACCAACTGGGCTGCCTCCAGAACGCGCTGTTTTGTCAGCCAATATGGAGACTGCACTGAATGCGGTGTGGGATGCATCCCGGGCCCCGGTGACAAAATTGTGATCGTTGGCAGCGGTGTTTTGGGCTGTTTGGTTGCATATTTGTGCTCTGGATTGAAAGGAGCGGACGTCACTTTGGTAGACATTGATCCTGAACGCTGCACAGTTGCCAGAGCTTTGGGAGTGCAATTCGCATCGGGCAAAATCATACCCACAGATTGCGATGTGGTTTTTCATTGCAGTGCTAGCCCAGCCGGTCTGGCCACCGCGATTGGCGCTGCCGGTGAGGAGGCTCAGATTTTGGAACTGAGTTGGTACGGTAACCGCGAAATAACCATATCTTTGGGTGGTGCTTTCCACAGCCGCCAGATCAGACTTCAGTCGAGCCAAGTTGGTCACATATCGGCAACTCGCCGTCCACGCTGGACACACAAAAGACGGCTCCAAGCCGCTATGGGTATGTTGATCGACGAACGGCTTGATGTTTTATTGACTCATTGCGTTGATTTTGAAGACTTGCCCCATCAATTACCTCACTTGTTTGGTTCGAAAAGCCAGGCCCTTTGCAGTTTAATTCGTTACCCCTAAGGATTGTCCATGTTCACTGTTGAAGTTAGAGACCACATCATGATCGCGCATTCATTCAAAGGGAAGGTCTTTGGGCCGGCTCAAGCCTTGCATGGTGCGACTTTTATTGTTGACGCAGCCTTTATGTCAAAAGCTTTGGATGCCAACGGTATCGTTATTGATATTGGTAGAGCACTAGATGTTCTGAAAGCCACATTGACGCCTTTGAATTACTCAAATCTCGACGCAATTGAAGAATTTGCAGGCGTCAATACAACAACTGAATTCCTCACCAAACATATTTTTGATGCTTTGGCGAGTGCTGCACGCAGCGGTGAACTGGGCCGTGACGGGGCCCAATTGCACGCGATCAGGGTCACCTTGTCCGAGTCCCATGTGGCTCGCGCTTGGTATGAAGCCGAAATTCATTGACCAACTATATTTTTCGGTGTGGGCAAAAAACTCATTTTTGTTTTCCCGGGTGATCTGGCTGCGTTGACGGGTGGTTACGCCTACGACAGGCGTGTTATTGATGGTCTTAAAACTTTTGGCTGGAAAATTCAATTGATCAGCTTGGGCGAAGGCTATCCTTTTCCAAGCAAAGAACATTTGGATAAGGCTGCTTCTTTGCTGCTTGGATTGGAGTTAGGAGTGCCGATGTTGGTGGACGGTTTAGCTTTGGGGGTGCTGCCAGACTTGGTTCCCCTTCTTGCCAAGCGCCATCCTATTGTTGGTTTGATACACCACCCATTGGCCCTCGAAGCAGGTCTTAGCGTTAACCAAGTTTTGGCGCTTCAAGAATCAGAAAAAAAATCCCTGGTGTATGTCAATCGAGTAGTTGCCAACAGCCCAAAAACAGCTCGTGACTTGACTGCTTTTTACGAAGTGCCGAGTCAATGTGTCACAGTGATTTTGCCTGGAACTGATCGGTATTCAACTTTAAAAGTCCACACATTAATCCCGAAACACAGCCCTCGACCTGTTCAATTACTTTCTGTGGGAGCGGTGATTTTCCGAAAAGGCTTTCATATTCTTGTTGAAGCCTTACACGCTCTACGGTTGCTTTCGTGGACATTGACCATTGCTGGCGATATCACCCGCGACGTACATGCTTTTGCACAGTTGCAAGAGGTCATTCGCCGCTATGCACTGGAAGACCGCATTCATGTTTTAGGTGCGGTGAGTGATCTTGAGCTGCGAAGGCTTTATACGACTTCAGATGTGTTTGTTTTGGCCTCTCTTTATGAGGGGTATGGAATGGTTTTCGCAGAAGCTATGGCGAATGGTTTACCCATCGTGGCGACAACAGGTGGTGCTATTGGGGATACTGTTCCAAAGCAAGCTGGCGTGTTGGTTGAGCCAGGCAATGTGGCTTCACTGAGCGATGCAATCAAGTTGTTGGTCGAAAACGAACAATTTCGGTCGGTATTGTCACAAGGCGCACGGCATGCGGCACAGCAGCTGCCAACCTGGGATGATTCCGTTCAGAAATTTGATTTGCTCCTCAATGACCTGACTGCGCAATGATCTTTTGACGGATTGCTCAGTTCTTGCGCAAGTTGCAGTCAAACAATACGTCCATTCCAAGAACATGGGTTGATGTATTTAGGCGGGTCGCTTGATCCATATGCGTTATTGGGGGTAACTCAAAACTGGGTCTTCCAGAGCCCATGACGATTGGAGAAACGATCAAATGCAAGTGATCGACACATTTGGCTTCAAGAAATTTTGAGACAGTTTTGGCGCCGCCTTCGACCAGTACACGTGAAATTCCGGTCATTTGTAGTCGTTGCAGAAGATTTTTGGGGTCTATCCGATTCTCTTTCAATGGCAGGGTAATGTTTTCAACTTCTGGTGGTGGAGACACAATGCGGTCATCTGATGTGACCCAAATCTTTCTTACGCCATCTTTATTCCAAACTTGAGCATTGGTGGCCAGCCGACCTTTAGGATCGATCACGACACGTGTCGGATTTTGCCCTTGGACAAGTCTGACGGTCAGCAAGGGATCGTCGGTGATAGCCGTTTCAACACCGACCACAACTGCATCCACCAATGCGCGAAGTCTATGCAAATGTATCAATCCGTCTGGTCCATTAACGTATTTTGATTGACCTGTGACGGTGGCTATTCGCCCGTCCAGCGTTTGTCCGATTTGAGCTAACACCAGCATGCTGTTCGTGCCGCTTTGACGCAAAGGTTCGAATACGGCTTGAAGAGGTGATGGGGGTAGAGGATCAGTCCCAAAAAAAGCTTTCAAAAAATGCGCCCAATCTGCCGCAGCTTGACCCTCTGGTCCGTTGGGCGAATTTGGTAGGGGGGGGTCTATAAAAGCCATGGTTAAAAGACCTTGTTCATGCCTGAAAATTTGTTGATGACACACATAACTTAACATATTGGGAAATAATGAGTGG
>Ga0070374_10001231_pt1 | contig 10953 bp, 12 predicted proteins | sample LauGreSuBDMM15SN_2_FD_66374 | JGI IMG/M metagenome (GOLD analysis project Ga0070374, IMG submission 66374) | Freshwater lake microbial communities from Lake Michigan, USA - Su13.BD.MM15.SN (version 4) (version 4) | ecosystem: Environmental > Aquatic > Freshwater > Lake | place: Lake Michigan...
ATAGCGCAATCGTTCTAGGTCAGAGCTAGTGAATTTGCGGTAACCAGATGGCGTGCGTTGCGGCTCAATCAATCCTTCAGATTCGAGAAAGCGAATCTTTGAAATAGTGATGTCGGCAAAATCTCCTCGCAAACGGTTTAGAACTTCACCGATGCTTAAGTACGCGCGTGCTGGTACTGCCATGACTACTCCCCTAGTTTCTTCTGGTGTTTAAAAATTATTTGTTCGAACCAATAAAAAGTAAATGAAACTTACCGATCTGAAACTCATCGCCTGAGACGAGTGCGTGTTCGGTAACTGATGCATTGTTGATGTAAGTCCCGTTTAGAGAACCCGCATCTTTTAAAACAAAACTCGTGTCGATCTTTACTATTGTTGCGTGTTTTCTCGAAACTGTTACATCATCTAAAAAGATCGCACTGTCTGCTGATCGGCCAATGGTTGCGCCTTCGGCTGTGATCAAAAATCGTGAACCTTTGTGCGAACCACGTGCAATCAGAATCATTGCTTTCTCACCCTTCGAGCTTTGAATCTCTGAAACTACTGCGCGATCTTCTGAGGAAAGCAATGCCAACTGCTCCTCAAGATAGTTAGCTAGGGAATTGCTAACTTCGCGCAGACCTAAATGAAGGGTGGTAGTTAACTCATTCTGCGATTGTTCTGCAGCCATCATTCCTACCTCCTCACCGTGTACTTAAGGGTGACACTAGAGAGTTAGAGGAATAAGGTCAAGCGGTTAATTCACCGTATTGGGCAGCTGTGAGCAGGTCAGAGGGGGCTGCGGCGACCTCAATTTTTACTAGCCAGCCTCCACCATAAGGATCCGAGTTGATTGTCTCTGGTGAATTAGATAATGCGTCATTGATCGCCACAATGGTGCCGGTGACTGGTGCATAAATATCTGAAACACTTTTCGTTGACTCAACTTCGCCACAAACTTTACCTGCAACTACTGATTCGCCAACTTTTGGAAGTTGCACATAAACGATGTCACCCAATGCTGCTTGCGCGTAATCAGTGATCCCCATTGTGAAAGTGAAATCAACACATGACACCCATTCGTGTTCTTTGGTGTATAACAACTCATTGGGAATTGATGACATGGGATCCTCTTATCTGCCAAATGCCTTGGCGCGCATAACTAATACCTGTCGAAATGTAGAGGGCAATCCCCCAGATGGCAAAACTCCACCCCACAACAAAAGCAATCGTTCCGAGCACGCCATCTGATTGAGCCAACAAAATAAACGGGAAGGCATACATTAAGTTAAAGGTGGCCGCCTTACCTAGATAAGTAACGGTGAAGGGTGCAATCCCTTTTCGATTCATAATGATGGTGATTAATCCCAGCACAAAGTCTCGGCCAATAATAATGATGATCATCCAGATCGGGATGATGTCCCTAATGAGAAAGACAACAAGGATCGCTAGAATATAAAGACGATCAATCGCAGGATCGGCTAATTCACCGAAGCGAGAGGTTTGATTCCACGCACGGGCAATTTTTCCATCGAAGTAATCAGTAGCTCCCCCGATAGCTAGGACAACAATTGCCCATCCATCGGCTTCTAGGTTAAGCGTCAAGTAGATGAATAAAGGGATACCAAGAAAACGTAGAAAGGTGAGAGCGTTAGGAACGCTGATCACTGAGGCTCTCATTCCTTATCGCGCTCCTTGACTCTAACGGCCACCTGAACTGGGGTGCCCGGGAATTTGAACTCTTCACGCAAACGGCGCTCAATAAAGCGTCGATACGAAGCCTCAATCCAGCCACTAGAAAACACTACAAACTTAGGGGGCGCAATACCGGCTTGCGTGGCGTAGTAAACCTTAGGCTGCTTTCCACCACGAACTGGCGGCGGAGTGGCACCAATGAGTGCGCCTAAGAATGAGTTGAGTTTGGCTGTTGGAACTCGGCGCTCCCAGCTATCGAGGGCGGTGCGAAGGGCTGGTGCCAGACGATCACGGTGCCAGCCCGTCTTGGCTGCGATATTCACGCGCTGCGCCCATTCAACCTGATCAAGATGTCGATCTATCTCGCGATCTAATTGATTGCGGCGATCTTCATCTACTAAATCCCACTTATTCATGACGATCACCATTGCCTTGCCGGCCTCTTCAACCATGCTGATGACACGCAGATCCTGTTCAGTGATTGGCTCAGAAGCATCTAGGACAACCACTGCGACTTCACAACGCTCTAGAGCAGTAGCTGTTCGAAGTGATGCGTAGTAGTCAGTTCCTGAATCTTGGTTAGCACGCTTTTTTAAACCAGCGGTATCGATAAATCTCCAGGTAGATCCACCAAATGACAGTAATGAGTCAACTGGATCTCGCGTTGTTCCCGCGACATCATCGACGATAGATAGTGACTCTCCGGCGATTGCGTTAAACAACGATGACTTACCTACATTTGGACGACCAATTAGCGCAACCTTGCGGTAACCATCTTGGTTTTGTGCCCGTCCTACTTCAGGTAACACAGCAACGATGTGGTCTAACAAATCACCACTACCACGACCATGTAGCGCTGAAACAAATCGTGGTTCACCTAATCCAAGGTTCCACAACATGTGCGCTTCTGCCTCTTCGCGTTCTCCATCAACTTTGTTACCAATTAAAATTGTTGGCTTCTTTGCTTTACGCAGGTGTTGAACCAGAATGTCATCTTCATCCAGAGCGCCCACTTGAGCATCAACAACAAATGCCAAAACATCCGCCTCTTGCATGGCAATTTCTGAACCAGCACTCACTTGTATAGAAATTCCATCGGGCTTTGCTTCCCAACCGCCCGTATCCATCACAATAAAACGACGACCGCCCCATTCGCATTCGTACTGAACGCGATCGCGAGTTACACCCGGCGTATCTTCAACGATTGCCTCACGGCGACCTATAAAACGATTAATCAGTGTTGACTTTCCAACATTTGGACGGCCCAAGATTGCAACAATAGGTAAACCCAGCAAATTACGCTTCTTTAACAGCTCCCAAATTCGCTCAATAGTCTCATCAAGATCCAAGTTTGTGGAATCAACCTCTACCGCATCTGCCGCCATGGTTAAGGGTGAAACTGTTCGGGTTGAATCTACTGTGTCTCGGTTATCCAGAGAAGCTTTTACATCAACGCTTTTATCCTCAGTTTCATTTTCGCGTCGAACCGCTCGCGCATCCAGATCTGCAGTTAAGTAAATTTTCAAGCCGGCTTCAGGTGCCACCACGGTTCCAATGTCGCGACCTTCTACGACAATTCCGCGCTCTGCAGAGTAAATAATAAAATGCTGTAATTTCAAAAGCTCATGACGGATTTCAGGGATCGCGCTGATGCGTGAAACATTGTCAGTGACCGCTGTTCCACGTATCGCATGTGTGATTTGTGTTTCGCCGGCAAAAACATTTGGTGATTGCGGATCGGCATCAAATGTAATTGGATGATCTCTGATTGCTTGCACAATTGAAAAGGCTTCTTCGCACTTATGTTCTAAAGCCAACCAAGTAACCGCGCGATATAGCGCACCTGTATCTAAATAATTCCATCCAGCGCGGACTGCAATTGCCTTTGCTGTACTTGATTTACCTGCGCCACTCGGGCCATCAATAGCTACGATTATGCCCATGTACCGAGCCTACTTCTATTTACGAACCGGATGAACATTCCATCCGATCGAAGTTAGATGTGCAAACAATTTCTCTGCGTCCGGTAGTGACAAAGCCAGTGTAATCAGAGCACTTAACTGTCCTGGCGAATGCTCTATGTTCAAATCTTCAACGTTCACTTGCATCGCAGCGCATTCATTAAATATCGCACCAAGCTGACCTGGTTTGTCATCAATTACAATTGGCAAATAGCTGTACTCGCGAGCTGTGCCACCATGTTTTCCAGGGATCAGCGCCTTACCCGCCCGTCCTGCAGCAATTAACTCTGCGATTGTGGCCGGGTCAGCTAAGGCTGCGATCATCTGTGTTAGATCGTTTTGTAGACTTATTAGTAATGCAGATATTTCGCCACGATTGCTATGAATAATCTCTTTCCACAACTGTTCATCAGAGCCAGCAATGCGGGTTGTATCGCGTAGCCCCTGACCCGCTAACTCCATCCACTCAGGCGGTGTACCCAGCAACTGCTTGGCGAGCAAGGATGCGGCGATCTGAGGCAGATGCGAGATTTTCGCCACGGCGGCGTCGTGATCGGGGGCAGAAAGTTCAATCGCCGTTGCGCCAAGGCTGGTAATGAGATCTAGGACCAGTTTTTTGGAATCTGCCCGGCAATCTGGCTCAGGCGTAAGTATCCAGCTGCGTCCCTGAAACAGATCCGCCCTTGCAGAGCCTGCACCGCCTATTTCACGACCTGCCATGGGGTGGGTGGGTAAAAACCTTGAGGATAGCCCTGAAAATGTCTTGACTTGAAGTACAACTTCATTCTTGACGCTACCGACATCCATAAATGTCGAGTGTGGGTTTAAATCAATCTCTTTCGAAATGACCTGCGAGAGAAGAGATGTTGGAAGGGCGAAGATGACTAGCTCCGGATCGATGACCGCTACCCCACCAATCAGATCCTGTGCCAGTGCTTGTGCTGATGGATCTGAATCAACCATATCTACAGAGACGCCACGCTGGACTAAGCCCAGTCCAATTGATGTTCCGATCAATCCGGAGCCTACGATGCGCACCTTCTGAAGCATTATTGTGCGATATCTCTGCGTAAGGAGGCTGCTCCGTGAAGGTAAATGTGAGTAATTTGCTCAGGCGTGCGGCTACTCTCAACATGGAGCATCGCTCGAACCGTTCGATCTAGGGCCCCTGGAACAGCAACCTCCACCGATCCAATGAGGGGCACATTGGCAAATCCCATCTCTCGGCAGGCGGCGGCTGGGAAGGCAGCATCTAAATCAACGGTGCTTGTGAAAAAAACGGAAATTACATCGGATGGGTCGAGATCATTAGCCCTCAAAATCGCAGCTATAAGTTCCTGAACTCCGGCAGCGATATCACCAGCGGTGTTAGCCGGAACCTGAATTGCTCCTCGAATGGCGCGTAATGACATGAGCTAAGGGTACCTTTCCTGAGCATTTTTAGCGTGCATTTAAATACTTGCTTGTCGATAAAACCTTTTAACTATCAAACGTTTTTACTACATTTCATTCACCGGGCTCCTAGTTTCATGAAGATCGTGAAAAAACTAAAATATCGACTTATTTATATTTCAAGACCCAATTAAGCGTATAGATTATCGATATATTGCTAATAATTCTTACTATTATCTATAAAATGATAAGTGGTTATTTTGATGATTATCTATTTATAGTTAAGCCATTAAAGATCTAAAGCTTTTCGTAGATTCATCAACTCTCCATCATTGAGATCGCGCCATCGCCCTTCGGGGGTATCACCCAAAGAGATCGGTCCAAACTTGGTTCGGATCAATCGAAGAACATCCACCCCTACCGCCTCCATTAAGCGACGGATAATGTGATATCGACCCTCGTGAATTGAAACTTCAATCCACCGTGGCGATAGCTGCTTAAAGGTCAAAACCCGACCCATTCCATCCTCGAGTTCGACACCCTTCAAAAGCACCTTGTCCACGCCAGTTGGCAAGATTCCATCAAATTCAATGATGTAAGTTTTTTCTAGCCCGAAGGAGGGGTGTGTTGCCCGGAAGGTCAAATCCCCATCATTTGTGAGCAAAATGAGCCCTTCAGAATCCTTATCCAGACGACCTACGTGGAAGAGTCGCTCCTTGCGAAGGTCGACAAAGTCATCCAAAGATGGGCGACCTTCTGGGTCAAACATCGTAGACAGAACACCTTTAGGTTTATGAAGTGCAAGATAAGACTTAGTCAATGTGCGCTGAATTGTCTCACCATCAACCATGACTTGATCTATCTCTGGGTCGAATTTGCTCCCCATCTCACGAACGGTGATTCCGTTGACCGCTACTCGGCCATCTTCAATTAACTCATCAGCTCCGCGACGGCTAGTAATACCGGCATCAGCGATTATCTTATTAAGCCTCATTTGGGCCATGGCTATCCTCCCGACAGTCAGGAGGTAAGGGTAGCGGAAAGGCTAGTCTGTTAGCGAATCGAGGATCTCATCCAGAGTATCCAGGTTTGGAAGGTAGGGAGCAAGGGCCGGCAGATCTTCCAGTGAATTCAACCCTAGACGCTCTAAAAAGTAGCTGGTTGTTCTGTACAAAATTGCACCCGTTTCATGCTCTACCCCCGATTCTTCAACCAGGCCGCGGGTAATCAGGGTCTTCATTACCGCTTCAACATTTACCCCTCGAATCGCCGACACCCGCGCGCGCGAGACCGGCTGACGGTAGGCCAGAACTGACAATGTTTCAAGGGCTGCCTGAGTCAGGCGCGACTGCTGGCCATCCAAAACGAATTTCTCAACGACCGCTGAGTAGTTAGGGTTACTGTAGAAGCGCCATCCCCCATTGATCTTGCGGAGCGAAAAGCCGCGATCCTCGTAACTTCCCTCCAGTGAGGCTAATGCGAGCTCGATCTCCTCCACCGGACGCTCCAAGACTTGAGCCAAAATGATCTCCGAAACCGGCTCATCCACCACCATCAAAATCGCCTCTATTGAACGCTCGACTTCTACATTAGACATTATCGCCACCTTCTGTCGTGTCTTCCATCTCTAAAACTACGGGTATATCAAACTCGTCGGTGATCTCCACCTCACCCTCAAGGCTTCCGGTCCAACTGATTTGAAGTTCGCCGAGAGCTATTACCTGATCGAAACGCAGAACACCTTGGCGGTACAGGTCTAGCAACGCCAAGAATCGGGCTACTACAACTAACGCGCTGTCGGCATCTGAAATTAGATTTCTGAAACTGAGGGTCTTGGAATGTCGCAACGCCTCCACGACTATCTTCGACTCCTCTGCCACGCTTACAAGGGGCGTATACAGGTGCTGAACCCCAACCACAGGTGCGATCTTGGGGGTCAGAACACGCTCGGCTATGGCGGCAAAGCGGGCCGCCCCCACCCCGATCAGTACCTCAGGAAGCAAGGCGGCTAGGGCTGGATCCAGCGCAACCACACGGACAAAAGACTTATCCGCAGCAGCGATGCGCTCACCAAAGGTTGCAGCGATCTCTTTGAAGGCTCTGTACTGCAACAACCGGGCAAACAAGAGGTCGCGGGCTTCAAGAAGTGCCAGATCCTCTTCATCCTCGACATCACCTGATGGCAGCAAACGGGCCGCCTTAAGATCCAGCAAAGTGGCTGCTACTACCAAAAACTCTGTGGCTTGATCTAACTCCCATCCCTCGCCCGACGCCTCAAGGGCGCGGATAAAGGAGATGAACTCATCTGTCACCATGCTCAAAGAGACTTCAGTGACATCCATCTTGTGGCGGGAAATAAGCTGAAGGAGAAGATCAAAGGGTCCATCAAAGTTGGACAGGTGTACCGAAAAGCCATCTGAGGATGCGTTTACATCAGATGTCTTTTCGACTGATACCTCTTTGGTAACTCCCACGGATGCACCTTACTTCACGCTTGCCTGTTTTATGTGTAACGCATAGGCTCCCGCGTATATCAGGAAAGAGGTTTGAAGATTGAACGCTAAATCGACAATTGCAAAGGATGTAGCTACTACATCTACTTTGCTGGGCAAGGCGGCACAAAACTTTCCAACTCCTGCTGCCCTTAAAGAGCATGGGAACGCAAAAGTAATTGCAATCTTTAACCAAAAAGGTGGAGTAGGAAAAACGACCAGCACAATCAACTTAGGTGCAGCCCTTGCTGAGTTAGGGCGTCGCGTTTTATTGGTGGACTTTGATCCACAAGGCGGACTATCACTAGGCCTTGGAGTCAATGCGCACTCGTTGCCGCTAGAACAAACTGTGTATTACGCATTGATGACTCCAACGGCAAATATTGATGACATCGTTTTGAAATCCTCAGTTGCTGGATTGGATTTCTTACCAGCCAACCGCGACTTAGGTACCGCTGAGACAACACTCGGAGCTGAAATTGGTGGACAGCAATACCTAAAACGCGCACTGGCTCCACTTCGTGATTATTACGATGTGATTTTGATTGACTGCCAACCAACAATGGGACAGTTAACGATTAACGCTCTTGTTGCATCTGATGAAGTAATAGTGCCGATGCAATGTGAGTACTTTGCACTGCACGGATTTATCGAACTTAAAGGCAACTTGGATAAGGTCAAGACCTTCTTGAACCCTAACCTACGACTCATTGGAATTCTCGCCACTATGTATGACAAAAAAACCTCTCACAATCGACAAGTTCTAGAGCGCATTCTTGAGCAATTTCCTGAAGATGTATTCGAGACAATCATTGCCAAGACAATTCGTTTTCCTGAAACAACAGTAGTTGGTGAACCGATTACCAAATATGCAACATCGTCAGGTGGAGCGGCTTCATACCGACGTTTAGCACGAGAACTTATAGTCAGAGGAGGCGCACGATGACACGCAGAGCAAACCTTCCAGGTGCAGATGAACTATTTCGTTCTACGGCTCCAGCCCTGAGTTCGGTACCAACACAAGCGATTCCAGATCATGCCGCTCCCCTTGTTGCACCTGCCATCTCAACTCCAAAGGTGCCATCATCTAAAAAGGGTGTGCGAACAATTGCGCGCCGACGCGTAACAACCGTTGATCGCTCCCCTTCAGGTCGTGAACGTCATGATGAGAAAATCACTGTCTATCTTTCACCGGATGAACTATTTGACCTCGACCAAGCGCGTCTTCAACTACGTGGAGACTTAGGTCTCGCAGTTGACCGAGGTCGCATCGTTCGTGAATCAATCGCTGTGATCATCGCTGATCTTGAAGCAAAGGGTGATCAAAGTATCCTTGCGCGTCGTTTGCGCGGTCTATAACAACTCTACTTGGCTCGAGGGTGCGCCATTGAGTAGCTTTCACGAACTTTATCGATAGTAATGAGCGTGTATATCTGCGTTGTAGTAACTGAGGCATGTCCTAACAATTCTTGAACCACGCGGATATCTGCCCCACCATCTAATAAATGTGTTGCATATGAATGCCTGAAAACGTGCGGTGATACATGTTCGGTTACACCAGCAGCCTCTGCTGCCTCCAACACGATTTGCCATGCAGACTGTCTTGAGATTCTTGATCCCCGTGAATTCAGGAATAACGCCGAGGTTGCCCTTGTGCACTTTGCCGCTAAATCTGGTCTGACTCTAGTCATGTAATTATCTATAGCTTTAGATGCGAATGAGCCAAGGGGAACAATCCGCTCTTTCGATCCTTTACCGCGAAGTTTTAAGGTCGAGATAATCCCATCATCGGTTTCAATGGAGCTCAAATCATTGAGATTAATCCCAATCAACTCACTAACTCTTGCGCCACTGCTGTATAGAAGTTCTAGCATGGCTTGATCCCGCACAGTAATCGGGTGACCTTCACGGTGTGCGGCATCGATCATTGAAACGATTTGAACAATCGTCAACGCTTTAGGCAAACGTCTAGCAGATTTGCTAGGTGCAATTTCTAAGGTTGGATCAGGTAAGCCATACTCTTGTTGTACGTGCTTGAAAAAAGAACGTAAAGTGGAATCGGCACGGCTAATACTTGCTACCGAGAGATTGGCTTCCCGCAATGAGGTTTCGAATTGACTGATCGTGTCAGGATCAACCTCAGACAACGGCTTACTCTTTAGAAAAACAGCGAACTTACCTAAATCCCGTCGATAGGCCGCTATTGAATTAGCAGCTAACCCTCTCTCGATTTGCAAATGATTAAGAAAAGATGTTGCAGCTAAATCAAAGTTCAAAGCTTGGGTACCCATGTGCCTCTGCTACAGCCGCATAATAGATTTTGCCCTCATGAACATTTAATCCCTTTGCTAGGTTGGGATCCTTCGCACAGGCCACAGCCCACCCATGATTTGCCAAGGAAAGCGCATAGGGCAAAGTCGCATTAGTTAAGGCATATGTTGAGGCAACAGGAACCGCACCTGGCATATTGGCAACACAGTAAAAGATGGAATTGTGAACTATAAATGTTGGATCTGCGTGTGTTGTTGGTTTTGAATCTTCAAAACAACCACCCTGATCTATTGCAATATCGACCAAAACAGAACCACTCTTCATTTGTGACACCAGATCGTTCGAAACCAGCTTTGGTGCCTTTGCACCATGAACCAGCACAGCGCCAATAACTAAATCTGCTTGTTTTAATTCACGATCGATCGCGTGTTTCGACGCCACAAGAGTTTTAATTCGACCGCCATAGACAGTGTCGATGTATTGCAAACGGTTGATAGATCGATCAAACACAGTGACGTCAGCGCCCATACCAAGTGCGATAACAGCAGCGTTTAATCCTGCTACTCCCCCGCCAATAACAACAACGCGACCTGGAGCAACTCCGGGAACTCCGCCGAGAAGCACTCCACGGCCACCATGGGGCTTTTGTAGAGCTGAGGCGCCTACCTGTGTTGCTAATCGTCCAGCTACCTCACTCATTGGTGCAAGCAGCGGGAGTGTTCCGTCGACTTCAACTGTTTCGTAAGCTACTGCAGTTGTCCCGGAGGCAACTAATGCATCGGTACATGCTTTTGAGGCCGCTAAATGTAGGTAGGTGAAAAGTATTTGACCTTTACGCAATTTCGAATACTCAGGTTCAATGGGTTCCTTGACTTTAAGTATTAAGTTGGCTTTCTGCCATACATCATCAGCAGTTGCAACAATTGTGGCACCAGCTTGCATAAAATCATTATTTGAAATTGCAGATCCGACACCTGCACTATCTTGAATGATGACGGCGTGACCTGCGTGAACAAACTCCGAAACACCTTCAGGGGTAATAGCAACTCGCGCTTCGTGAACTTTAATTTCCTTCGGAACACCTACGAGCATGATTAGCCTTTCGCTGCTACCGCCGCTGCTATCAAACCAATAAATAATGGGTGTGGTCGCGTTGGACGTGA
>Ga0070374_10001233_pt1 | contig 10945 bp, 8 predicted proteins | sample LauGreSuBDMM15SN_2_FD_66374 | JGI IMG/M metagenome (GOLD analysis project Ga0070374, IMG submission 66374) | Freshwater lake microbial communities from Lake Michigan, USA - Su13.BD.MM15.SN (version 4) (version 4) | ecosystem: Environmental > Aquatic > Freshwater > Lake | place: Lake Michigan...
AAAATGGTGCGGCTGGAGAGAATCGAACTCTCGAGACCACTTTGGAAGAGTGGAGTTTTACCACTAAACTACAGCCGCGATCACGACGTGAGATGGCTATGTGTAGGCCGCAGCGTCAAGCACGCCTTTTTTCCGGCCTTTGCTGCCGGACGGGCCTGCGGGGGATTGAAGGCGTGCGCGTCGGCTAGATTCGCGCGAACTGCCGGGACGGCGCGGCGGGTCCGTTTTCGCCCACTGCGAATTGAAGAATGGATTTGGCACGCACCATTGCTTTTTGCGCGGTAGGTTACTTTCATCCTCTTTTAACCCTACATGAACCCAAATCGCCTCGGTTATAAAATCTTTCACCTCTGGCATGCGATCGGCGGCTGGGTGCTCGGCGCGACCGGCCTACTCATGCTCGGCTTCCTCTGGTATTTCCTGGCGACAACCGGCCCGTCTCCGGTCAATGATTCCGTTACGCCAGAGATGCCCTTTGACGATCCGCGTCTGGCTAAGATGGCGGCCGAGATTGAGAACCTTGAGAAGCAATATCAGGTCTTCGCGACTGCCGGGACGATTACGGATGATGCGATAACTATAATGGAAAGCGCGATCGAGAAGCAGCGGGCGATGATGCGCGTCCAAGTGAAGCCGGACTATGCGCAACAGGACAAACTTGCGCGGATGGAGAAGCAGCTCGATTCCGCGCGTGCGGGTCGTTTGGCGGGCCGGGTCGAGCGATTAGTTGCGGACGGAGAGGAGGCGCAGTCGGCTGGTCGTTTGCCGGAGGCGAAGGCATGTTTGGAGGAAGCGCTCAAGATCCAACGTGAAATCAACGGCGGCACCGCCGATTCCAAGTTCAAGAACTACGTGCGCGAATCCAGTCTCGATCAGGCGATCGTCTCTTTGGCGGCCTACCCACTTCACTTGGAGAAGGAAGCTGCCTTGAAGAAGGCAACCACGGCAATGGCCGAGCAGCGCTGGTCGGACGCCTTAATCGCCTACACCAGCGCTCGTGACATTTTGGAGCTTTTGAATCGAGACTTCAAACGCACTCGCTACGCGGACACGGCCAGCCTTTCACAAATTGGAGGAGAGATTGAGTCGCTCAATGCTGCGGGACTGGCCACGCAGGTAAGCGATCAAGAGAAGGCGGGAGACCTCGCCGATGCATCCGCCGACTTCGAGGGCTCGGCGAAGGCATATACGCAGGCCCATAGCGTCCAATCACGAATTAATGCCGAGTTTCCGCGCAGCCGTTTTGTCTCATCCGCCCGAATCGATTCGCTCGATGTTAAACTACAATCAGCCCGATCCGCGCCCGTCGCTCAGGAGCTGGAGAAACTCGAGCTGGCTATACGCGAGGATCTTCGCCGCCGCCGGGTCGTGGCAGCCGATCAAAAACTTCCCCAAGCCACCGAGTTGAGCACAAAGATGGGCACGGAGTTTCCCCGTAGCCGATTCGGGGACGGTGCGTTGCGCATCCGTCTGAGTTATCTCGCGCTAAAGCGAACCGAGCTCAGAAGAATACAGGACAACGTTTACGAACGTCTCCTTGCAGTCCCCGGAGCGGATGAGCGGCTAATGCTCGTCGGCGAAGTGCCGCAGGCCCTTTACAACGTGGTCATGAATACCAACCCCAGCCGCAACCCCGGCCGTATTATGCCGGTGGACTCGGTTAACTGGAATGATGCGAGCGAGTTTTGCACCCGCCTTGGCTGGATGCTCGGCTTGAAAGTGCGTCTGCCTACGCTCGACGAGTATCGTGTGGCCGTGGGCAATGGCGAAGGGGAGACGCGCAACTCGGCGAATGGCGGCCGCCCTGGCGCCACGGATACCGCGCGCCCCAACGACAACGGATTTCGCGACCTACTCGGTAACCTCGGTGAGTGGTTGGACGCACCCGAAAACACGGACAAGGCCACGGTGGCGGGCGGCAGTTACCTCGACAACCCGGACGCCCTTGCAAAGTTGCCCGTGGAGTCCCGATCAAAGGTGGACCGGACTCGGCACGTCGGCTTCCGTTTCGTGGTCGAAAGCCCCCGCTAAGGCGCGCGCATCGGTCGCACGTCCATGTTCCCATTTGGGATAAAGTTTTCCGGCGGTTGCTGGCTCCGTCTCGACCGAACAATGGCGGCGGCCTGCTTTGTTTTTATCTTTGGCGCCGTCCTGCGCGCCGAGAATGCGGACCGACCCGCTATTTCGGCTTCATGGTTGCAGAAGGCCCCTGGGATGGCGGAAGCCGGGCAAATTGAGCTGGGAGCACGCAGGCATGGCTGGCCGGCGATGGCCCTCGCGCTTCGACGGGCGGCGACGGGACTTTACGCCCGCGGGCAGATTCCACTGGCCGAGTCTTGGTATTATACGGCGCGCTGGGCGGAAATTTTTGGCGAGAGCGAAGCCACCAGTCTCGAGCGCTGGCGCGATGTAATGCGGCGGAAGGGGCTGCCGATGGGGCGCTTTGCCGCCGGGCACGCTCCGGACGAGCCGCTGTCGGCCCGACTTTCGCGTGATCTGCAAATTGCGCTGCTGGCGGACGGGAAGTTTTCCGCGGCCTATTTTGAAATCGAGCGCCAAGAAGACTACCGCCCCGAGGTGCTGGCAATCTTGGACCGCTTGCGCTCAGCGGACCCTGCCGTGTTTCAAGCCTATGCCTCGCTGGCACTGGCGCTGGCCGTGGTGTATGATGTTTCACCACCGCCCTATTGGCCGCACGGGCAGGTCGCTCAGACGGCTCTTCCGCGCCGTCTGCCCGCACCAGAGGATGCATGGGCGTTCCTGATTTCCACCGATCGTGAAGGCAAGAGCCTGCATCGCCTGCGGCAGTTGGATGCCGCCGAGCTCCGGTTTCTGGTGGACCTGGCCGCCCCGCAGGAAGAGCTGCGTTGGGCGCAGGCGAATGTAAAGTTCGCGCTGGCCCGACTCTCGGACACGTATTCGAGTATTGATTACAAAACAGTCCGGGCAATGGATGGCGTTTACCAATGGCCCGGCGCTGACTACTCGCTGCAAACGATAAAAAAGGAAGGCGGCATCTGCGTGGATCAGGCCTATTTTGCCACTCAGACGGGCAAGGCGCGCGGCGTGCCGACCCTGCTTTTTTCCGGCACTGGCCAGGATGCCAGGCATGCGTGGTTCGGCTACCTCGGGGTCGGCCGCCGCTGGAACCTTGATGCTGGACGATACGAAGCGCAGAAATTCGTCACGGGTGTTGCTTACGATCCCCAGACCTGGGGAGAGATATCGGATCACGAGTTGATGTTCATGACCGAGGGTTTCAGGCGGCAGACCGATTACCGGACATCGCGGGTGCACGGGTGGTTTGCCCGCTGGTTGCTCGAAGACGGGAGTGCATCCAAGGCGGCGGCGGCGGCACGAGCCGCTGTGGGTTTGGAGCGACGGAATCTGGAGGCTTGGGAAGTGCTGCTTGCGACAATACCCGGGCCTGGCGCCGCTCGTGAGGCCCTGCTGCGCGAAGCGGCGGGCGGCATGCAGGCTTACCCTGATTTACAAGCCGCGTTTCTCCGCGAGCTGGCGGGCAGTCTTCGACAGCGCGGCGAAATCGCTTTGGCGGAGCAGGAAGAGCGCGGGTTTGCGCGGAAGTTTCAGGCCAAACGCCTCGATTTAAGCGTGCGTCAAGTTGCGGAGCAGATGGTCCGGGCGCGTGAAACTTTACCGGTGGAGGAGCAAATACGGCTTTATCGGAACCTAGTCCGCCGGTTTGGTCGCGGCGCGGGCATCGGATTCTTCGACGAGGTAGCCCGCCCGCTCATCGCGGATTTAGTGCGTCAGGAAAGATTTAAAGAAGCGCGTGAAGTTTCGGCGTTGGCGGCGCAAAATCTCGATGCGGGTCCGGGCACGCAACTGGGCGATGAATTGAGGCGCTTGGACAACGAATTACGGGCCGCGGCCGAAGCGAAAAAGACCGAGAAGAACGCATTCCCTTCGAAATAACTGTTTGCTGGTTTCCGATCGGGTAATCAGCGGCCTCGCCTCGACACAGGCTTGTCGTGACCGGGTGGCACAGTTTAGACCGTGACTATGATCTATCCCGGTCTGGTTTCTGTTACCTTTCGTAAGTTGTCCCCGCCTGAAGTCGTGGCTTTGGCGCGAAAAGCGAACCTTCGCGGCATTGAGTGGGGCGGAGATATCCATGTGCCGCACGGCGACATTGGGCGGGCGCGGGAGGTGCGTGCGCTGACGCAGGAGGCGGGGTTGGTCGTCGCGGCCTATGGGAGCTATTACAAAGCGGGTTGGAGCGAGCTCAACGGCCTCCCCTTTCGCAGCGTTTTGGATTCGGCGGTGGAGCTGGGTGCGCCCACGATTCGGGTTTGGCCGGGCGTCAAGGGCTCGGCGGATGTGGACGAGAACGGACGCTGGGCGGTGATCGAGGATCTGAAACGTATCGCCACGCAGGCCGCGCAGGTGGGGGTCAGCATCACATTGGAGTTTCACGGCGGATCGCTTACCGACACGAACGAGTCCGCCAGCCAACTGCTGGTCGAGCTGGATCATGCGAACATTTTTATGGGTTGGCAGCCGCACAACGGCGAGGAGACCGCCGATTGCGTGGATGGCTTGGGGGCGGTTTTGCCGAAAGTGGGCAACATCCACGTGTTTCACTGGTGGCCGACCTCGGGCGATCGTCATCCGCTGGCCGAAGGCGAGACGCGTTGGGCGGAGTTTTTTAAGAAACTGGGCACGCTCCCCGGTGATCGTTACGCGCTGTTGGAGTTCGTGCCGGGAGAGACTGTGGAGTCGCTGATGCGTGATGCGGCGACATTGAATGAGTGGCTACGTCGTTTGACGAGCGAAGCTTGAGTGAACGGTGCCCCGGTGCGTGGTGGGCGTCAGTCCAGCACGAGATCGTGCCCGGCGACGAGGTAGGCTTCGAGCCGTTTGGTGAGGCGGGTGAGGTCGTTGAGCGTTACGGCGGGTGAGTCTGCGGGTTGGTTTAGCGCGGCGGCCACGAGGTCGCGGTCGGAGGCGGGGAGGGCGGGCAGCCATTCCTGTTTCAGCGGCAGTCCCTCGTCGCGGAAAAGGCAGTAGAGGCTTTTGAAGTAGATTGATTCGGGGCGAGTGCCGGGGCGGGTGAGGGCGGCGAAAGCCTGGCTGAGTAGGGTATCCACTGCGGCGCGGCTATCTTGCGGACCTGGGTTGCGGGTGACGAGGCGGGCGAGGCGGGAGGCGGCGGCAAGCGTCGGGTAGTCGCGACCGATGGCGGCGTGGCGTGCGAGAAGACGGTGTTCTCGGACGAACCAAGGGCCGTCGCCCGGAGAGTTGCGCCCGTGTTGAAGAGTGAGCCCGAGCCGGTCGAAAAGATCCGGGGCGGGTTGTGTATCCGGTTTCGGGTTACGGGTGACGCGAAGGAGCGCGGTAAGCAGGCCGTCTGCAGGGGAGAAGCAGGTAAGGACGACATGGTCTCCGGTGTGTGCCGCCTTGGCGAGAAGGTGTGCTTCGGTGTGGTGGGAGGGGCCGGACACGGTTTGAAAGAGCCGAAGGGGAAAGAGCTAAAGAACGACAGCGGACAGTGGGGTGGCGGTCGAAGTTGGAGAGGTGGAGGCTGGAAGGTTGGCCGCAAAAAAGCGGAGAAGGCGCAAAAACAGGAGGGAGGCCGGGAAAGGTTTAGCGTGGGGACCGAGTTGGCTTCACGTTGAAGGCGGGGAGAAGATTGGCGGTGCGGAGGAGTTTGAGGGCGCGGTCCTCGGCGGCGCGGAGGCGGCGTTTTTTCTTGGGATGAAGGTCGTCGTAGCCGGCGAGGTGCAGCCAGCCGTGGATGACGTAGCGGAGGATTTCCTCGGCGAAGGGGACTTGGTGTTTTTCGGAGTAGGCGAGGGCGGTGTCCACCGAGACGCAGATGTCGCCGGCGTGGCCGAGCGCCTCGTCTCCCTCGAAGGTGATGACATCCGTCGTGGTCGGGTCGTCGAGGTAAGCGGCGTGGAGTTTTGCGAGTGCGGAGTCGGTTAAAAAGGAGACGGAGAGTTCTCCCGCGGGGATGGCGGACGCGTTTGGCGCGGGGAGGCGGATGGCGCGGGCTCGGCGGCGGCCGGCTGGGCTCAGGGTTGGGAGGTCGGCGGAGGTAACGCGGAAATAGGCGTCGAGGTGGGCGAGTGCTTCGGCGAAGGTGCGGCGGTCGAAGCGGAAGCGCGGGTGGCGGTTGGTGAGGGTGAGTTCGCGCATGGGGGCGGAGTCAGGAAGGGAAATAATCGTTCTCGGGTTTGGGAGCGGGGTGTTTTCAGTCTGCGAAAACGAGAACGAGTATGAGAAAGAGGATCAGGGCGCTAAGGGCGGTCAGGCGTTGGAAGGGGAGACGGTGGTGGGGTAGGCGACGCGGCCGTGGAGCATGTTGAGAAGAGTGTGGCCGAAGCTCTTTTTGATCTCAGCGAGTTCGGCCAAGGTGAGAGGAGCCTCGTCGAGCTGGTGGTCGTTGAGGCGGTCGCGGGAGACTTGCTCAATGAGCTCGGCGAGGTGTTGCGGGCTGACCCTCTGGAGGGAACGCGCGGCGGCCTCGATGGCGTCGGCGAGGTGGATGATGGCGCTTTCTTTGAAGCGGGGGCGTGGGCCGTCGTAGCGGTAGGTTTGCTGCGAGACGGGGGCAGGTTCGAGGCCGGGGAGCGACGGGGTGAGGTCGGGCAGGGGAAAGGCGGAGGAAGATCCCGGAGCGGATACAGCGGAGAAAGACGGAGGTGAGCCGGGGCTCGGCGTTCCCATGGTCAAGGCGAGGGCGGAGTTGGACTTAGCGGGAGGGGATTTGATGGCGGAGACGGCGCGGTGGTAGAAGTAGCGGATGAGGGTTGTGCCGTGATGTTGCTGGATTACGTCGAGCACGGGGCGGGGGAGCTTGTGCTTCAGGGCGAGGTCGATGCCGTCCTTGACGTGGGCCTTGAGGATGAGGGCGGAGAGGGAAGGGTTATTGACGTCGTGGGGGTTGAGGCCGTCGCGCTGGTTCTCGATGAAGTAGTCTGGCTTGGTGGTCTTGCCGATATCGTGGAAAAGGGCGCAGACGCGGGCGAGGAGGGGATTGGCGCCGATGGCGGCGGCGGCGTTCTCGGCGAGCTGGGCGACTACTAAAGAGTGGTGGTAGGTGCCTGGGGCCTCCACCTGCATGAGGCGGAGGAGCGGGTGGTTGAAATCGGTGAGCTCGAGCAGGGTGATATCGGTGGTGCGTTTGAAAAGGTGTTCGAGGACGGGCAGCAGGCCGACGACGAGGATGCCGGAGGCGAGAGCGGTGAGCACGCCGGCCAGCATTTGCTTGAGCACAGTTAAGGGTGGAAGACGGTCGGCGAGGCCGAGGAGTAAAATGCAGGTCGCCATGGTGAGGCCGCCTACGAGAGCGGCGCGAACGATGCGACCGCGTTTGCGGGTGCGGCGCACGCCGTAGATGGCGACCATTGAGGCCAGGAAAGTGAGCACGAGCAGATCAAGGCGGCCACCCCAGATGACGCTGGTGAAAAGGGCGATGAGCAGGGCCATGAAGATGGCCGATCCGGCGTTGATAAGCAGGGCAACAATGAGCGGCGCGATGAGGGCGGGAGCGATGTAGGGGAGGAGGGAGGCGGCGCCGGTGTTGCTCAGAAAATAGGTCAAGCCACTGAGGGCGTAGGTGCCGCGGACCATGGCGAGGTTGGCGAGGACCACGAGGGCGAGCAGGGCGAGGCGGGAGTTGCTCTGGAGTGTCTCGGGGTCTTCGAGTCGGATGTAGAGCAGGCTGGCGACGACCATGGCGAGCACGAGGAGGATTCGTCCTCCGAGGCGGAGGCTCTCGTCGAGGGCATTGGTGCTATCGGCTGCGAGGGCACGGCGGTGGGCCTCGAGCATCTCGAATTGTTCGGGGGTTACGCGGGTGTCGGGCTCAATGATGGTTTGGCCACGCTCAACAGAAATGGTGACGGGCCGCAGATTACGCATGGCCTCGCGCTGGCTGGCTTCGGTGGCGGAACGGTCAAAAGAAAGGTTGGGAATTACGCCGTTGCGGAAGAGGCGGAAAAGGGCGAGCGCGCGGTCGCGGTCAGGCTCGTCGGCGGCGAGGTTGACGCGGAGAAACGTGAGGGCGTCGTCAAAGCTATCTATGGGACGGGTCGCGAGGGAGCCGTCGGGGCGGACGACCTGGAAAAGGCGAAGGCGACCGCCGGCAGGACGCTCGCCGCCGAGGTAGTTGGAGTCGGCGATGCCTTGGGCGTCGATGAGGCGAAGGGTGGTGAAGGCGATCTCCACGGTGGCGGCGCGGGCGGCGGCATCTCCGCTGGTGAGGAGGACGGCGAGGTCATCGGGGGTGATGCGGTAGGGCTCGCTCAAACTGAGGGAGTTAAAAGCATCCACTTGGGTGGCGAGGAAAGCATCGCGTTCGGAAGCCGCGACGGACGGGAGCTTTTCGAGGGCGGCCAGGAGCTCGGTGAAATGGAGTTCGAAGAGGCGGAGCGGTTCGGGGTTTAGGCGGTAAACGGGTGGGACGCGGTCGCTCATCTGCTCGCGCAAGGCGCGGGTTTTCTGATCGCTCTCGTAGGTGAATGGGACGGCTGAGACGAGGCGGACTGGGGCTATCTGGTTGGGGAGGACGGGGAGCGTGCGGTTGGTGACGCCGACGAAGCTGACCAGCACGATGGCGGCGACGGTTGCGATGAAAAGGAAAGAGGCGATGACACGGCTGGACTCGAGGGCGGGGGCGAGACCCGGGGTGTTGAGGCTCAAGCGGCGCCTGGGAGCGGAGGTAGCGCGGAGGCGGTCTAGGATTTCGGCGAATTTGCCCATGGTGGGTGGCGGAAGGTGAGGGAAGGCGGAGGCGGTCCGGAACGAGACTGAGTCAGTGACAGATTAGGCTGAAGCGTGGATCGGGTCTTTGTAGCGCTCGTAGGCTTCGATGATTTTTAGGACGAGCGGGTGGCGGACGACGTCGGCGGCGCTGAAGTGGTGGAACTCAATGCCGGGGATGCCTTGCAGGATCCTCGACACCTCGAGCAGGCCGGATTGTTTAGCACGCGGGAGATCGATCTGGGTGATGTCGCCGGTGACGACCATGCGGCTGTCTTCGCCGAGGCGGGTAAGGAACATCATCATCTGCTCGGGCGTGGTGTTTTGCGCTTCGTCGAGGATGATAAAACTGCGGCTCAACGTGCGGCCGCGCATGTAGGCCAACGGGGCGACCTCAATTACACCCTTTTCGGTCAGATCGGCGACTACTCCTGGGTCCAGCATGTCGCCCATGGCGTCGTAAAGAGGGCGCAGGTAGGGGAGGATTTTTTCATTCAGGTCGCCCGGGAGGAAGCCGAGGGTCTCGCCGGCCTCGACAGCGGGGCGGGTGAGGATGATTCGCTCGACTTGGTTTTTGAGTAAGGCGTGCACGGCGGCGGCCATGGCGAGGTAGGTTTTGCCGGTGCCGGCGGGACCGATGCCGAAGACGAGCGGGTGGCGCAGGATAGCCTGCAGGTAGAGCTTTTGCCCAAGAGTTTTGGGGACGATGCTTTTACGCTGGGTGGGGACGATGATGGGCTGGGTGAACAACTCGCGGAGCTGGGCCGATTCGCCACGTGCGACCGTTTCGGTGAAGCGCAGGAAGTCGGGCGTGCGGATGGCAAGACCTTGGGTGCGGGCCTCGTTGAGAAGGCCGAAGAGGGCCTCGGCGGAGGCGATCGCGGCGGCTTCTCCCTCAAAGGTAATCCAGTCCTCGCGGGTGATGATTTTAACCGTGAGGAGGCGCTCGGCGGCGGAGAGGTTTTCCTCGCGCCCAGCGTAGAGCTGGGAGAGGTGGCGGGCCGACGGGTAGTGGAGGGTGGACGAACTCATGCGGAGGGCGACGAAGGGGCGGTCATGCGAGCCGCCTCGGCGGCGAGTTTTTCCCAGGTCTGGTCAAGGGCTTGGGGGAGGATGCGGGTCTGGCCGATGACGGGCATGAAGTTGTTGTCGCCAGTCCAGCGCGGCACGATGTGGCCGTGCAGGTGGTCAATGCTACCTCCGGCGGGGCGGCCGAGATTGAAGCCGATGTTGAATGCGTCGGGCTTCATGACGGCGCGGAGAAGGTGCTCGGCGAAGGTAAGAGTCGCCATGAGATCGGCTGATTCGGCGGGTGTAAGATCGGTGAGGTTGGCGACCTCGCGGAAGGGGATGGCGAGCAGGTGGCCGGGGTTGTAGGGGAAGCGGTTCAGCATCAGGTAACTCAAAGGCGTGCGATGCACGATGAGAGCGGCGCGGTCGTCGCCGAGGGCAGGGAGTGCGCTGAAGGGGCGCGGCAGATCAGGCGAGCGAGGCGCTTCGATGTATTCCATGCGCCAATAAGGATGCAGCTGCGACATGTGGTTAGAGATCAGTTACGCAAAGCGGACGAGGCTGGGATGTCAAAGGCGGGAAAAAAGGGGATGCCGGCGGCGGCTATGGGCGCGAAGGCAAAAAACCCGCTGGCAAGCGGACGGCGGGCCACCATGGTGGCGGACTCTGCGGAGTCGCCGCTGTTGGCGACGAAGCGGGTCAATATCCCTCATTCTTTCATCATTATGTCTATGCAGCCGTTTGCCTCAGTGCGTCGCCGAGTCGTGGTCACGGGTATCGGAGCGGTCACGCCGCTCGGATTGAATGCCGGGGCGACATGGGACGGGTTGCGCAACGGGCGCTCCGGCATCGGGCCGATCACCCGTTTTGACGCAACCCTTTGCAATGCTCGCATAGCCGGCGAGGTGCGCGGCTTCGAGCCGACTGCGCCGCTCGCGACCCCGCTCAAGCCCCGAGGCGCAAACAGCGAGGCACTTACGAGCGCCTTTACTCCGAAAGATGCGAAGAAATTTGGCCGATTTACCCACCTTGGTGCAGCGGCGGCGATTGAGGCTTATGCGGACTCCGGGCTCGATGCGCATCGCGACACCCTTCCAGCGGAGCGCATGGGTGTTAATCTAGGGGTCGGCCTCGGCGGTTTGCCGGAGATCGAATCAATGCAGGAGACGTGGAAAACGGGCGGGTTTCGCAAAATATCGCCGTT
>Ga0070374_10001234_pt1 | contig 10942 bp, 7 predicted proteins | sample LauGreSuBDMM15SN_2_FD_66374 | JGI IMG/M metagenome (GOLD analysis project Ga0070374, IMG submission 66374) | Freshwater lake microbial communities from Lake Michigan, USA - Su13.BD.MM15.SN (version 4) (version 4) | ecosystem: Environmental > Aquatic > Freshwater > Lake | place: Lake Michigan...
ATCCGAGGCCATCCGAGGCCATCCGAGGCCATCCGAGGCCATCCGAGGCCATCCGAGGCCATCCGAGGCCATCCGAGGCCATCCGAGTCCATCCGAGGCCATCCGAGGCCATCCGAGGCCATCAGGGCCCATCACGCACCCCTGCGGCTTGCGCCCCTGTACGTTGCTCCGCGCGCTCTTCACACATCGGAAGCCCATGTTATCGGCGGAGGAGTCCTCAGTGTTGCCCATGCGCGTGCTCGTGCTGACCTTATGATTCCACTCACCCGACGCCGAGTCGAGGTACGAGCCGCCGCGCAGCACGCGCTGTCGTGACGACTTGGCGAGGTATGTGCTCGTCCACTCCCACACGTTGCCGAGCATGTTGTACAGTCCGGCGGCGTTGGGCGCGAAGGCATCGGCGGGCGCGAGACCGCCAAACCCGTCGAGGGCCGCATCGGAGCTCGGGAAGAAGCCCTGCCACACGTTGAGGCGCCACTCGCTCCCATTACTCGGCACCTAGGGTGAGGTTGGGGCTGGGGTAAGAGCCGGCGTAGGGGTCAGTGCTTGGGGTGGGGTTCAGGTTCGACAAGCTTCCGCTGCTCGGCACCTCGTCTCCCCATGGGTATGGCTTCATCGCCTTGGTGAGGCCGACGTGCGGCTGGCGCGCCGCGTACTCCCACTCCGTCTCCGTGGGCAGCCGCTTGCCCGCCCACTTGCAGTACGCCTTCGCATCGTTGAACGAGATGTGCACCGCCGGATAGTTGAGGCGCGACTTGATGCCCGACTTGGGCCCGAGCGGGTAGCGCCACGATGCGCCACGCACAGCGAGCCAGTGCGTGGCGTCCTTGACCGTCTCGTTGGTTGTGGCGCGCGCCTCCTCGGTGGCGTACAGCTCGAGCACGAACGACCATCCGAAGCCCTCCGCCTCGGTGCGGTAGTTGGTTGCCTTCCGGAACGCCCTGAATTGCTCGTTGGTCACGACGGTCGCGTCCATGAAGAACTCGCGAACCTCGACGCCCTGCGGCTCCAGGTCGTCGCGACCGCGCGGCTCGTTGGGCAGGCTGCCCATTATGAACGAGCCGCCGGCGAGGCGAACCATGCCATCGGGGATTGTGTCCGACATTTACAATTAAAAGTCAGCTGGTGACGTGTTCTTTTCGCGCGACCAGACCTCACTGCAGCTCCATTGAGACAACGCCAATGTACAGGTTAGAGATTTTTTTCTCTGCTTCCAGCCCGAGAATTCCGCAACAACGTGACCTAGTATGAATCTTTTGATGCAAGAGATTTTGGAGATACCCCTGCAACCGCGCCCCAAATTCTGAGGCGACGCGGAGACCCTTGAGGCGCAGCGGATGGAGGCCTTTCCATCGTCCGAGAGGGTGCCCATCGTCGCAGGGCAGCCGCGGTCGGATGAGCCCGACGTCATCAATCCATGGGTTCGAACGAGGTTGTCGAAGGTGCGCAACTTCATCAGCGATGCAGCGCAAGACGTTGTTAGCATGAAGAACGACCTTCAAAGCTTGTGGCGCCGCCTTCGCGGCACGTATGACGACTTTGAGACAGACATGGATGAGGCGTGGGAGCTCCACAGGTGGGAGGTGTCCATGTGCGTTGCAGCTCTCCTCCTCTCAGCGAGCCTTCCTCTTCTCGTCCTAGTGCAACAACTTAGGGGCTCACAGCACAAACCGTCCGTGACGCCTTGGGCCGACGCCGCAGCTGCCGATTTGAGCCCGGTCGTGGCCCTCTGGTACAATGGCGAGTGCATCAGCCGAATGGCCGACGGCGCACAGCTCGCGACCGATCTCTCTGCTCAGCTAGTCGACGGCCTCGCCCCCGATGCCATCCTGGCCATCGTCCTGAGCGCTCTCGGGCTTTTCCTCATCGCCCGGCTCGGCGGCATCCCCGTGCCCACGGGAGTCGTGGGCACGGCCCTCTACGCCCTCTGGATGGCCCTCCTCGCACTCCAGTACGCTCTCGTAGGCATGTCGCTCGTGATGACGGCGCGCTCGCTCGACGCGTTGACCTACGCGCTCGAAGGGTGCGCCCATAGCGCGGCGACCGTCCGATGGAGCGTGCGCCTCACGCTCGTCGCACAGCCCGCGCTGCTCGGGCCGGCTCTGCTGCTCTTTCTGTACAGCTATGCCTTCTCGACCGGCCTCAAGGTGTGGAGCGCGACGCAAGAGAGCGCGCGCAAGCTGCTCAGCCGTGAATCGCTGGTGTCGCAGCTCAAGGAATCGGTGCAGAGCGTGCCCTTGGTCTCTGCCCACTACTACGTCTCCTACGCCGCGTTCCTCTGGGCCTGCGCCGTGTTGCTTCTCACGTGGCCTGTGGCGATCTTCTTCCTACCGGCTGCCGCCCTCATTGCGGCAGCCATCAAGGGCATTTACTGGCTCGCTGGAGTCACGGATGCCCTGATCCCTCCCCCGGCGCAGACATGCGGCATCGAGTTTGGCGCCGGGCTCACCTCGTGGCTCAAGGAACTCAGCGACGTATCCTTTGCACCTGGGGGCTTCAGCCTGAGCTCGAGCGCGAGATCGATCGAGCGGATGGGCTTCCTCATCATCGAGTTCGGCTCGGATTCGCACGCCAGACTAGGACTGTCCCATCGCAAAGAGCCAGACGACCCGTCGCTCGCGGCCCTCAACCTCTCACTGGGCGTCTTCTGGCTACTCCTGAGCCTCGCACTGCCCGTGTGCTTTGGCACGTGGCTCGCCATTCCACTCATGCTCGGCTCGGCGAGCCTCGAGGCCGTCGCCAGCACGATGGTCAGCCTGGGGCTCGCTGCCCTCGATTCCCTCGTGTCGCTCCTCACGCTTCACTGGCGCTGGACGGACTTGCTCGCGCTGGACGCCATGCTCGCCTTCCTGCAGGCGCCCGTCTCGGCGCTCGGGCAGGCGTCGGGCGCCATGGTGGGCGTGGGGAGCCTCTCTTATGACGAGCTGACCGTCGGCGCTTCCCAACTGCTCGTGCTCAACAGCGTGCTGGCACTCGTCAAGCCTTTGGCCATGGTACTGACCAAGATGATGCTCGTGACACCTTGCTTTGGCTCTCAGGTCCTCGAGTTTGCAATCAACCTGGGTGCAAACAAGCTCGGCGCTCGCGTGAGCAATACGAACGTCATCGTCAAAGTGGATCTCGAGTCGCCGGCGGCTCATGCGGGCGTCCTCGCGGGCGACCTCGTCCTCGCAGTCGATGACGTTGAGTGCAAGGGGGGGCTCACCGCACCCAAGCTATGGACTGACGGCGCTGGCCGTCCGAATCGCAAGCTTCGCGTCCATCGCCAAGGAGAGACCGTCCTCCAAACACGCTTCGCTGCAGAGGCCATCAGCTTCGGCGACTGCGTGCTGTCGGAGGTCGAGGGGCTGCTTGCCCGGCTCGGCGCCAAGCCCGGCCATTACGGCGCCATCGTGCTCGACTGCGCCCGTACGACGCTCGACGAGGACGATGTCGCGGTGCTGGTACTCGCGATCCCGATGCTCAGGGAACTGACCGAGATTAACCTGAGTGGCAGCGACATTGGCACGGAGACTGTGATCGCGCTCGCAAGGGCGTTCAGTGAGGGCTCGAACACCAAGCTCGCCAAGCTCGACGTCTCGGGCAACCGTTTGGAGCCTGCGGGCGCAAAAGCTCTCGCTGCCTTCGTGGGCGCGAGTTCGCTGAGGGAGGTGAGTCACTGAGTCCCTTGGCACCTAAGTCGGCGCTCTTTGCTCCGATCGGCGCTCTTAGCTCTGAGTTCCGTCGCCCGTCCCCTTGCACACCAATCGTGTTGAAGCTCCCTGCGCACACCTTGTTCACAGCCGCTTCACACCCTATCCACAGGTGAATGTGGATGGCGTGATGCTCCCAGTCGACAAGCTCAAGGGCACCGATCCGGTCGATGCGCTCGACTTGTCGCGCAAGGGGCTCGGCACGGCGTCTGCGTTCGTGATCGCCACCCTGATCGGCACGAACCCCACGCTCAAGTCTTTGAACCTCTCGAGCAACAAATTGGCGGGTGAGGCTTCGATTTGGCAGGAGGTCTTTGGCGAGGACATTGACAAGTCGGACGCGGGCCTGGAGGCGGCGTTTGCCAAGGTGGACGTGGACAAGAGTGGCAAGATGGACGCGGCCGAGGTTAAGGCATACATCCTGACCGTGTACAAGAACGGCCTCGACGACAAGGTGGTCAGCGAGATGATGGCGACGGCGGACACGAACAACGACGGAGAGGTCGACCTCAACGAGTTCAAGATCATCATGCGCGCCGGGCCCCAAAAGTCGGACGAGAGGCCGCAGATGTCCGGAGTGAAAGCCATCTGCGATACCTTGCGCACCAATAGCACGCTCACATCCCTCAACCTCTCGACCAACCGTCTTTGCGGACTAGACGTGTTTGGTAACGGCTCCTACACCGCCGAGGTGATTCTGGTGCTCGCCGAAGCCCTGTGCGCCAACAAGTTCAGCAACTTGTTGAAGCTGGACCTCTCGTGGAACGACATTGGGTTGATAGGCGCCAAAGCTCTTGCTTCCGCACTTGTTGCGAATCGTTCAATCATAGAGGTGCGCTCAGCGCCACCGCCTGGGCTGCCCTCCCTTCCACTCACAGTCCACGCCGCGCCGTTTGTATAGGTGAATCTGGAGGGCTTTCCTCTCCCTGTGAAGAAGCTCAAAGGCACGGATCCTGTAGAGGCGCTCGACTTTTCGCGCCAGAAGCTTCGGCTCGCTTCTGCAGTAGTGATCGCCGCCCTGATCCGCGTGAATCGCACGCTCACCTCCTTGGACCTCTCGAAGAATCAATTGCTCGGCGTGTACCCGTTCATTGAGTCGACTGGGGTGGAGGCCATCGCGGACGCTCTGGTCCTCAACTCAACGCTCGCCATGCTCGACATGCGCAACAATGACATCAACGGCGACGCGGCGACGCGACTTGCGACCGCTGTGCTCTCGAGCAAGTCGATGGAGGTCTTCAACGCGATCCCAATAAAGGCCTTGCGCGCCGACGATGTGACTGTGCTCGACCTGAGCGGCAAGGGCTTGATGGCTGTCGAGGCGCACGTAATTGGCAACCTTGCGGCGAAGTGCCGCTCCCTGACGTCGCTCGATGTCCGCCACAACGACATCTCTGGCACGGCTGCCAAGCAGCTCGCCAGCGCTGTCCTCGAGAGCAACTCGATGGAGTTCTTCAGTCTGATTCCAATGAAGGCCGAGCACAACTTGGGAACGACTTCCAGCCGACTTGTCCCCAAAAACCAAAAACCCGGAATCCTGGGGTTCGAGCTCGAGCTGAGCAACAGGGGGCTCGGTCCAGTGGAGGCGCACGTCATCAGCTCCCTTGCGGCGCAGAACGTGGCGCTCACGAGCTTGTCGCTCGGCGGCAACTCTCTCAAGGACGAGGGCATCAGCGCGATCTGTGAGGCCATCCAGAGCAACAAGGAGTCCAAGCTCGCCTCGCTCGACATCTCCGGGAACAGCATCGGCCCCGAAGGTGTCAAGAAGGTGGTTGCCATGGCGGCTGCCGCTCTTTCGCTCACAGAGGTGCGCCCAAGGCGCCAAGCTCTCCCCCCACCGGACCGCATGGGCTACCCTCCCTTGCACTCACAGTCCATGCCGCGCTGTTCACAGGTGAATCTGGATGGATTTCCTCTCCCTGTGAAGAAGCTCAACGGCACGGATCCTATAGAGGCGCTCGACTTTTCTGGAAAGGATCTCGGTTTCGCGTCTGCGGCTGTGATTGCCTCCCTCATCGCCGGCAATGGTTCGTTGCGTGAGTGCAACATGAGCGGCAACAGCAGCTTGGACAGGGGATCAGCCGAAATACTCGCAAACGTGGCCAAGGCTAAGGGCATAATGCTGTTCGGCATCAAGCCCGGCCAGAAGGAGGCCGACTTTCACCATCTGAAGCTCACCCACGCGGATGCCATCCTCATCGCGTCGGATGCGGCAATCAGCGCGAATCTGGACGGAGTGAATCTGGATGGATTTGCTCTCCCTGTGAAGAAGCTCAAGGGCACAGACCCGGTGTACCAGCTTGACCTCTCGAACAAGCGTCTTGGCATGCCGTCAGCCATCGTAATCGCCTACCTGATCACCACGAATCGCACGCTGACAAGGTTGGACTTGACACACAACCGCATGACGTTTACGGGAGAGGCAGCTGTGCGAATGGCTGGTGAAGACAAGGGTTCTGGGTTTGAACTGGCAATACACGGGGCAGTCGGTGCCTTGGGCTAAGCCACCTACATCGGCGGCTGCGCCTCAGCATCCTGTACGCGCGTTCGGTACATGTATGATACAACTGAGCAGCTGATGTTCACGCAACAGCAGCTGATGTTCATGTACTATCGTGAGCAGCTGATGAGCAGCTATAGTTCATTTGACCAGATGTTCACGAGTATCTCCTAGGAATTATCTGAAGTTCCTTTCAAGATTTTAAGTTTCTAGACTGGGCTCGTGCTTAGACGCTGATTTTTTTCTTTTCGCTCACCAGTGGAGCTTTTCACGGGTCGCGGACATACGCGCCTGTGATGAAAACTTGTAAACTCCTGGCTGGTCGGACGAGATAACCAACCATTTTCTTTGCGAAGGATGCTCGCAAGCACGCTTGCTCTGATGGTCGCTCTTGCGCTCGGTGCCCGCACGCCCGGCGAGGTTGCGCACTACCGCTTTTACCAACACGAGTGCAATGCTGGGTCCGTCGCGGAGGCGCGGCGCGCCTCCGCATCGTCGCGAGTGCTCAACGTAAACCAGAGTGCGGGTGCCACGTGCCTCGAGCTCCAGCAAGGAGTTAGCCTCGAGAACAAGTGCGTGCGTGACTACACGACCACTCCCAACTGTACGTTCTCGCCGCTCGTCTCGAGCTCCGTCGGCTCGCGCCCCGACTTCGCCGCGGACATAGGGTCGGGCTTCACCATCGAGGCGTGGCTTGCCGCCGACCCGCGGCCGCTGCCAGAGGCAAACGCGCATCGCGTCATCGTCTCGCTCGCAGACAAGGCGCCCACTGCTGACGAGCCTGACACGCTCGATCGCTGCAAGGTTGTGCAGAGCTCCTCCGACTCGAGCACGCCCATCAGTTTCGAGCTCCTGCAGATGGGCGAGGGCTGCGTCTCGATCAAGTTCAAGTACCGCAAGAGCGGGGACGCGAGCACAAGCCCATGCGTGATGTTGCCCGCGGACGACACCGGCTTGCTGGCCGGAGGGTGCGGGGTCGCCGATCGGCTCAACATGAGCACGCTAGGCGCGGGCTCCCAGCAGCATCTCGTTGTGTCGATCAACGGCGAGAATCCCACGGTGAGTGGACAGCCAGCGCTGCCGCGCTTCGCGACGTACATCGATGGTGTGCGCGTGGTCGACTCGGAGACGTCAGACAGCAACGATGCGCGCAGCTATAAGACCGGCCTGGCCATGCAGTTCTTGCCCAGCGGCACGCGCTTCAACTTCTCGGCTGTGTGGAGCCCGCGTCACGTGCTGCGCATCGGCACTGATGGGCTCGGGGGCAAGCGGCACGTCTCGAGTGGGAATCGGTTCCTCGGCGACTTCTACGCATGGGGTGGGCGACTGCACGGGCTCCACTGGTATGGCCGCGCGCTCAACGCGAGCGAGGTACACGCCAACTACGCTGCCGGCCCCGACAACTCCTACCCACGCGCGCAGGCTGTGAGCTTCGCAGTGCTCGAGGACACGTGCACGCAGCTCCCTGACCTTCGAGCCCACATCCGCGACTACGATGTCGACACGCTCGGCCGGCCGCAGACTTTGACGGCGGCGCTCGCCGGCACGCGTGCACCTGCGCGGGGCGCCCTCTACTCCGATGTCGGCTGCACTCAGCCACTTGGAGCAACTAATGACCTTCCGGGCGTGTACTTCCGAGCGGTCGCCAATGAGTTCTCGGCACCGCTCGGTGCGCCCTTTGCGTCGCCGCTCGTGCCGGGAAGCACAACCTACACGATCCTCGCGTGGGAGGCACGCGATGGGGCGGGCGGCACCGCCCTTGGCAATCTGAGCATCGAGGTCGTCGCCGTCAACGATGAACCGGTCGCGCTGCCGGGCGCCGCCGAGGCCTACATGAGCGTACTTAAAACGCTCGTGATGAACGCGTCAGATGTTGACCACGTATGTGCACCGGGTGCGGGCGCACAGGGCGTGTGCATGGTGCGCATCACGCAACCGCCAACGCAGGGCACCCTCTTCACACTCGATGGCACGCCGATCGCCGGGCTTGCCGTGCCCTCGCTTACGATGCCCTCGGCCGTCCTCAACCGGACACTGCTCTACCGCTCGCGCACCTTCCCGCGCGACTGTTCCAACGGCTGCCCACGTCAGGTGGGCACCGACTCGTTTCGATTCGAGGTGCTTGATCCGACGGGCGCCGTCTCAAGCGCATCGGCGCCCTTTGAGCTCGTGATCGTCGGCGGGCTCGAGGCGCGTTCAACCAGCCTGAGCCCCGCAGCGCGGGAGGAGGCGCCCGCAGTGCTCACGCTGCGCGCGATCAACCGGTGCACTGATGGACCCGGATGGACTCTGGATTGAATACAACTGACTATGATAGACTTTGATGATCTCTGCGTCACGCTGAGTGTCACTGATTGTCACTGATTGCCGTACAGATACCGCCACGTGGCCGACCCGCGCCTCGCGACCAGCTGGTTCCAAATCGAGACGCTGCCCGCGCACGGCGCCCTCTATCAGCACACGCCCGAAGTTGCCATCGCCATCGGGCGCGTCGACGGTCTCGTCTGCGGCGCGCATGTGCTCACCACGGCGGGTCAGCAGTGCGTGTCCGAGGTGCTGAGCGCGCTCGAGCCGTTACGCATCACGTCGCGCGGCACCAACGTGAGCGACGGCAACATGACCTGCGCCGACGACGCCGACTGGTACTGCGCGCGAGTCGTCTACTGGGGGGCGCGCGACTTCTTCTCTCACCCGAGCGTCAACAGGTACTCGGGTGAGGCGCTCAATGTGAGCGACGACTCGGTGGCCTTCGTTCTGCGCTCGGCAGTGGAACAGTCGGCTGCGCAGGTGACGGTGCGCGTCGTCAATGTCAACGACCCGCCATGCCTCGTCTCGCCGGGAAACATGACTTTCACGCCCTCCTTGTCGGGCTCAACGAACCTCAAGGCCGTCGGGCGTGGCCTGCAGATCATCGACCCCGATTTGGGCATAGGGTACTGGATGGTGAACCTGCAGGTTCATCACGGCCGCTTTGCATCGGTGCGCCACGGCAACGTGCTCAACCCGGCGCGCTACGACGAATGGCAGGGCTACCTGCCCATCGTAGCGCACGAGCACCTCTCCTACTGCCCCGTCGACGGGTTTCGCCTATGTTCGTGGAGTGGGTATTGCGACGATACGACATGCATTACGGGCGCGGGCGACGCCGGCGACGCGTCCAACGTGCGCGTGTTTCAGGTGCTGCCACGCCGAACGTGACCGGATTACCATCTGCTCGCGATCTGATTGCATGTGATTACCATCTGATGCCCATCAGCGTATTGCAGGTGTTTGCCACGCCGTACGCGACCAGGCTCCTTCTTCGCGACGTGCTCTACCGCGGCGACAACGTGCCCGACATGCTGACCGTCACCATCCGAGACTTTGATGACCAAATGATCAGCGGCCAATACGTCGACGCGACCGGCACGATCACGGGCACCGTGGGCCGACGCTATGGGCCGGCGCAGGGGGGAGTCAACAGGCTGCCCGACGTGGTGGCTCGCATCGACCTGACGCCTTCGGGCGGCTGCAACTCCTTCATCGCCAGTCAGTGCGGCGACGAGGGCGTGGGCATCGTGCAGCTCGACTCGTGCCGTGGGCTGACGACTACCCTCTACGGCGGCGCGATTGTCGTGTTGGCCGTCCTCATGTGGGCCATCGCGTGCTGCCGGCAGCGCGGGCGCACCTCGCTCCGTGACCGGCGCGGCCGGCGCAAGCGCTCGCATGAGCTTGCGCCCTCAGACATGCGCTGTTGGGTGCCCGCGCTCGCCACCCTCAGCCTCTTGATCACTCTCCTCGGCTTCATGATCCGCTCGGCAAATAGCTTGCACACGCTTTACCGGCTCGACTTCGTCGCGGACGGCTTTTGCGGCATCAATGCTTCCACGCACGTCCCAGACAACCGTGCTCCGCTGATCGTGCCCGAGACGCGGCTCGAGTTCGTCAACGGCGTCAACGTCACCGTCGCGACGAACCGGACCATCCAGTATCCGCAGTATAACAACTTTGGTTGCACGGGAGGCGTGCCAGAGGGCTCGTTTCTCAACAGTATGGGCCGCATGCTCGGCGATGCGCTTGTGCTGGGCACGCTGGGCAACGTCGCCATCATCGAGGCGAGCGGTCGCGTCGGCCATGGGCGCAAGCTTGCCGCCGCCGCCGCCGGCTTTCTGATCATCTACGTCGTGATCAAGTTTGGCCTCTGGGAGGCGTGGGACGCGCAGTGGCCCGAGTCATCCGCGTGCCCAGACTGTCCGAATTTCGAGGTGTGCGTCGGCGGCACGCTCGTCCAACTGTCGGACGGGCGACACGAGTGCGTCGGCGGAGAGCACAGGGTGGGCAGGTGCCTGAACGACATTCGGCCCGATCAAGGGAACATGGTGGGGATGATCCTGCCAGCTCTGCTCGTGCCGTCGATGCTGGTGCTCATGATGCTCTGTGCGTGCGGGCTGCGCGATCGCAACCGTGCTGCTAAGGACGATGCTTCGGAGGGCGACACGAGCGACGACGAGCGGCGGCGGCGGCACCCCTCTCGCAAGGACCGCTCCCGCTCGGGCAAGGGGCATGCCCGGGACCGCGACCGCGACGGCGACCGCGATCCGGACCGGGACCGGGACCGTAATTGCAACCACGGCTGTGACCGTGATCGTGATCGTGAACGTTCGCGACGTCTCGCTGACCCGACGACACGAAAGCCCAAGAGGTGGCGTGGTGATACGCATGCAATAGAGGTGCTGCCGCGCCCGCCGGATCGCCTGAAGCCGGCCAGCCC
>Ga0070374_10001241_pt1 | contig 10921 bp, 13 predicted proteins | sample LauGreSuBDMM15SN_2_FD_66374 | JGI IMG/M metagenome (GOLD analysis project Ga0070374, IMG submission 66374) | Freshwater lake microbial communities from Lake Michigan, USA - Su13.BD.MM15.SN (version 4) (version 4) | ecosystem: Environmental > Aquatic > Freshwater > Lake | place: Lake Michigan...
TTATAACGTCGGTACTTACGACTTGCCGGTAGATACGGTTGATCTGTTGGACCACGTGATCCGCACGGGTACGGGCACGAACCAGCAAGACATTAATATCTCACGTATCTCATCCAGCACGTACGTAGCGATTCCGAACAAGAACGCGACGGGTCGTCCGATTCAGATTTGGATCAATCGTCGTACTGGCGCAACAGGCGCTGATAACGTGATCGTCTACCCGCAGTTCACTGTGTGGCCGAAGCCGGATAACACGACGACTTGGACCCTGTACTACACCCGCCTGCGTCGTATGTTTGATGTGGGTAATGGTAGTAACGGACAAGACATCCCATTCCGATTCCTGCCCTGTATGGTGGCGGGATTAGCCTACATGCTGTCGATGAAGATTCCCGGTGCTGATGCGCGGACGACGTTGCTCAAGGCTGAATATAACGAAGCTTGGGACTTGGCTGCTGGCGAGGATCGTGAAAAGGCTGCGGTTCGCTTTGTTCCGAGAGAGTCGTTTTTAGGCGGGTACTGAGATGCCTAATCGCTTTGCGAGTGGCAAAAATGCGATTGCGGAGTGCGACCGGTGTGGATTCCGGTACAAGCTCAAGCAGTTGAAGTCTTTGGTGATCAAGACCAAGAACGTGAATATCTTGGTTTGCCCGGAGTGTTGGGAGCCTGATCAGCCGCAGTTGTCGCTTGGTCTGTACCCGGTCGATGACCCGCAGGCACTTAGAAACCCCCGTCCGGACTTGTCCTATTTTGAACCCGGCAATAATGGCGCGGGTGGTAGTAGAATGATCCAATGGGGCTGGGCACCTATTGGCGGTGCAAGGGCAGATGACGCAGGTCTGACGCCTAATGACTTAGTAGCCCAATGTTTAGTGGGCGATGTAACGGTCGCAGTGACCTAGGAGATTGAGATGGCTATGACTTTGAAGGAACACGCCAAACTTCCGGCGAACAAGGCTCACGGCAAGAACGCTAAAGGCTTTCGTGCTGGTGGCAAGACCAACAGCGAAATGAAGAAGTACGGTCGGAATATGGCGAAGGTGATGAACCAACGCAGCCCGATGCGTAAGTCTTCTGGCCCGAGGTAAGTACCGTGAAAGAACTGAATCCCGGCAAGATCAAGCACAACCCTGATCCGACTGGCGAGAACGGCTACCCGGAGAAGGATGTGAACAAGGGCGTCACCCACATGAAGATGCGGGGTGCTGGCGCTGCTACTAAGGGCACGAAGTTCGTGTCTCAGATTAACTTGCAGAACAACGGCAAGGTCCGCGCAGGCTGGAGCTAATGAATTACGCTTCTCTGACAACGTTGATACAGCAGTACTGCGAATCGACAGAACAGTCGTTCGTAGCGAACATTCCTACGTTCGTGCAACTTGCAGAGGAGCGGATTTATAACTCCGTTCAGATCCCGGCTATCCGTCGTAATCAGATTGGTACGCTGACGATTGGTAATAAGTACCTGACGATGCCTTCTGATTGGCTGGCTACGTTCTCCTTGGCAGTAATCGACCCGGCTACAAATGCTCAGGAGTTTTTGCTTGATAAGGATGTGAACTTCATCCGCCAGTCGTATCCGGACCCGGACGATCAGGCCAAGCCTAAGTACTACGCCATTTTCGATGACAACACGTTCATTCTGGGACCGACCCCGGATTTGGCGTATCAAGTCGAAATGCACTATTACTACTACCCGCAGTCCATCGTGACGGCTGGCACTTCGTGGCTGGGCGACAACTACGAGAACATCCTGCTATACGGATCGTTGCGCGAGGCGTACACCTACTTGAAGGGTGAAGCCGACATGATGCAGTACTACGAAGCGAAGTATCAGGAAGCCGTTCAACAGTTGGCTCGCTTGGGTGATGGCCTCAATCGCCGCGACTCGTACCGTAGTGGTCAGGTTCGCCTACCGGTGAATAGTTAATGGCTATCTTTCAGACACAGACTTTGAGTTTCCGACAGGAGATGCTGCAAGGCGTCCACAACCTGCTTACGGATACTTTGAAGATGGCTCTGTACACAAGCTCCTCCAATATCAACGAGGACACTACGGTGTACACCACGACCGCTGAAGTGACGGGGGGAAGTTACGTTGCAGGCGGTCAGACCATTACTGGGGCAGCGATTAATGCTTCGAATGGTATCGTATACGTTACTTTCAACAACGTTGTGTGGACCCCGGCTACGTTCACTGCGGCAGGTGGTTTGATTTACAACGTGAGCAAGGGCAACAAGTCTATCGCTGTCTTGAGTTTTGGCGCGGACAAGACGGCTAGTGGCACCTTCACCGTGCAGATGCCCCCGAATACGTCGAATTCTGCGCTGCTTCGCTTTACTTGAGGAGTTATTGAGATGTTTAACGAAAAGGCTAAGACGGCAGACGCAGTTGGCGCTGCTTTGGAGAAGGCTCTCGGCTCGACCGCTAAGGCTTCGGCTGGCGGTGTGTATCGCGTTGAGTGCTTGGACAAAGACGGTAACCTGAAGTGGTCCGCTGAGTCGCACAACCTTGTGGTTGACGTTGGCTTGCAGGATATGAACACCAAGTACTTCACCGGTACGTCTTACACGGCTGCTTGGTACCTTGGCCTTTATGGTGCTGGCGCGGCGAATACTCCGTCAGGTTCGGACACGATGGCCGTGCACGCAGGTTGGATTGAGACCACTCCGTATAGCAACGCGACCCGTCCGGCTGCTGTGTTTGGTGCGGCGTCGTCGGCAGATCCGTCAATCATCACGAACTCGGGTTCCCCGGCACAGTTCAATATCAACGCGACTGCGGTGGTTGGCGGGGCGTTCCTCGTTAACAACAACACCAAGGGTGGCAGCACGGGTATTCTGTTCTCGGCTTCGGACTTCCAAGCCCCCGGTGACCGCTCGGTTGCTTCCGGTGACACGCTGAACGTCACTTATACTTTCAGCCTTGATGCGGCGTAAGGAGTAGTCATGGCTAAGTTTAAAAAAGGCGATGCTGTCACAGTCAAAGCCGTCATCCCGCAAGGACCTGTAATTGCGCTCCGCATGGACGAGGACGGTGTAATTTACTGTCTCGTTGAGTGGACTGATGTTGACGGTAAGGCTCAGCAGCGTTGGTTTGCGGAAGACGAACTGACAGGGGTCTAAAATGGCCCTTGTACTCGCTGACCGAGTAAACGAAACCTCGCAGATAATCGGTACCGGTACGGCTACCTTAGATGGGGCCGTGACTGGCTATCAGTCGTTTGCGGCTATCGGCAACGGAAACCAAACCTACTACACCATAGCGCATCAAACGCTAACTGAATGGGAAGTGGGTATTGGTACCTATACCTCGTCAGGTACTACTCTTAGTCGCACTACTGTTCTTGCGTCTTCTAATAGCGGCAGTCTAGTTAACTTCTCGGCTGGTACTAAGAACGTATTCGTCACGTACCCGGAAGATAAAGCCGTCTATGAAGATCTTAATGGTGATGTCTTCGTGCCGGGGAACATAACGGCTGGTAACGGCATCTTCGTAAACTCCGGTACTACGTCTGCAAACTACACGGTCGGAACGGGATACAACGGGTTCACTGTAGGACCTCACACTGTGAATAGCGGGATCGTCGTTACCGTTGCCGCAGGGCAGAGGTGGGTCATCATATGAGTACGATATCTTCAGGCACTACACTTACGACCGGGTATGTCGTCACGAGCGATACGACCGGACAACTTGTTATCAAGACCGGCTCAGGTGCTGGCACAACTGCTCTGACGATTGACGCGTCGCAAAACGTTACCTTTGCACAGGGGGTGACTCTTGGTAGTCCTGTTGGTATTGGCTACGGTGGTACGGGACTGACTGCTACTCCGACGAATGGTCAGTTGTTGATCGGTAACGGCACGGGGTACACCCTAGCTACAATATCTGCCGGATCGGGAATGACGGTGACCAACACTGCGGGGGGTATATTGCTCTCTGCTGCTGGCCTCCCGGCGATGAACATTGTCAGCGGTACGACACAGACTGCTGTTGCTAACAATCACTACGTTCTGACCAACGCCGCTACTACGACGCTAACTTTACCCGCTGCGCCCTCTGCCGGTGATGTGGTTTGGGTAACGGTAGCAAACGGGTTAAGCACTAACGTGATAGCTCGTAACGGCAAAAAGATCAACGAGCTTGCTGAAGACATGACTATTAACACGGCATACGCAGGTATTCAGCTTAGATTTACCGGCGACACAGAGGGATGGGTCTTTACATGAGTACTTTGACGCAGTTCCTTCCGCCGGGCGATTCTTTCGTAGGCGAGATTGTTGCTGGCCCTGCTGCGATTTGGGGCGGTAACCCTACGTTCTCGGGCAAGGAGTACCTAAGAACCGGCCTGTTGAAAACGTATACATCAAACTACTCAGGGCTTCTGACTGCACTGCCTACGGCATGCGTGGCACAGGGGCAGGCGTTAGGAACAAACACAAGTTGGAGAATGGCTGGTGTTGGCAGCTATAGTATTTATGGCTCGTATATCAGCGGTGCGGGTATTTACGATTTAGGCGGAAATAAGCACATCGTTTATTACGCGAGCGTCGGCTACACAACTGGCGTTGGTGACGGTGTGAAGTACGGAAGCTCATTCTCGTCCGCCCCGACCGGAGCTTTACCATTAAACGGTGACGGTGCCAGCCTTGGAGCATCAATCCAGCATTCAATTCTGTATAAAAATGCGATCTACGCCTCTTCGTTTATTCCGGCTGTTCAACCCTCATACACTCTAGTTTACCGATCAACCGGAAGCACATATAGCCCATCATTTACCGGCTCTTTTAGTGACTCTTATTACTTTGCGGCGAGTGCAAATAGGCTTGTAGCGATCCCTTACAACTACATGTATGCACCCGGCGCAAATGGAATCGGTTACACAGACAATGGAACATCGTGGAGCAACGCAACCTGTAACATAGACCTGCGATATCAAGCGCGATTCTATCACTCAACCGTTGGTAACGTCTTCATTATTGTTAGGACTAACGGAACGATTGCTACATCGCCAGATGGTGTGACTTGGACTACGCGAACAGCACCGGCAAACATGTTGACGAGTGTCGCTGGCACGCCAGAATCGACGATGTGCATCAATACAGCGTCGGCAACGTACATCATGCTTGGTGCACCTAATACAAGCTCGACTTACATACTTAAGACGACGGATGGAACCAACTTTACACTCGTCGATCTTGCCAACTCTGCGCCGCTTGTCGGACTATTCACCGGCACTGCCAGCATGACTCCGAACCTGCTGTACGACGGCACGCGGATGATTCTGTACTACAACGATCTGCAAGCGTACTCGACTGATGAAGGCGCAACGTGGACTGTAGACACCGTTCGTTACCAAAACGCCTACGCCGCCGCGAGTAGGCAGACGTTTCCGGTGCTATACAACGGTGCGATGGTAATGACTTACTGGGTGCCTACTCAGTACGGTTCCTATACGTCTGCTGAAGTTATTTCGTTTGCTGGTAGGAGTTTTGGTGCTGCTCCGCAGTTTGTTGGCGCAGCCATTGCACAAGCATTTGCAACCGGCTCTAACCTTTCAACGTATTTCAGACTGAAGTAGGGACACTAACATGACCATCATTGCAGCAGTACAACCGCCTCTACCGCCAATCATTACGAAACTTGCGTTTCGCTACCGGATGACTGATGCCGAATACGTCGGAATCCTTTCCGCTTCCAAGACGGATGTGGAAGTAGCTGCGTGGTTAGAAACTTTTAATATGGTTAGTCAAGTTAATTTGGCTGATCCGCGTACTATGTCTGGTCTTGACCTGATGGTGTCAAAAAACCTGCTGACGCAGGAACGAGTGAACGAAATACTTAATGATCCTGTACGCGACAGCGAGCGTCCGTAGGAGTAAATAATGGCTAGTACAATTAATGCCGCTGTTGGCGGAATAGTAAACACCGCTGACGCTTCTGGCGAACTTGCCCTGCAAGCTAGTGGCACTACGGTTGCTACGCTTACTGCGTCTGGCAATGTCGGCATCGGTGGGACGCCGGGGGCTGCAAATAAATTAGAAATTTCGGGAACTTTGCTGACATCTGGAGCAGTCACCAGATCATTTACGGGAACCGGAACAATCCCAAGCGGCACTACAACCGCAGCAATTAACTATTCTTCTGCATTTACGACTGCGGCAGCGTCTTTTACGTTGACCGACATGATTCATTTCAACGCCACGCAACCAACGCTGGGCGCAGGATCTGCCGCTACCAACATTTATGGATTTGCCGCGCAGTCATCTCTTGCGGTTGCAACCAATACTTACGGCTTCTTCAGCAACATCGCCTCTGGCTCTAACCGCTGGAACTTCTATGCAGCGGGGACGGCGCGTAACTACTTTGCTGGTGGTGTCGAAGATGCGGCGGGGAACTTACGTGCTATCCCGCAATCAGGCGCAGCAAAGACAACTTCGTATACGCTTGCTACGGGCGATGTTGGCGAATTCATCAATGTGGGTTCGGGCGGTAGCATTGTCGTACCTGATGCGGTCTTTGCTACAGGCGATGTGGTCTCGGTGTTCAACAACACTTCGGGTAATATCACAATTACCTGTTCGATCACGACTGCTTATATTGGCGGTACGGATGCAGACAAAGCGACCATAACGCTAGCGACTCGGGGCATAGCTACGATCCTGTTCATCAGTGGTACGGTGTGCGTCGTCAACGGTAACGTGAGCTAATCGAATGACTGCTAGTCAACTGCTGTTGTTGGGTGGGGCGCAGGCTCCCGCTGTAGATCCGTTCTTCTACTCCGTCACCTCATTGCTTCACGGCGATGGGACTAACGGCGCTCAGAACAATACGTTTCTGGACTCCAGCACCAACAACTTCACCATCACGCGCAACGGGAACACTACCCAAGGCTCGTTCAGCCCGTTTAGTCAGACGGGGTGGAGTAACTTTTTTGGTAGTACCAATTCGGATTGGATCAACTTTTCAGCGAGTTCCGCGCTTTCTTTCGCGTCAGACTTTACCGTTGAAGCGTGGGTATATAACAACTACTCAAGCGGAACCTTTACTGCGGCTGTTCTTTATGACAGTTCCTCAAGTGCAATTTCAGCGTTTGAAATTAATAATGGCACCGTTTATCCAAGCGTTGCTGGTATTACGAGTACAAATACTGTTACCCGCGTCAATTTCACAGGCTCTACTGTTCCGGTTGGGCAGTGGGTTCATGTTGCTTGGGTTCGCTCATCTGGCGTGGTCCGAGTATATGTAAACGGGTTTGTTGGTCCTACCACGCTTTCCAACTCTGCGACGACAGGTCAGTTTGTCCAAGTCGCTAATGCGCGTACGAGTGGCAATTCGTGGAACGGTTATATTTCAAATCTGCGTATAACCTCTTCTGCCGTATATACGAGCAACTTTACACCTAGCACTACTCCGCTGACGGCCATTGCTGGAACGCAATTACTAACCTGTCAGTCCAACCGTTTTCGTGACGCTAGTACAAATGCGCTGACACCTACTTTGGTAGGCAGTACATCTTCCGTCCAGCCCTTCTCCCCCTTCAACCCACTCACGCCGTACAGCACTAGCGCGGTCGGTGGCAGCGGCTACTTTGATGGGAGTGGGGATTATCTTGAAACCACTAGTTCTCAAATCATTCCTAGCGGAAACTTTACGATTGAGGCGTGGGCTTACATAACAAGCAGTAGTTCCACGCAAACCATCGTTGCACAAGGGACTGGCGTAGGCGATGGCGCACGAACATGGATGGGAATTGAAAACAGCAGCGGGGCAAAGTGGGCTGTTCAGGTAGGCGGGACACAGGCTATCAGCAGCGTTACGCCAGTTTTAAACGCATGGCATTACCTTGCTATGGTTTACAACGGATCAACTATAAAGATGTACCTAAACGGTACAGAGATAGCGTCAGCGTCTTCAACAACAAACGCATCAAATACAACGCTAAAAATTGGAACTAACTGGGGTAGTTACATTACTACCGGATTCATATCCAATATCCGCATCTCTAATACTGCAAGAACAATTAGCGCAGTTCCGTCGTCCTTATTGACGACAGATGCAAACACCGTATTTCTTGCCAACTTCACCAACGCCGGTATCTTTGACAACGCTGCCGATGCGGATTACGAGACGGTCGGCAATGCCCAGATCAGCACCTCGGTCAAGAAGTACGGCACGGGGTCTATGTCGTTTGATGGGACGGGGGATTACCTTGTTGCGCCCTCTCGCGCAATTACCGCTTTAACTGGTGATTTTACGATTGAGTTTTGGTCATATAGAACCAGCGGCACTTATCGCGGATTTACTATTGGAGACGACAATACCTCTACAGGTTTGTCTTTGTATTACTCTACGGGATCATCTGCATGGGTTGTTTATAACAACAATACAAGTCGCATAACCGGCGGCACATCAACTACTGGTGAATGGCAACACATGGCTTTGGTGCGTTGCGCCGGTATTGTAAAACTGTACGTTAATGGAACCCAAGTTGGCAGCACATGGTCGTCTACTGGAACATTTAGCGGAAATGTTTATGTAAGCGCGGAGTATTACGCTGGAACTGCGTATGCCGATACAAACGGCTATATGGACGATTTCCGAATTAGCAACGGCGTCTGCCGCTATCCTTACAACTTCACGCCTCCAACGGCAGAGTTCCCGAACATCGGCGGCACGGTCACGCTGACTGCCGATCCGTATTACGACTACACCACTCTGCTGCTGCCCGGTAACGGCACCAACGGAGCGCAGAACAATACGTTCCTAGACTCGTCTACCAATGCCTTCAGCATCACCCGCAACGGCAACACGACGCAGGGGACGTTCTCGCCGTTCTCGCAGACGGGTTGGGGTAACTTTTTTGATGGGACTGGGGATTACCTGACGTTCCCCGCTGACGCGGCATTTACGTTTGGAACAGGTGATTTTACGATTGAAGGATGGGTGTACATCAGCGCGTTAGACGCAGTAAATGCAAAGGGCATTTTCCAGCAAGGCACTAGTTCATTCCCAACGTCAGTAAGCAATAGTGTTGCTCTTGGAGTAAATCCGGCAGCAACTTGGGCGATATACGCGAAAAATGCCGCCACTAACTCAACCGCCACGGCAACGCTAAATTCTTGGACGCATTTTGCATTGGTGCGGTCAGGAACAACGACAACGCTGTATGCCAACGGGACAAGCGTTATCACAGTAACCGCTGATTCCACCAACTACACCGGAACATTTTTCGGCGTTGGCAGCATATATGGTACGTCAGGCACAAACTGGAACGGCTATATATCTAACGTCCGCGTGGTCAAAGGCACGGCCGTCTACACGGCAAACTTCACGCCTAGCACCACGCCGCTTACGGCTATCTCCGGAACATCCCTGCTGACCTGTCAAAGCAACCGCTTTGTAGATAACAGCAGCAACGCCTTTGCCATCACGCGCAACGGTGATGTGTCTGTCCAAGCCTTCAGCCCGTTCAACCCCACGGCAGCGTGGAGTGCAGCGACGTATGGCGGGAGTGGGTATTTTGATGGAAGCGGGGATTACCTAAGCGTTGCCGACGCCGCTGCAATGGAATTAGGAAGCGGAAACTGGACTATTGAGATGTGGGTCAACACCACAAATAGCACTGCGTATTCTGCTTTGTTTGCGCGAGACGATGGCGGAACAACAGCCGGTTCGTATGTGATTCTGCTAAACGGCGCAACAGCAAACGGTATCGTGTCGTTTTGGTCTGCTGATGTTAATAGTTTCGGCGCTGCTGTTCTTACTTCTGGCACAGTAAATTGCCGAGATGGAGCATGGCATCACATCGCGGTTGTGCGAAACAGCAATACTCTGACGATGTACATTGATGGTACGTCAACGTCTACAGCCACATTCACTGGCGCGTTTGCAAACACCGCGCAACCAATCTTAATTGGCGCAGAAACCGGGTATTCCCGTCCGTATACGGGATATATGGCAAATATTCGTCTTGTAATTGGTGCGGCTGTGTATACGGCAAATTTCACGCCGCCTACGGCTCCGCTTACTGCTATATCCAACACCCAACTGCTGCTCAACTTCACCAACGCAGGCATCTACGACGCTACGTCCAAGAACGACCTTGAGACGGTGGGCAACGCGCAGATCAGCACGACGCAGAGTAAGTTCGGCGGGTCGTCTATTTATCTGGATGGAAACGGAGATAGATTGATTGAGCCTGCGTCGCCAAATCTTGCGCTTGGCTCGGGTGATTTTACGATTGAATGTTGGCTTCGTAGATCGTCAGCATCAAGCGCGCAAGCAGCAATTTTGCAGATGTCGGCAGGAGCAGATTCTTATTCCTTGCTATTTGGATATACATCTGGCGCAAGTTTAGTTATTTACATTTCTAGTAACGGTTCATCTTGGGATATTGCTAGCGCGCAAACGCTTGGAACAGTTCAAAATGACACTTGGGTGCATTACGCACTAACTAGATATGGCTCTACATTTAGAGCATTTCAAAACGGTGTTCAACAGTCAACGTGGACATCAAGCGCAAGCATTTATCAGGCAACAAATCAATGCTCTATTGGGTATGCACAAGGAACTCACCAACTTGCTGGCTACATCAACGACCTTCGCATCACCAAAGGCATCGCCCGTTACACCAGCAACTTCACCCCGCCGACGACGGCGTTCCTGACTCTGTAAGGTGACACATGACTCTTTATAGTTTTAAAGGCCATTACCCGGTCGAAGTCATCGACAACAACAAGGGTTGGTATGAGGTTCCTGCCAAGCCCGAGGCACCAGAAGGTAAGCAAGTTGCGTGGCTAAACGGCGAGTGGGTCGTGCGTGATCCCAAGCCCGAGGATCGCCCCGGCTACCAATGGAACTGGAACCACAGCGAGATGGCGTGGGTGGAGTGCGAGTACGCGCAGACTGCGCCGGTAGA
>Ga0070374_10001252_pt1 | contig 10873 bp, 10 predicted proteins | sample LauGreSuBDMM15SN_2_FD_66374 | JGI IMG/M metagenome (GOLD analysis project Ga0070374, IMG submission 66374) | Freshwater lake microbial communities from Lake Michigan, USA - Su13.BD.MM15.SN (version 4) (version 4) | ecosystem: Environmental > Aquatic > Freshwater > Lake | place: Lake Michigan...
TGGGTCCGCCTGAAAATTGCAGCCTCCTTAGATGGACAAACAGCCCTGCAAAACGGTCAAAGCCAATGGATTACCGGCCCTGATGCCCGAGCTGATGGCCATGCTTGGCGCGCGCGCGCCTGCGCCATCCTCACTGGCATTGGCACTGTGTTGGAAGACGATCCTTTGTTAGACCTTCGCCTTTGCCCCAATCTCGGCGATGCCCCCCGCATGCCGCATTTGGTCATTGTCGACAGCCAAATGGAAACACCCCCCTCGGCCAAATTGTTTCAACACAGCCAACCAGGCTGCCAAACGCCCAGAAAAGTCTGGATTTACGCCGCCAAAGACCACCCTGAAAAAAGAGCGGCGCTCCAGGCCTTGGGTGCCCACATCACGGTACTTCCCAATCAACATGGCAAAGTGGATCTGCCCGCCCTCATGGCCGATCTGGCCAAGCGAGAAGTCAACGAGCTGCACATCGAGGCCGGTCACAAGCTCAACGGCTCACTCATCCGAGAATCTTGCGTCGATGAATTTTTGGTTTACCTGGCGCCCACATTGCTAGGCCTAGGCCAAGGCATGGCCCATTGGGGTCCACTGGAGGACTTGTCACAAGGCCTGTCACTGGCGTTCACCGAAACACAGTTAATCGGAAAAGATTTGCGGGTTTTAGCCAGGGTGCAGGCCTAAACCGGCCCAATCCCTGCGAAAATACCAACCATGTTTACCGGAATCATCACCGGCGTGGGGCGTATCGCCGCCCTCCACGACCTGGGCAGCTCTTTAAGTCATGGCAAGCGACTCACTCTCGAGGTGCCCGCGGGCTACCTGGATGACGTTGGCTTGGGCGACAGCATTGCCATCAACGGCGCCTGCATGACCGTCACTTCCTTTGACCTGGCAGCGCATCAATTCACCATCGATGTGTCAGCCGAGTCGCTCGACAAAACCTGTGGCCTGACGCAGCTTGGCAAGGTCAACCTTGAAAAAGCATTGCGCGCCCACGACCGATTAGGCGGCCACATTGTGTCGGGCCATGTCGATGGCATTGGCCACGTCACGCATTTTGCGCAAGTGGGCGAGAGCTGGGAGCTGCGCATTCAAGCGCCCGCTGGCATGGGCAAATACCTGGCCTACAAAGGCTCCATCACCATCAATGGTGTAAGCCTCACCGTGAACAAAGTGGCCGACACGGCAGATGGCTGCGAGTTCAGTATCAACCTCATTCCGCACACCATCGACAACACGGCGCTTGGCACTTTGCAAAAAGGCAGCACTGTGAATTTGGAAATCGATTTGATCGCACGTTATGTGGAGCGCATGCTCAGTAACGATGCGACCACCCCATCAGTTTCGCCAGCCCTGCAGGATGGCAAGTCCTATTGAAAGTTGTGACATGACGACGAATTCTGGCAGTCCCTTGACGCCTGTGCAAATTTCTCCGGTAGAAGACATCGTCGCAGACTTGCGCGCTGGTCGCATCGTCATCATGGTGGACGACGAAGATCGCGAAAACGAAGGCGACTTGCTCATTGCCTCCGACCACATCACGGCAGAGGCCATCAACTTCATGGCCCGCTTTGGTCGCGGTCTCATTTGCCTTACCCTTACCCGCGAGCGATGCGAACACCTTAAATTGCCGCCTATGGCAACCAGCAATGGCACCGTCTACAGCACGGCTTTTACGGTGTCGATTGAAGCGGCTGAAGGCGTGACCACTGGCATTTCTGCTGCCGACCGTGCACTGACCATCAAGGCCGCTGTGGCTGCCAATGCCACCGCCAAAGACTTGGTTCAACCGGGCCATATTTTTCCATTGCAGGCGGTGGACGGTGGCGCATTGATGCGTGCAGGCCATACCGAAGCCGGTTGCGATTTGGGCACCATGGCTGGCTGCAGTGCCTCTTCCGTGATTTGCGAAATCATGAAAGACGACGGCACCATGGCGCGCTTGCCCGATCTGCAAATTTTTGCAGCAGAGCACGGCCTCAAAATTGGCACCATTGCCGACCTCATTGCGTACCGCAGTCGCACCGAGTCATTGGTGGAAAAAGTAGGCACGCGCATCTTGCAAACTGCTCACGGTGAGTTCACAGCGCACGCTTTCAAAGACAAGCCCAGCCAATCCTTGCACTTGGCCTTGGTCAAAGGCAAATGGCAAGCAGATTCAGAAGTGCCTGTTCGCGTCCATGAACCCCTGTCTGTCTTCGATGTTTTAGAAGTGGGTCGCAGAATGCACTCTTGGAGCTTGGAAAACAGCTTGAACTACATCAACAAGCAAGGGCACGGTGTGGCTGTGCTGCTCAATTGCGGCGAAAGCGCAGACCAATTGCTGGCGCAGTTTGAAGGTCGCGCTCGTTCGGCACAGGCGCCCAATAAAAGCAAAATGGATTTGCGCACCTACGGTGTGGGCATCCAAATTGTTCGCGAGTGTGGCGTTCACAAAATGAAACTGATGGGTCAACCCCGACGCATGCCCAGCATGGCGGGTTATGGCGTTGAAGTTACCGGCTACATCCCTAAGGAATAAATATGCAAGGCGCAGACAAAGGTATTGAACAAGAGTTGGAAGGCTTAGGTCTGCACATCGGTATTGTTCAAGCCCGCTTTAACGACGGCATCACCAACGCATTGGCTGTGGCTTGCATTCAGGAACTGGAAGCCTTGGGCGTGCACGACATCGATCATGTGTTGGTTCCGGGCGCCTTGGAAGTGCCCATTGCCTTGCAAGCCATGGCCGAGCGCGGCGAGTACGACGCCTTGATTGCATTGGGTTGCATCATTCGCGGCGAAACCTATCACTTCGAATTGGTAGCCAATGAATCTGCCGCTGGCGTGAGCCGCATTGCCCTTGACTACAACGTACCCATTGCCAATGCCATTTTGACGACCGAGAATTTAGAGCAAGCCATTGCACGACAAACAGAGAAGGGGCGTGATGCCGCTCGTGTCGCCGTCGAAATGGCCATGCTGTTGGAAGACTTGTCTGTGGATGACGATGAGTTAGACGACGAGGAACTGGCATGAGCGAATTGCCTGAAAGTTCTGCAGCACTGGATCAGACTGTCAAACCCAGCAAAGCAGCCAGCCGAAAACCTGGCAAGTCAGCCAGCAAATCGGCTCGAAGTCGAGCACGCGAATTTGCACTTCAAGCTCTTTATCAAGTGCTGGTGGGCAAAAATGAAGCCTCAGACATCGATGTGTTCACGCGGGATTTGTCTGGCTTTCACAAAGCCGATTCCGCCCACTACGATGCGTTGCTGTATGGCTGCGCCGAGCAGGCCTCAGAATTAGACAAACTCATTCTGCCTTTGCTAGATCGCAGCATGGCTGAAATTTCGCCCATCGAACGCGCCACCATGTGGATTGGTGTTTTCGAGATGAAGCATTGCCTCGATGTGCCCTGGCGCGTGAGCCTCAATGAGTGCATTGAGTTGGCCAAAGAATTTGGCGGCACCGATGGCCACAAGTATGTGAACGCTGTGTTGGAGGGTCTGGCGCCCCAACTGCGTCCGCATGAAGTTCAAGCCGATAGGCAAGCAGGTCGCGCCCGCGCATGAAAGCCATCTTCACCTTTCCAATTCGAATTTACTGGGAAGACACCGACGCCGGTGGCATTGTTTTCTACGCCAATTACTTGAAGTTTTTTGAACGTGCCCGCACTGAGTGGCTGCGGTCTTTGGGGGTTGAACAACAATCGTTGAAAGACAAGAGCGGCGGCATGTTTGTGGTCAGCGAAACTCATATCAAGTATTTCTCTCCTGCACGACTCGATGATTTGATCGAAGTCACTGCGCAAACCTCAGAAGCTGGCCGCGCCAGCTTGGTGCTGTCTCAGCAAGCTTGGCACTCTGTCAACGGTGAGCACAAGCTTTTGGCAGAGGGTACCATTCGAATTGGCTGGGTTGACACCCAAACCATGAAACCCGGGCGCATTCCGGCCCAAATATTGGAAGCACTTCAATGAACCAAGACATGTCCATCATTCAACTTGTGTTGCATGCCAGCTTTGTGGTGCAACTGGTGATGCTTATCCTCATGGCCATCTCCATTTCAAGCTGGGCGGCCATTGTGCGCAAGCTCACCGCTATCAAACGCATTCAAACTTTGAACGAAGAATTTGAACAGCAGTTTTGGTCGGGAACCAGCTTGAACGAATTGTTCTCAGCGGCTGTTCAAAACGCTAAATTGTCCGGACCCATGGAGCGTATTTTTGCCAGCGGCATGCGCGAATATCAAAAACTGCGTGAACGTCGCATCGCCGACCCTGGTACTTTGCTTGATGGCGCACGTCGCGCCATGCGAGCCAGTTTCCAAAGAGAGATGGATGTGGCTGAAGCGCAATTGTCTTTTTTAGCTTCAGTAGGCTCCGTTTCTCCTTATGTAGGTTTGTTTGGTACGGTGTGGGGCATCATGCACGCCTTTACGGGCCTTGCCAGCATGCAACAAGTGACTTTGGCAACGGTAGCGCCCGGCATTGCTGAGGCATTGGTCGCCACTGCCATCGGCTTGTTTGCGGCCATTCCTGCTGTGGTGGCTTACAACCGATTTGCACGCGACATTGACCGAGTGGCCATCAAATTAGAAACCTTCATTGAAGAGTTTTCCAATATTTTGCAAAGAAGTTTGGGGGGCTCAGCGGGCGCGGGAACATCTGGGTCGGGTCTCTCGGCCTCTGGCCACTGATTTTCAGGGAGCACACACATGCCTGCTGTTTCCTCTCGCGGCCGCGGACGGCGCACCATCAATGAAATCAACATGGTGCCTTTCATCGATGTGATGTTGGTGCTACTCATTATTTTCATGGTCACGGCACCCATGATCTCACCCAGTGTGATCGACTTGCCCAGTGTGGGCAAAGCAGCCAAGCTGCCCGATCAAGTGATTCAAATTGTGGTTCAGAAAGACGACAGTCTTGAGATGCTGAACGACAACAAGACTCAAAAAACCAAGCTAGAAAGTTTGGCCAACTTGGTGCTTCAGGCTCAAACAGGTCAAGCCAATTCTGCGGTGGTCATCAGCGCCGATCGGAATGTGAAATACGAAACAGTGGTGAAGGTGATGGACACCCTTCAACGCGCTGGCATTCAGCGTGTGGGCTTGTCTGTTCAGCTAGCGCCTTGATCTCGCAGACCTTCTCATGAAGATCACTCATAACGCATGAACGCCACCGCACACAATGAGTTTGCACCACCACCCGTTGGCGGGTTTGGTCGCTCTTTGTCTTTTGCCTTGTTCATGCACTTGCTGCTGCTGATCGCAATTGCCTTGGGCGTTCAATGGAAAACCGAGCCCAACAATTTGTCTGCATCTGCAGAGCTATGGTCTGCCGTACCCTTAGAAGCTGCACCAGCCGCCAATGAACCGGAGCCAACGCCGCCTGAGCCTGTGAAGGCCGTTGAACAGAAACCAGAACCAAAACCCGAGGTGAAACCAGAACCGCCTCCACCGCCACCCGCAGTGCCCAAGGTCAATGCAGCGGCTGAGCGTGAAGCGGCCGACATTGCACTCAAAAAAGAAATCGAAAAAAAGAAACTAGAAGAGAAAAAAGAAGCTGAATTGGAAAAGAAAAAGAAGCTTGAGAAAGACAAAATTGAAAAAGAAAAATTAGAAAAAGCGAAGGCCAAAGAGAAAGAAAAGGAAAAGGCCAAGGAACTCGAGAAGAAGAAAAAAGAAGAGACACTGAAGAAGGCTGAAGCTGCCGCTAAAGCCAAAGAAGATGCCAAAAAAGCGGCCGTTGAGGAAAAACGCGCAGAGGCACTGCGCAATGAAAACCTCAAACGCATGCAAGGTATGGCAGGCGCATCGGGTGACGAAAAGGCCAAAGGCACTGCCTTGAAATCCTCAGGCCCATCCGCCAGCTATGCGGGTCGCATTCGTGCGCGCATCAAACCCAACATTACCTTTACCGAAGATGTAGCTGGCAACCCCAAAGCCGAAGTTGAAGTTCGCACATCCCCCGATGGCACCATCCTGAGCCGCAAACTGCTGTCTAGCAGTGGCAACAAAGCATGGGACGAAGCCGTCCTCAAAGCCATCGACAAAACCGCCACCCTCCCCCGAGACGAAGATGGCCGTGTACCACCGGTTCTAGAAATCAGCTTCCGCCACAAAGATTAATTGGGGTCAAACAATTGGGGTCAGATCAACATTAATTTGGTCAATCTAAAGGGCTAAAGGCAGAGGGGGGCTTCCTCATACTGGAGTACCAGAAATCGTTCAGCCCCCCTCTGCCTTTAGCCCTTTAGATTGGAAATTAATGTTGATCTGACCCCAATTGTTTGACTTCAATTAAATGTCGTAAACGATTTCGGCTTTGCCTTGGTCGGCTTGGGCTATCCAGCTGGACAAGGCCGCATCACTTGGGAAAAATTTGGCTTGCTCGCCCAAAAGCAGTTCTGCAGATGCGGCTACGTTGTTTGCATTGCGCTCTAGTTTCAAGCGCACTGGCAAACCCCTGAATAACTCCCCTTGCTCCGTCATTTCACGTTGAGGCGGAAAGGCTTTGACGAGTTTGGCCACTTCAGGCGCACGGCCATTCACAGCAACACGCAAGAACTTGCCAAAGCGACAACGCGCTGCAGGCAAATCCCAGACTTGTTGAATGGACAAGCGGTAGCCGCCTGAGAAGCGATCGGCTTGCATCTTGGCCATCACAATGATCAGTTCATCGTCTTTGAAAAGATGGCGATTGGCGTTGATCATGGTCTCGTCGGCCGTAGCTTCCATGACAGCACTTTTGTCGTCCAGCTTAAAAAGGGCCAGCTTACCGCGTTGGGCATTGATGACGCGAAAGTCGCTCACAATGCCCGCCAACAGTTGCGGTTCGCGGCTGTCAATCAGGTCGTCAATTTTGCATCTGGCAAACAAGCGAACTTCGCGCTCTACCGCATCAAACAAATGACCTGACAAGTAAAAACCAACCGCTGTTTTTTCGTTGGTGAGCTGCTCTTTCACACCCCATGGCAAGACGTCCACCAGCTCGGGTTCTTGCGTGCTAGAGCCATGGGTATCGTCGCCCATCATGTCAAACAGGCCACCCTGGTTGGCATTGGCAGATGTGGCCGTAGAGAAATCAAAAGCGCGGTCGATAGAAGCCGCCAAGGATGCGCGATTGCGTTGCAGAGAATCAAATGCGCCCGCCTTGACCAATGCCTCGACGGTTCGTTTGTTCAAGCGGCTGCGATCGACACGCACACAAAAATCAAACAAGCTGGTAAAGAGGCCGCCCTCCTCACGCGCTTTCACAATGGCATCGATGGCCTGTTGACCCGTGCCCTTGATGGCGCCTAAACCGTAGCGAATGACTTTGTCAGAGATTGGCTCAAAGCGGTGCGTGCCGCGATTGACGTCGGGTGGATCGAAGCTGATGCCAAACTTCAAAGCATCTTCAAACAAGACCTTGAGTTTGTCGGTGTCGTCCATCTCAATGGTCATGTTGGCGCAGAAAAACTCCGCCGTGAAATGCACCTTGAGCCAACCCGTGTGATACGCCAACAAAGAATAAGCCGCCGCGTGTGATTTGTTGAAACCGTAACCTGCAAACCTTTCCATCAAGTCAAAAACTTCGTCAGCTTTGGCTTCCGACAAGCCATTGACAACCGCACCTTTGCGGAAAATTTCGCGGTGCTCGGCCATTTCTTCCGCTTTTTTCTTACCCATGGCGCGGCGCAACAAGTCGGCGCCGCCCAAGCTGTAACCGCCCAATACCTGAGCAGTTTGCATCACCTGTTCTTGGTACACCATGATGCCGTAGGTTTCGGACAACACTTTCTCTACCAAAGGATGAGGATAGTCAATCACTTCCCGGCCGTGCTTGCGCGCTACGAAACTTGGAATCAAATCCATCGGGCCGGGTCGGTACAAGGCATTCAACGCAATCAAGTCTTCCAAGCGTGAAGGCCGCGCATCTTTCAACATGCCTTGCATGCCGCGACTTTCAAACTGGAACACAGACTCGGTGCGACCATCGGCAAACAATTTGTAGGTGGCCGTATCGTCTAAGGGAATATTTTCAAAAGCAAAGTTTTCTTGGCCCTTGTGGCGCTTCACAATCATCTCGCGCGCCAACTCCAAAATAGTCAAGGTGGCCAAGCCCAAAAAGTCAAATTTCACCAGACCAATGGCTTCCACGTCGTCTTTGTCGTACTGACTGACGGCCGATGTGCTGCCGGGCTGTTGGTACAAAGGACAAAAGTCGGTGAGCTTGCCAGGCGCAATGAGCACACCGCCCGCGTGCATGCCCACATTGCGGGTCATGCCTTCGAGTTTTTGCGCCAGCGCCAACAAAGTTTTGACTTCGTCTTCTTTTTCCAAACGCTCGGCCAAAATAGGCTCAGCCTTGATAGCGCCATCGATGGTGATGTGCTGACCTGGCTTGTTGGGAATGAGCTTGCTGATGCCATCGCAGAACATGTAACTCATGTCGAGCACACGACCTACGTCACGAATGGCCGCGCGTGCCGCCATGGTACCGAAGGTGGCAATTTGACTGACGGCATCGCGGCCGTATTTGTCTTTCACGTAGTCAATCACGCGGTCGCGATTGGTCTGACAAAAATCAATGTCAAAGTCGGGCATGGACACCCGCTCAGGATTCAAGAAGCGCTCAAACAGCAAGTTGTATTGCAGCGGATCGAGGTCGGTGATCTTCAATGAATAAGCCACCAACGAGCCTGCACCCGAGCCACGACCTGGTCCGACGGGACAGCCGTTTTTCTTGGCCCAATTGATGAAGTCACCCACGATTAAAAAGTAGCCTGGGAACCCCATGTTCAAAATGGTGTCGATCTCAAATTCCAAACGCTCGGCATAACGCTGACGCTCTGTTTCTCGCTTGGCTGCATCGGGGTATAAGTGCACCAGGCGTTCTTCCAAACCCTCAACTGACAACAAGCGGAAATAATCCTCGATGGGCATGGGCTTGCCATCGTTGACGGGCGTTGGATAGTTGGGCAATTGCGGTTTGCCCAACACTAAGGTCAAATTGCATCGCTTGGCAATTTCAACCGAGTTGGCCAAGGCACTGGGCACATCGGCAAACAGGGCCTGCATTTCGGCAGACGACTTGAAGTATTGGTCGCGCGTGAACTTGCGAATACGTCGTTGGTTGCCCAAAATTTCACCTTCAGAAATGCACACCCGAGCTTCGTGCGATTCGTAATCGTCTTGGGTCAAAAACTGAATGGGGTGCGTGGCCACCACGGGCAAGCTCAAGCGAGAGGCCAACTTAACGGCCGCCACCACATGCGCATTGTCTTCAGGTCGACCTGCGCGTTGAATTTCCAAATAGAAGCGGTGTGTGAAAATAGACGCCAATTGCAACGCAATTTCCGCAGCTCGTGACGTATCACCTTGCACCAAGGCTTGCCCCACGGGTCCGGCTTGCGCGCCAGACAAAAGAATCAAACCTTCAGACAACTCTTGCAACCACGCCAGCTTGACCACCGCATTGGTTTTCACCATGTTTTGCGTCCAGGCACGCGCCAGCAATTCGGACAGGTTCAAATAACCTTGCGAGCTTTGCACCAGCACCATGACCCGAGACAAAGCCAGTGGATCGGCACCCAAACCTTCTAAAAAGATTTCAGCGCCCAAAATGGGCTGAACGCCCTTTTCGCGAGCCGCTTTGTAAAACTTGATCGCGCCAAACAAATTGCTGAGGTCGGTGATGGCCAAAGCGGGCTGCTGATCGTCTGCCGCGGCCTGCACCACCTCGTCAATGCGACAGGTGGAATCGACAATGGAAAACTCGGAATGGAGGCGCAAATGAACAAACATGGGTCCATTGTAGAAGCTGCTTCAGATGTTTTCTACAATACAGGGGTGAACAATATTTTGAATATTTCGTCCTACAAGTTCATCCCCATCCCGGATGCAGAAGAACTTCGCCCAGTGCTTCTAGAACGCTGCTTAGAGCGCGCCCTGAAAGGCACGATTTTGTTGGCCTCTGAAGGCATCAATTTATTCTTGGCAGGCCCCGCCGAGGATGTGAGAGCTTTTGTGGCCGAACTCCACACAGATCCTAGGTTTTCTGACATCGCTCCCAAAGAAAGTTGGTCGGAAACGGTGCCATTCAAAAAAATGTTGGTCAAGGTCAAAGGCGAAATCATTCGCATGAACCATCCCACCATTCGACCCGCCGAAGGGCGTGCCCCCGCCGTCAACCCTGCCACCGCCAAAAGATGGCTCGATCAGGGCTTTGACGACAACGGCCGACCCGTGGTGATTTTGGACACCCGCAATGATTACGAAGTGGACGAAGGCACCTTCAAGGGCGCGATAGATTGGCGCCTCACCAAATTCACAGAGTTTCCCGAAGCCTTGCGGGCGCACAAAGAAGAGCTGCAAGACAAAACCATCATCAGCTTTTGTACCGGCGGCATTCGCTGCGAAAAAGCTGCCATCTTCATGCAACAAAATGGTCTGCCCCACACTTACCAGTTAGAGGGCGGCATCTTGAAATATTTTGAAGAGACCGATGGCTCGCACTACGACGGCGGTTGTTTTGTATTCGACGAACGCCGCGCTGTGGATCTAGAATTAGAAACAGTGAAGCCCAACAAAGGGCTTGTTTAAATCAAGCGCGCAATTTCGCAGCGATTGCCACCACGCGCTCACCATAAGCCTTGGCGGTGTCCAAGTCACCTTGCGGAATTTCTTCAGCAGGACTGGTAGGGCCCACTTGTGCCATCACACCAGAGTTGGACCCAATGCGGTTCACCGTGCCGTCGTTCATGGCAGGTTGACCTACCCAAATCATGCCTTGCTGCATCGCCAATGTGATGAAGTATTGCAGGGTCGACAGCTTGTCGCCGCTAGGGCTTGCGGAGATGGTAAAACCAGCCGCCACTTTGTCTTTCCAAGCGCCGCTGAACCAACGCTTGGACGA
>Ga0070374_10001253_pt1 | contig 10872 bp, 9 predicted proteins | sample LauGreSuBDMM15SN_2_FD_66374 | JGI IMG/M metagenome (GOLD analysis project Ga0070374, IMG submission 66374) | Freshwater lake microbial communities from Lake Michigan, USA - Su13.BD.MM15.SN (version 4) (version 4) | ecosystem: Environmental > Aquatic > Freshwater > Lake | place: Lake Michigan...
TGCCCATTTCATTTATAACGGTTTCGTTTATGGGTTGTTTCCAGATCATTTTGAGTTTTTTTCATTAATGGAACGTTTGTGCAAGTTATTGAAATATATAATGAAAGATTTTATTTTCCTTGTTAAACATTAAAACAAAATGCTTTGTTATGAATACACTCAAATTTTCAACCTTTAAAAATTCAAAATCGGTGAGCCTATTGTATGAAAATGCCTGTGAATTTTTAAGTTTGTTTTATAAAGAATCAAACCTTCCCAATTTAAAAGAAAGGTTGATAGAGGTTGCGGATGAAATTAACGAATCAGGTATTTATACTCAAACCATAGAAGAAATTGAATTTGGTGTTTCTGTCGCCTGGAGGAATAGTAACAGATGCATCGGAAGGCTTTTCTGGAAATCTATTAAAATAATTGACTGCAGAACAGTAAAGACTGCTAACGAGATTAAAAAGGCTATATTTAATCATTTAGAAATGGCTTTTAATAATGGAAAGATTAAGCCTATTTTAACATTATTCGCACCGGAAAATAAAAATGGTTTTGCTCCATTACGAATTTGGAATAATCAACTCATTAGATATGCTGCTTACAGATCTGAAGGCAAAATTTTAGGTGATCCTGCTCAACTTGAATTTACAGATAAATGTCTTGAACTCGGATGGAAGGGGAAAGGAACTGAATTTGATGTTTTACCTGTCGTTTTTCAATTTGAGGGTAAAAATCCTGAGTTCTTTGAAATTCCGTCTCATTTAATTAAAGAAATTCCTATTTCTCATCCAGATTTACCATGGTTTAGCCCATTAGGTTTAAAGTGGAATGCATTACCTGTTATTTCAGATATGGTTCTTGAAATGGGTGGAATTCATTATCCGGCATCACCGTTTAATGGCTGGTATATGGTAACTGAAATTGGAGCGAGGAATTTAGGCGATATTAACAGGTATAATAAACTTCCCTTAATCGCAGAAAAAATGGGGTTAAATATTGGGGGTAAAGATTTATTCTGGAAAGATAGAGCTATGCTTGAATTAAATTATGCCGTAAAATATTCTTTCGAAAAAGCGGGTGTTTCTTTGACCGATCACCATGAAGCCTCGATGCAGTTTATGAAATTTATAGCGCAGGAAAATAAACTTGGCAGGGAGGTGATGGCAGATTGGCGTTGGATTGTTCCTCCGGTTTCTGGTTCAACTATGCAGGTTTTTCATACTGATTTTGAAAACAAAGTACTAAGTCCTAACTTTTATTATAATACGCCTGTATGGAAAAAGGAGGATATTCAAACTTCAAAAAAGTGCCCTTTTCATATTTTTTCTAAAAAATAAAATGAGGAATACATCCTGCGACGTATTCCTCATTGAAAGGGAGACTTTCTTATTTAGATACAGCCAAAGAATAAATGACTAATCCAAATCCAATTTTGTTTACAGCATCACCAATGTTATAGATAATGTCTAATGACTCCAATGGTAAAACACCATCTAACCAACCACCAGGAATGGCCATGTAACCAATTGGATAGATTGCCCAACCAACTAATACGAACCAGCCTAATGTTTTGAATGCACCTTGTAGTGCAGGGTCATTTGAGTTTCCAGCCAATTTTTTAGCTGATCCCAACCATACCTCATAAAGAATACCTACGTATCCGATAGTTGAGATGAAACCCCACATTACTGACTGATCACGGTAAACAGTTTCACCTAAATAACCAGCAATTAACATTAATAGTGAATAGGCAATCATTTTCCATAACAATGATACAGTAGCACCAAATGCCTTTAAGATCAAATAGAACTCAACGCACATTAATGGTACAGTTAAAATCCAGTCGATGTAACGGAAAGAAGTAGGGGAAGTACCATTTTCAGCCCAAAATGAGCGCATGTAGAAATAATGTACTGCCGCAATTCCCGTAATCATACCAGAAATTAATAATGAATCTTTCCATTTTCCTGATACATTGGTCATTTGAACAAAAAAGAATACCGTTGAAGCCAACATTGCCATTGAGCCAATGAAAAATGTAAAGCCTACATAATCACCTTCTTTTAAGGTTGCAAGAAACAGGTTTGAAAAGTTTTGTAATGCATCCATAGCAAAATTTATTTAAGTTGTTAAAAAATTACGTTGTTACTGTCTTATGTTATTTCCTCCTATACGAAGATATAATAAATCCATCATAATCATGTGCGGTAAGGTTATTACAGCTATAAAACTAAACAAAAGAGCAAGCCCTTGGTTCACGGAAATGTAGTCTCCAGAAAATTGAAAAGCTAAAAGAAGTCCTGAGAGGGCAATCAATGAGAATGGAAATATTTCACGTACATATTTTCCTAAGTTATAATTTACCCTGGTAGTTTTGAAAAAATTTATCTGGTCCTCAATAGACGGAATTGAATGCCATAAAGTAAAGTATATTGCGAAGCCTATCCACAATGGACTATAATAAAAAAGACCAAATAAAAGGAGGACATTCAATATTTCTTGTAATCCGTTCTTAAAATTTATATGCTTGCTTAACATTAGGATTACCCAATGTATAATCATCAAAATTCCAGCCGAAATAGCTAATTTGTTTCCTAAGTCCTCAGATATTTTAAGAATATCTGGGTTTTTTGAGAGCGATTGTATGACGGGTAATGCTGTTTCAATATGAGCAAAAATAGGGGTTAATAAAACAAAACTCCCAGACAAGAAAATGGAAATTAACTTAACAAATTTTGAATTAATAGGGGATATATACAAATTTGATTGACCAAAGTGATAAATTGATATCAAAATGAATAACCCCAGTGAAAAAGTTGGAAATAAATACCAACAACATACATACAGTATAATTAATCCTATATATGATGCGAAAAATAAAATACTCTTCTTGTTATTTTTATCAACACTTTTATTGATTAAATTGAAAAAAAGTAAATGATCGTTTGCTCCATGAGGAATGCCTATGAATACAATTAATACTAAAGCTACTACAAGAGAACTTGAAACAAATAATTCATGTTTAATTAAGTTCACCATGATTATAATCATGGTAAATAATTGAACCATTAATTGAATTCTAGGATTTCTCATTGATTACCTTATAGTTTGATAAATGGGAGAATACAATTTATCCTTTGTTCTTCGCGGCCAGTAAATTTCAATCAATGCACTAATAAACACCTTTATAGGCAAGGTTGAAAATAATTTCATTTCACCAAAAATGTTCGTCTTTTCCGATAAAAAGGTCAGTATGGATCCAATGTTATTTCCCTTAAATAAAGCAATAAAAATAGCTGACTTATTAATTTCTTTTTTTTGAAGCAAATGAAGTAAAATGGTGTCGTAATATGAAAATCTATTTTGAATCTTCTTTTTAAAGAAAGGTAAATTATCTGACTGAATGGATTTGACTATCTGGTTCACTTGTTTTTGGATAAGGGAAAAAGCAAATCCAGTACTTGGTTTTAAAGCGCCACCTACAATCCCTATTGGAATTACATGAGCATGGGAAGTATCTGGGTGCATAAATTCCATTGGAATTACACCTTTTTCTTTTTCTATAATGGTAAATTTTTCAATCTGTAAAGTGTCTTTAATATACTTTTTAATTTGTTCGTCATACGCTTCATCAGCCAATAATTGCTTCGAAAAAATAGTATATTCAATGAGCGCTTCCTTTTCAGAATAGGGTAGAACATAAAAAAATCGGACATCCTGATGCTGCTCTGTTCTGAAATCCATGAATGTTGCCGTATTTTTTTCGAATACAGGATTCTCAGTTTTTACAAACCATCCCTGGAAATGTTGTTTTAAAGCAGAATAGGAGGAATGGTTTTTGGAATGACCAGCACAGATTGACGTTGAGTTGAACAAATAATGGCAATAAAATTTCTGTGTTTTTGTCTCTAAACAAGCGCCAGTGTCAAGCCCATATATACGTTCAATATTTTCTTCAATGATGTCTATATTTTTTGCATTTTTCAGCATTTCATAACTGTATTTGTAAAAATCTCCAGATTTTAAACCGATATAATTAAATGGAAGAATTTTTTCCTTCTTTTCATAATTATCTGAATAAAAGGACAGATTTTGCCAAATGGTAGTAGGGAATGGTAAGGGAGAGGTTCCTGGTGTATCCCAAAAGCACCAGGTTTTATCTTGGTTTGTATGTATATTGCTGTCTATCAATAATATAGATTGATTAATATTTGCTTTTGATAACGCCGTAGCCAGACTTAACCCAGAACATCCTGCACCAGCTATGACGAAATCATAAAATTTCATTTAAAATGGTTTTTAAGTTTAGACAAAAATTTCTTACTTATCTTCAATATTAACTATAAAAATTTGAAAAATTTAATTTTAGGGAATTTAATTAAGTAAAAAAAAAATTGTTCAAAATATAAACGTGTTTGAATCTTCCCATTTTGTCCAATTATTTGCATTATTAAACCAGGTTAATTGTCTTTTTGCATATTGTCTGGTGTGCTGCTTTATATTTAAAATGGCTTCTTTAATTTCATACTCATTTGAAAAATATTTGAATAGTTCTGTATAACCTACGGTTTGTAAAGCTTTTAATCCTTTGAACGCTTGAAGAGTGTGAACTTCATCTATTAAGCCGTCTTGTATCATTTTATCTACCCTATCATTAATTTTTTCATAAAGTATGGCTCTCGGGGGACTCAAATAAAAACAATGAGATTCAAAAAATCTATCCACTTTTGTTCCGGTCCTGTAGCTTGAGAAAGGGTTTCCGGTTTCTCGAAAAATACTGATAGCTCTGATGAGACGTACCGGATTATTTTGATCTACAGTTTGAAAATAATTCGGGTCAATTTGTTGTAGTTGCCCTTTTAAATAATCCAGACCTTTTTCGAGATATTCTTTTTGCAGCTGAGTAAGGATCTCAGGACTGACAGGGGGGAATGTATCGATTCCCTCAAGCATAGCTTTGAAATATAATCCACTTCCTCCTACGGCAATTAAAATGTCGTGATGTTTAAATCTGTCCGCCAATAAAGTCATGCTTTCTTTTTCAAACAAGCCAATATCATAAGGATCATGAATAGAAATATGATCAATAAAATGATGTGGAACCCTGTCTTGTTCCTCTTGGGTAGGTTTGGCCGTCCCGATGTTCATCTCCTTATAAAATTGCCTGCTATCCACAGAAATAATTTCTGAACGATATTTTTCAGCAAGTTTTATTGCCAGGGCAGTTTTACCCGAAGCAGTTGGACCTCCGATACAAATCAATTTTTTATTTTCTGCCATAAAAATTTAAAAGTACCTTTATTATCAATTATTGAAGGTAAACATTCTAAATAACAGGTTGAATTTTATGCTCTACTTTTTTTTAAAACCTTTGGTTCAGGTAGCCCTCAAAGTTTACTTCCGGAATATTTTTTTATCCGGATTAAAAAATTTGCCGCACAATAAGCCATATCTCATAGCAATGAACCATCCAACGGCTTTTCTTGAACCTGTTATTATGGCAGCGAATATCAATAAGCCTATACATTTTCTGGGAAGAGGCGATCACTTTAATAAACCGTTCCATCGTTTTCTTTTGAATCAGGCTAAGATGATTCCTGTTTTTAGGCAAAAGGAATCGGGTTTCGGTGCTTTAAAAAATAATTATGATACTTTTTCTCGCTGTTATGAATACATTTCAAAGGGTGAATTAGTGGCTTTATTTCCGGAAGGTAGAACGGAACACGAAAAAAGATCAAGGCCTTTACAAAGGGGAGTGGCGAGAATAGCTTTCGGCACGTTAACCCATTTTCCCCAATTAGACGATTTATATATTGTTCCCGTTGGCGTAAGTTATGCCGATGCTATGTCTTTTAGAACGACAGCGGTACTTCATGTTGGTGAGCCTATGTCTGTTAGAAGTTATTATGGTGATGGGAAATCTCCGGATCACCAGAGCTTACTTACAGATTTAGCCAGTCGATTAAATGAATATATGGTTATCATCGATAAGGTGGAGGATGAGGAACTGATAGAAACTTGCCTTACTATGGCACGAAATACTCGAAATTATACCTTTTTTAAGGTGTATCAATTTGATACCTCTCTTTTAAACTTGGAAAGAAATGTGTCTCAATTTTGGAATGTGGAAGCAAGCCAAAGGCTGAAAGATAATACAAAATTAAAGATTAGAGCTTATCTTGATCTATTGGAAAAACACAATCTTAGCGATAAGGTTATTTCATCACGAATTACATCTTCCTGGGTTAGCTTCTTTCCCATTTTTCATCTGACCTCTTTTATTGGAACTATTTTTGTTGTTCCAATGACTTATTTTGCAGATTGGGTAGTCAAAAACAAAATAAAACACCTGTCGTTCAAATCTCCCGTTCGATTTGGTGCAGCTTTTGGAGTGTCCTTACTATATCTGATTATTACCACGATTCTTTCAGCTTATTTTTCTTTTTTGGTCATACCCATAACACTCTCACTAGGATTAATGGCTTATTTTTCTCTTTACTTTCGAGAAAAACAAGCCATAAAAACAGGTCATAATCGATTTTTAAAGCTTGAAGAAGCTCAAAAAGAGAAGCTATTAATCTTAAAAAAGGATATTTTAGACACGTTTATGTTCAAACTATCTGAATAAGGTCAAATCTCCTTTTTTAATGAACTCCTTACCGTCAGGAAATTTAATGACTATGTAGTAAACATAAATATCACTTGGTGAATCTGTGCCATTAAATCTGCCATCCCAGCCCGTTGCCGGTGTTTCGTTCTTATAAACTGTCTGTCCCCATCGGTTAAATATATTGAATGTAGTAATTTCTATTTTCCCTCTGAATACTACATTAAAGAAATCGTTAACTCCATCTCCGTCTGGAGTAAATGCATTAGGGATATCATATACGGGGGCTAAAACCGGTATTGGGGGTGAACTAAACGTTAATTCACAACCCGTGGAATTTTTAATAACAAGGGTATAAGTAGTAGGATTTTCAGTTGGAACATGTTCCAATAAAGGGGTGGAACCTGGAATGTCTTTCCCGTTTGCCTTCCAGGTAAACGTTATACCTGGAAGATTTAATGGCGTCAGATTAGCAAGTATGGTAATCTTTTCCCCCAATGGGACGCCAGAAGTGTTGGCTTCAATGGGTTCAATTTTGAAATTTGAAAGTCTTGGTAGGGCAGCCACAGTGACTGTGACAGATTTTCTATCTGCTCCACAATTTGGACCATAAGTATAATCCATTGTAAATGTGGTAGTAGTAGTGAGTCCTTGCAATGCAAGTTTAGGACCTAAAACAGTTTGATTATTATACGTCCACTTATATTGTTGATCCACACCAAGTACTGCATTACCCGTAGCTTCCAAGTTTACAGGAAGTCCGGGACAAATGGTCAGATTCGCTGGGATACTTACCGTGGATGGTTGTATCACTGTAATCGTTATTGAGGCTGACGTTGGAGCACATTTTCCCGATTGTGCCTTCACAGTGTAAATAGTATTTACAATAGGTTTTACCTTTATGAATGGATTTACTGAGGTGAATGCTGGATCAGTGGAGGAACTCCAGGTATAGGTTACCAATGGGTCATTAGACACCAAAAGCTGTATTTCTTCTCCTCTACAAATGGTTGTTTTAGTATTGAAACCTATCGATGGAGCTGGTATGACATTAATTTTTGCCGTTATGGTTGTTGGACAGTCTTTTTCTTTTACTGTCGCCTTTACTTCTTTCGATTGTGTTAAAAATAGCGTAGGATTTTTACAACCTTTACACGATACGACGTCTTCAGGTTCCCATGTTATCTCACCGACCCCTTCAAAAGATAAATTCAAGGTAACCTTTTCTCCAATACAAATGGTTGTATCTTTTGGCGTAAGGGTAAGATTTTTTGGTTTTATTACTGGTATGATAGCTGGTTGAGTATCTCTGCAGGCATGGTTAGAGGAAGCTCTAAATAAAATAATACTATCTATGGTTGTAATTACTAAGTTGTAAAGAGAATCTGGCGATTCAAACCCTTTGTATGGAAACCATTTATGTTTCAAATCCGGGTATTCTGATGGATTATAAATAGGGGATGTTAATTTTACTATCGTTCCCTGGCAGTATTGCTCTTTATTTTCATCTCTGGAGATAATTAATTTTGAGGGAAGTGAATCTACTCGAATTCTTACAGAATCTTTTACCGTACAACCATCCTGTACAAAGCTGGCTATATAGGTAGTCGAAACAATCGGGTCCACTTTTACGGTTCCACCTCTGGCATTGTCGATGAACTTGTCATTAGGTAGCCAGGTAACACTACTAGTTACGCCCGTATTTGTTCCTGCTTTTAAAGTTAGTTTAGTTCCTTTACAAATTTCAATGGTGTCCTTTTCTGAGATTATATTTACGCGCGTTTCTTTTACAAAATAATTGAAGGTAACCAATGAAGTACATTTGCCAATTTGTTGGCTTACTGTGGCAATGCCCGATGTATTAGGATAGATGATTGCGCTTCCGTTAACCAAAAGGTCGGTTTTTATATCGGTATTCCACAAAATTCCCTGGTTTCCTGCATTAGATTGAATGGGCAATAAAAGGGGTGTTCCCGCACAGATTGGTGCTGTGTTGAAAGTTCCATTAGTTAAAATGGGTTTAACAATGGATATATACGTGGAATCTTTTAATATCGTTCCATTAACTAAAGCGGTTAAATAAACCCATCCAGATTGAATGGGACGTACTATTGGGCTCGCCACTGATGCATCACTAAATAAATTAGATGGAGACCACTTGTAATAAACAGCAGAAATACTCTGTAGATTTACCTGAAGATCAGTATCACATACAAAAATAGTGTCCGCTCCTGTAATTAAGGATGTATTTTGGTTTCCAAAGATGGATTGTCCATTTATATTTGCCATGTAGCTACAAAGCAATCCAACAAAAAACCATTTAAGGGCAAATTTAATTTTCATAGTAGTATGTTTTCTGAACTATCGTCAGATTGTTTATCAAAAATAACGAGTAAATCTGTAATTCAATATAATTTTTTGAACATTACTCAACAGTGCAACTGTCCAATGCTTCTTTTACTTGCGCTAAGGTTACAAACGGCATGTCATTACCCCATGATGAGTGAATATAATTCATAATATTGGCTATTTCAAAATCTGATAAAACAGTAATGGCTGCCATCTCTTGTGAATATTGATTCCCATTTACCATTATGGTGTCTTTAAGCCCATATCGAATGATGCAAGCAGTTTTTAAGGGGTTTTCAATTAAATAATCCGCTTTAACTAAGGTTGGAATAAGTGATTTTAAACCTTTACCATCTGGCATGTGACAACTCACACAAAAATTCTCATAAAGAATTTTGCCTTGAGGATATTGTGTATTTCCACAGGCATTAAACAAAATTAAAACAATAAAAAGGAGTATTTTTTCCAAATCAATAAGTTTTAGTCATTTTTTCTGGAACAACCAGAATGAAATCTGCTTTATTAAAATTTTCGGGATCTAAAACATCTATTTTGTCTTGTTCCACGGTACTTATAGTTAAAATTTTCAGATTTGGCTTATATTTATTCAGATACCAAAGAATACCTTCCTTTTCGTCTGAATGATAAGCTCCATTAAAATGAATAAAAAGGTGATTTGGTTTTAAGGCGTTAGAAATGGAGTAACCCATGGTGGCGTCCTTGATAGCCTGCGCTTTCACCATATTATCTGACGTATTACTCCCATGATTACCCATCATAGTTATCATTTTTTTATATGTTGGTAATGCTAAATCTATGGGTATGGGCAAAGGGGGTAAAAATTGAGCCCTAGCTAGTTCGCTAAGTTCCGTAAGGCCTTCTAAGCCAGTTCGGAAAACCAGATTAGCATATCGTCGGGGTACATTGGTTGCTTTAAATGATATTTTTTTTGTTTTGGCAAATTCTACCAAAGGTTTGTAATCCGTGCTGTAGTTATCCCAGAGCTTTGCTTCCTCTTCAAAATTTTTACTATTAATCTTTCCTGATAAATATTCATCCATAACCAATTGATCATCAGTTTCAAACATCTCAGCACCCAAAATTAATTTGCCATCCTTGAGGTCAAAAAGATCAGAGGCTAACTTTAATTGTAACCAGTGAGAAATTGGATTATTATGGAGTTCACCAAAAAAAACCACCTCGTTTTCAGCAGATTTTTTTTTCATTTGCTCATAATCTACTTTTTCACCTTTATGGTTGAAAATCAAATAAGCAGCAGGTTCTTGTCCTTGCAAAAAATGTAAGGTTAATAAAAGGGTGAAGGCTGTAAAATAGAGGCGGAAGGGGGACTTTTTCATTTTTACCATTTTTTATGTCCCAATATAAATCATTTTATTATGATTAATTTATTTCATCTTTAAAAACATACCTTAGTAGTTGTTGTTTAACATAAAGATTTTTAACTAATATTTTTTTATGATTAAGGAAAGGGTAATTGTTTGGTTTAGACAAGATTTAAGGTTGCATGATAATGAGGCGCTTTTTGAGGCTATTCGACAGTCTAAAGAAGTAATTCCCATCTTTGTTTTAGATGAAAGTCAAATTTTTGGAAAAACTTCCTTTGATTTTCCTAAAATCGGTAAGTTCAGAATGAAGTTTTTATTAGAGAGCATTCAGGATTTGCGATTGAATTTAAGGAAGCTTGGTTCTGATTTAATTGTGAGGGTAGGCCACACAGAAAATATTTTATTAAATATTGCTAATCAGACAAAGGCTACGGCTATTTATTGCAACAGGGAGAGGACGGAGGAGGAGGTTAAAGTTCAGGATAACCTGGAAAAATTGCTTTGGCAGGAGGGTAAAGAGTTATTATATTTCAGAGGTAAAATGCTTTACTACACCGCTGACTTACCCTTCCCAGTGACGCA
>Ga0070374_10001255_pt1 | contig 10861 bp, 12 predicted proteins | sample LauGreSuBDMM15SN_2_FD_66374 | JGI IMG/M metagenome (GOLD analysis project Ga0070374, IMG submission 66374) | Freshwater lake microbial communities from Lake Michigan, USA - Su13.BD.MM15.SN (version 4) (version 4) | ecosystem: Environmental > Aquatic > Freshwater > Lake | place: Lake Michigan...
TTATATTTCGCACAAGGAACGTCGTACGGATCAACTACTCTTCAAAACATCGAAATCAATGTCGCAACCAGTTGTTTGTGCGGTATTTTGCCAACAAATCTACCAGCTGGCGTTAACTTTTCTCCTTTAGGAAATTCATGGCTGTGCCATGCCCTTTTTGGATATTCGACAACTTTAACAAATTCCATAAATAATTGCTCCACGAATGGTAAGAATGGGAATTATATAACTCAGGGCACTTATTATATCGTAAACACTGATACTTTTAGCAGTGTAAATCCCTATGCAAGCGTTGGTACCAGCGGCATCTATACATCTTCAGGAGATGGTAGTTTGGTCGGTGCATATACAAATGCGCAAGTCTCAGGTTGTTTTGCGAATGTTGCAGGTGATACAAGATTGACTGGGTCTTATTTTAATCCTGCTTCAGCAAGCAGCAATACAATTTCGAATTGTTATGTCATTAGTAGCGGGTCAGGTGGCATTGCAGGCCAAAACAACTCTGGCGCCATTTCGGATTGTTATGTCATTTCTAAGGGGAATATTATTTACGGCGGCGGCATTGCCTATTCAACCTCAAGCACGATTTCGAATTGTTATGTCATTTGTGGGGGGGATATTATAGGCGGCGGCATTGCCAATTCAACCTCAAGCACGATTTCGAAGTGTTATGTCATTTGTGGGGGGGATATTCGCAGCGGCGGCATTGCCAAAACAACCACAAACACGATTTCGAATTGTTATGTCATTTGTGGGGGGGATATTCGCGGCGACGGCTTTGGCGGCGGCGGCATTGCCTATTCAACCTCAAGCACGATTTCGAATTGTTATGTCATTTGTGGGGGGACTATTTACGGCGGCAGCGGCATTGCCTATTCAACCTCAAGCACGATTTCGGATTGTCACGTGAGTTGTTCAAATGCAACTTCAAGTAATTCAAATGGCCAGACAGTTGACACTACTGCAGCATGGTCTTCAACTGGCGCAGCTAAATTGTTGACTGGGTGGTATAGCTACGATTCAACGAAGCCATACGTTCTAAGCGCATTTAACACTGCAGTTACAACAGATACAAACATCGATGATTCATCTCTAGCGTTAACAAGTTATGGACAAAGTTTATCCAATGGAGAAGTAACAAGTTCATCGGGTGAAATCTGGACATATTCAATTACAGGAATATCTGCAAGTAATACATTAACACAAGATACTTACACCTTAACAATTTACGCCTACAATCTATTGAGTGATGTAATCGTTTTTGCATTTTCTAACGATGATAAGATAGAGAAAGCGTTTAATGTAACTCCTACAGCTGCTGGTACTGTTGATGGTGTTAATGTATCAGCTAGCACAGCAATGACTATTGTTCCTTACATGTATTCTTACAATAGTTATGACATTACAGTGAATACAACAACAACAACAACTGCAGCAACAACAACAACAACAACTGTAGCAACAACAACTGTAGCAACAACACATAAAACCGAGCTCTCTCTAGTACAAGGCGCTTCGTTTTTCGATTCAGCAACGGGTAAGACAATGAGTGTATGGAAACTTATGGCAAATACTGTGTAAGAAAAAATTGTAAAAAAATAAAAGGTATACAATTGATTTGTTTGTTATTTAGATAATAATAAACAAATATTCTCTTGGTATTATACATGTTAAGACAATTTATAAGAAATAATATTACTCTTATTTCTATTCTATTATTTATGATTCTTTTTATACCTATCCAACTGTTTAAACCGCTATTTTTATATAACCAAGATGGAGGTATACGTAATTTTGGAATAGGATATAAAAGTAAAACTATTTGCCCCTTGTGGCTGTTTTCGATTATTCTAGGAATCTTTTCGTATTTGTTTGTATTATACTATTTAGCTTATCCAAAGATTACCTTTTGATTTATTTTATTATCTTTTCTTTTCAAAAAGATAATAAATTTTGGTTGTAGCTATAAAATATAAGTATAGACCTAATATACCCAAAATGAAATATTTTGATAAAATTCATATTCTTCATGTATTATCAACAAACTACGGACACATTTTTGACCCCGATTTTAGATTAACCCAAAATTTAAGTTCACACTTCGAATATTTAATTGAAAAGTATAAATTGGAAGATGATGAAATCTACATATTGTATTACATTTTAAACGTTGATTATTCATTGTATTCCTCCAAAACTGCAGATTCATTTCATTTGATTGTTTCCTTTTACAATGAACACAAACTATCCCGAGCTATCGAATTATTAATTACTCTTTGTTTTAATCTACAGAATATATTCATCAAAGATGTTCATATTTTTTATGAATCGTCTTCAACTGGAGACGATATAAATTTAATTACGGAAACTCTTTATCTCTTGCAAAATGAATTAAAATTAGATATTAAAATGGAGTACGCTTACAATAGACCCAGTTTTCGTTATGCTTTTAAATATTGCAATCAATTGACTGGGAATACCATTCTCTCCAATACAGATATTGTTTACGATAAATCGTTGAATAAAATTCAAAAAATACAGGATGATACTATGTTATGTATTTCTAGAAAAAATAAACAACTAGACGGCAGATGGGATATAATAACACTACAATTAGACCCAGATAAGCCTCAAGATTTACGCAACATATTTTCTCATGATACATGGATATTCAAATCTCCCATGAAATACCCTATTTTTATAGATATTCATTTAGGAGAAATGTTTTGCGACTCTTATTTAAATTATAAACTGTTTCAAAATAAATATAAATGTTATAATTTAGCACACGATATTAATTGCTATCATATCCAACATGATGCGTCACATAGTGATATTATTACCAAAAATGAAGAATTAATAAATGATCAAATGGAAAAATTAGTATATAGAGAAAACGGGAACCCTGATTTCATTTATGCATTAGAAATTACAAACATCGAAGATTTTTATAACAACATTAACTCCAACTTTTTTTACAAACACCGTGATTTTGTCGAGACGTTTATTGATAAGAAAGTAAGTGGAGTACATGAAGATACATCGCTTTAGCTTGTCGCTTTATTAGCTTGTCAAAACTACGGTAGTCGAATTGTTCAAATCTTGTTGCGCTTTAGCAGCTTCTTCTTGTTTTACATATTCTTCGTGACTTGCTTTAAGCTGGTCAGCATTTTTTTGGCAACCTCGGGTTGCTAAATTATAAGAAACAATAGAAATCAATAAAATCGCAGTGTATAAATACCACAATCCCTCGCCAATGTTATCTTTGAGAACGACTAATTTTAGCAGTTCAGCTTGTTTATTGTCTATATTTTCAATGTTCTGTTTAAAAAGTGGTTTTATAATATTCCATACCCCTAAGAAATTCTCAGGAGACATTTTATTGATAAGAATCGATTTGTTACCAAACAGTTTTAAAATAGCTTCTGCCGATTTTTTCATGTTTCCCTTTTGCACAGGATTCATATCGTCCGCGCTTTCGATCGTGGAGTTTACATCAGTATCTATCAAAATACTGCTTAATATTTCATTCGCTTTTCCCGCAACGACGAAATATCCAACTACATCCGAGAATGCAGTTTTTAACCCAGGATACATCATTAATACTGCCATCATAACACCGAAAATTAGAACCCATGGGAAGAATGTCATTGCTGCAGCTGCCCCTATATTTGACGACGAATTGCCTCCACATTTATTAATTAGATAAATCGCATTAAATGCAAACTGACTTACAATAACCAATAAAAAATAAAAGCCTAAACGAGGAATATTCTTTTTGTAATAACTGGCCAAATCATTGCTTTCCAGAACATCTAGAGTCATGGGTATTTTTCCAAATGCTGGAAACATATAATACGCCACCGTAATTATAACAAAAATTAAGATTGATATATAAGTATTATCCATTTTATAAAGCGTGTATAATTATTGTGTATAATTTATTTTACTTTATTCACACTAATTAGTATGAATTTTGAAACAGAAATTACTAAACCTATTTTAATCGAGCCTGGTGTAAGATATTTTTTAAATGAAACGTTGAAACAGTGTCATGTAGTCAAAGAAAAATATTACAACACCCTCTTTAACATTGGGATGTTTTTTTCGTTTTTATTAGTTTTAGGAATTATATTGGTGGTGAAATACAAGGGTAAAATTACACCCGAGGAAAAGGAACAGAAAGAACTAGAGAAGAAACAATATATTTTATCGAAAATAAGAAATTATCAAGACGCGAAACAGAGGGAACGCCAGGAGCTTATTACTGGTTTACCGCATTGGGAAACGGAATACGATATTATTCATAAAAAATAAATATATTTATATATTAATCGACTCTATTAAATGACAGAAGAAGACAGAATACAAATCAATGAAGCCATATTCAGTTTTTACAAATTAAAAAATAATTATCAGACGAATTTCTATGATCATTTTGTAAAAAATATAGTGAATTCGACTAGAAGTAGACGCGAAAAGAAAAATCTATACAAAAAATTGCCCAAGCCTCCATGTGTCAATTGCAAAAGAAATGTATCGACGTTATTTTCTGTTAAAAATGAAAAGGATACTCATATATACAATGCAAAATGTGGGGATATTGCCGATCCATGTCCACTTGATATAAGAATTAGTGTTCCGCTAAGTGAAACGTATGATAAATTATTTTCGTCCAGTGATTCTTCCATAGGATCCATTAACGCATTAAAAACCAAGATTATTAAAGCAAAAAATGATCTGCTCTTTGGATACACAACTGAGCGCAATGCATTTCAAATCTTTGAAAAATTAACTGAGGAACTGAAAGGTTTAACAGACATATACGAATATTATTTAGAAGAATACATACTAACCACCGATAATCCAGTAAAAAATGAACTCCTTAAAAAGAAGAGGGTAGAACTGGAAATGCAAATTAAAGAATTTAAATCCATGATCGACGAATTCAATAAAAATGAGAATCCTCAAATTATGAACACTGCAATGGAGTTCTATATCAATACAATGATGCCTACTATAAAGGAAATCGAAAAGGAGAAGTATGCTTACAATAAAGTAGAATATATAAATAATGAATATATATTACTTCAAAAAAAGAATACATTGGATCAATTAATCGTCGAATACGAAGAGCCGAAACTGGAATCGTTTGTAGTAGGGAACAAAGATAAGAAGGGTTCAAAAAAGGTGAAACCAATTGTATCGAATAAAACCAAAAAAAATAAACCGAAACCTGTCTTTGTCATTCAAAACGAAGAAAAAGGAGAAGAAGTTGAAGAAAAAGGAGAAGAAGAATAAAGATTACCTATTTATGTTGTAAGGAAATTTAATAATATGTGTTATCTATATACATGTTATTAAAATATATATCTCTTCCTGTATTTTTGGTTAGTTTCGCATTAGGACTATTTTTTGTATATATTTTAGGGCCCGAGCAAAAAGTACTTCACATTTATCCGTCTCCTTACAACCAATCGTCGCTTATGTTTAAAGATAATGCAGATCAATGTTTTCAGTATAACGCTGTCGAGACAAAATGTCCATTAAATCCACTCTCTATCAAAACCGTTCCAGTGCAGAATTGATTTGTTATTAGTAGAATATAATATATACATAATATATACATTATATGCATCTCATCAAATTTGTAAAAACCCATACAGGAAAATATGTCATGTCCATTATTTTAGGAATCGGTCTAGCTACTGTTTTTAGAAGCATATGTAAAGGAAAGGATTGCGTCGTTTACAAAGCTCCGCCTTTAGATGAAATACAAGATAAGATCTATAAATTCGATGGCAAATGTTATCATTTTGAAAGAATGTCTGGGGACTGTAATACGAAAAAACAAATCGTCGAATTTGCGTAAATACCTTCTTTAGATAGATTATATGTCTCTTACAACAAGTATTACAGATTTGCCAGTGAATCCTGCAGGAACAAGTAATAGTGAGAATAATATTCATTTGAATGTTGAGGAAACAAGTCAAAACCCAAGTCAAAATCAAAATTCAATTCAACTCGATCAATCTACCATTAATCAAATTATTAGCGGACTTCAGCAAGCGAGTTCTACAGGTATAACGAATTTACCAAGCAGAGATATACCTCGAGATACGACAAATCTTACACAAGATCCTCATACTCAACCTAATTTCATCCCCCAACCAACAGTGTCAAACACAGATTATATAGATGAATACGAGACAAATGAAGATATTATGAGACAATATAATAGAAATGAGAGGCGGGAAGATGTTATGGATTCACTGTACAGCGAAATTCAAATTCCTTTGCTTTTAATTATGTTGTATTTTATTTTCCAATTGCCCATCTTTAAAAACACATTGTTCAAATATATTCCGTCTTTATTTAATGGAGACGGAAATATAAACATTTATGGGATATTTTTTACCAGTGGAATTTTTGGCGCGAGTTATTATTCTTTGTCCAAAGTCATTTTATAATATATGAATATTTGTATAATGGACTATAAAATTGCTTATCTTAAGGCGGACGACGACAAAATAATTAATGAACACACTATTTTATGGGTAAAAAAAATGAACAATTGTTTAGAAATATGTAATCGATCAAGTGGTTGTTATGTAAAAGGGGATGTCCATCAAATATGCAAAGATAAAAGTCCTCTCAGTTTCAAATATCTAGACAAGCATTTTGCACCATCGAATCCATATGAAAAATGATTTTTTTGTAGGATCGCGTTTCAAATAATCATATTTGTTAGGAATAGATAACAGATATGATATATCAGTATAGTAAAACATTAATCGATCAACTTCCTGAGACTTTTATTAAAAAATATACTTCCAATCCTCTCCATTTAAATATAATATTTGAGGGCGGACTCTTTAACGGTAGTTATTTAATAGGGTGTTTATTTTATTTAAAAGAAATGGAGAAACGTAATTTGGTAAAAATAGAAAAATTATCGGGCTGTAGTATTGGATCTATCGCATGTATACTACATTTCATCGACGACGAGCAAATTAGCCTAGAAATTTATAAATTGGCTTATCGCCACTTCAAAGAGAATTTAAACCTCGACATTTTTGAAAAAATATTTCAAATATTGAAAGATAACCTACCCGAAAACGCAATGGAGAAAATTAACAATAACGTTTATATATCTTATTACAACGTGGAAACTGGCAAGCAAGTTGTTCGAAAGAAATACAAAAACCTGGATGACTTATGCGAAACTATTCGGCGTTCTTGTTCGTTTCCCTATGTAATAGACAATCAAATATATTACAAGGGTAAATATGTCGACGGGATGTATCCTTATGTCTTCTCTAAACAAAGTGCGAAGAATTTATACTTAAATATACACAATTTAGATCAATTGTTAGGTATGATTTCAGTAAAATATGAGAATACCAACATTCATCGCATCTTGGAAGGGATGATTGAAATACATTTGTTCTTCTTAAAAAATGCGAAAACAAATATTTGCAGTTTCGTCGATCAATGGTCGTGGATAGATAAAATAAAACATTACTTGTTTATTCGATTCTTTAACATATTTATCTTCATATGGCATAAAATATTTGTTCTTCAAACCATTCTTCAAGAGTCTTTGGAATCGAAGAATATATATTTAAGGGTTAAAAAATTGTTAGGCGCTTTGTATGTTTATATATTACGTAGCTACTGTGTATAAGTGAAACTACTGTGTATAAGTGAAACTACTGTGTATAAGTGAAACTACTGCGTATAAGTGAAACTACTGTGTATAAGTGAAACTACTGTGTATAAGTGAAACTACTGCGTATAAGTGAAACTACTGTGTATAAGTGAAACTACTGTGTATAAGTGAAACTACTGTGTATAAGTGAAACTACTGTGTATAAGTGAAACTACTGTGTATAAGTGAAACTACGGACTATAAGTATTTTTTTGGTAAAAAATAAAACATAAATGTAGTATATATACTGTTATGGATTCTCGGTTCCTGTTCTCCATTTGCATTTTCCTTTTTTGTAAAGCGTTCTGTAGTACAACTCCGCCTATAAAATGCAAAATTGTCCGTTCTGCTATTTTAGGCGCGGTACCCGAGTTAAAACTGCATCATGTAATTGTCATACAATCTACTATTATGAAAAATGACGTTTACGTTATCGATTTTTCGCCGATTCATCAAAGTTCTATCAAGACATTACTTCGTCTCCTACTTGCGCGTCGAGTACCCGCGGAAACACGATTACGTCTTATTAAGGATGGTAGCCTTATGAACGACAATGAATTGATTGAGTCTTGGTATAACACGAATGTTACGGACACTGTCATTTCACAAAAAATATCGCGCAGAATATTTATGTCGATTCGGGATAAAACATTGAAAAATCAAATTGCTGAAATTTTACAATGGGATAGTCATATGAATTTATACAATCGCAATTGTCAGCATTTTTCAGAATTTGTTGTAAATAAATTATGTAATAAATAAACAGTATTTATTGAGAATTATTATATATTTGTCTCTCAATTGAGATATAAATATATATTGTATATTTATATAATAAATGAATAATGAAATTAGAGTTCTAAGCGAAAAAGAGTTGTTTACGAGATATAAATCATCTTACACGTCAGCATTTATTGATTTTTCAGTTCATTCTTTTCTAATGGGTTCGTTATTTTATTCACTTTGGTATTTTAGAAATTGTTGGTTAAGTATTTTCACTGTTCCTTTGTTGGGATTTATGTTAAATCGCAATTTTATTATATTCCACGATTGTTGTCATAACTCATATACACCAAATAGACAACTAAATAGTATAATTTCGCATCTTACAGGAGCGATAGTATTAACAAGTCCAAATTGGATATTAGACCATCATACTCATCATTTGACAAACGGAAACATAGAAAATAAACAACATTATTTCTTCAACGAAACAATTATAATAACAAAAAGACAATTACAAAACAGTACTCGTTTGCAACAACTCTTTTATAGGATGTATAAAAACCCGTTAATATTTTTCATATTTATTCCTGCTCTATATTTTGGAATCGCACAACGATTTATTTACATAGTTAAAAAATATAGACACCCCTATTCCTTTGAACAATCATTATTGAAGATAACATGCGATCATATAATAAACAATCTGTTGTCGTGTGTGTATTTATTTACTATAATTAATTATGGGATTTTTTATCGATATATATGTGGATTTGTATTAGCAAGTTCAATGTCATTTATAATATTCCACAACCAACATTCATATAATCCATCATATGTAGTTGGAAATGACAATTGGACACAGAAAGGTAGTGGATTATTAGGTTCGTCGTTTATTCAAATACCATCTTTACTAAAATATTTTTATATGGGTATTGAATACCATCATATCCATCATATGAACGCAAAAATACCAGGATACAATTTGCAAAAATACCACGAAGAAGTTGTTAGTAAAAGCAATATATTTGACAATGTCGTAAAACTATCAATGAATGATTGCTATAATAACTTATGGTTAGTTTTGTATGACGAGGATAAGAAAAAATATATAACTTTTGCAGAGGATACAAAGGATAAGATTGTATAAATATAATTTCAAATAAATATGCTTTTATTTATTTGAAAAATTGATGTTTTGTATTTGCATTTCATTTTTTACTCTTCCTTGTTTTGTTATTTTTTTTCGATTTTCGCCTCGTCTTTTTGATTTTACGAATGGATCCACCAGTCTTCTGCATTGGTCTATAATTTAAAAACCACTCTTCATATTCTTTACCTTTGTCCTTTTTTGCATTTTTAAATTCTTTGTATTTCTCGGCCTTTTCAGCCCGCATTTCTTCTCTCGAATCTTGATGTCCATAACATATAATACTAAAACGACGCAACAATCCTTTTTGTTCCAATCTGTTTTTTTGTTGGACATCAAATAAAAATTTAGACATGCATAAAATACGATCCTTATTGTAATACCCGCGATTTGCATACAAAAATGCTAAATAAAAACTTAACATGGTATCAATTGTCGCAATACGTACTTTTTGCCCATTCAACATCAAGACGTTGTAACTATGGCACGCAACAGGCTTATATAAAAATGCGATAGTATCTTTATCCACCCGTAGTTCATAATGTTCGGGAATGACTTCTCCAATGGCATCATGTTTGATTATTTTTACCCCTGAAATTTTTTTATCTTTTAATCGCTCCTTAATGATTTCGCAGGTGGTTTTAGGATCGCGTGAAATGACATCGAAATCGGGAATATGTTCCACCTTTCTGCGCAGATTTTTCGGCATATATTCGCTATATTGAGAAATCGCATATCCGCCAAAAAAAACGACACCTTGATTGATAAGGGTATTTTTCACTGTTTCATAAATGATTTCGCTCTGTTGGTTACCAGACATTTTTTGCTGAAATTCAACATTTTTGCAATTTTCAATATCTAAAGGATAATACTTGTTAATGAGAATAAGTCGTTTTAAAACCTTTTCCCAGCGATCGGTATCACCACTTGGCCTAGACAATTCTAAATACATACCCATTCTTAAAAAATTCGCATCTGTATACAGAATACCATTGACACTGACTGCGTTTTGTTTAATCGTTTGGAATAATTCCTTGGGCAGCATTGTAATATCGGCGACTCCTAAAAAGTTGACATATACTTTAAAGGTGCCGTGATGTTGTCCTGATTTGGCTTCGACTTCAGTGTAACCTTCCTTATAATAAATGTCTGTCAATTCTTTCGCATCTTCTAAAGCATTTGCGCTGAAAAAATCGTAATCAGGTAGATCAATTTCTTCTTTGTATATTTTTTCGTCGTCGGGCAACAACGCGTTAATGGCAATACCACCATAACAT
>Ga0070374_10001263_pt1 | contig 10838 bp, 6 predicted proteins | sample LauGreSuBDMM15SN_2_FD_66374 | JGI IMG/M metagenome (GOLD analysis project Ga0070374, IMG submission 66374) | Freshwater lake microbial communities from Lake Michigan, USA - Su13.BD.MM15.SN (version 4) (version 4) | ecosystem: Environmental > Aquatic > Freshwater > Lake | place: Lake Michigan...
TCTCCTTTGGCGCCGCCAGCGGTCTTACCTGCTGCGCCGCTGGCTGCGACGCTGAACGCGCGCTTCAACCGCGATGTGACCAAGTTCGCCTCGCTCGAGGCGGGAGTGCTCATCCATCAGCTTGATGGGTTCCAGGATGCAGAGCTGCCGTGGGCACCCTGCTCGGGTTCGAGTCGCAGCCACAACTGTCAAGGCACACGCAACTCGTCGCGCAGGCACCGCGTCTCATGCTCCGTGATTTTCGCGGGGCTCCATCGCAAGGATGCGAGCATACCCACCTTCAGCGTCGATGCGGGCGTCGTGCTTCGGCCCTCGATGGCGAACGTGCTGTGCGGCTACGGCAATGACGGCTCGATCGACGATAACCGTCCGCTGATGTGCGAGGGCGGCTACCCATACTCCGAGTCGAGGTGTGTGCCTGGCTGCGGTTCGCCGCCCGCCTTCTGCGACCCGCGCAACCCCCACGACGAGGGCTCCTGGACGACCTGTGGCGTGAGCTGGGGTGCCAAAGGCATTCGGCCTTGGCGTGGCGTGGACCTGCCCGGCTTACTCGACGTGTTCGCCTCGAAAGGAGAGCCGTTCACCGGCGTAGGCAACTTCAAGGGGTACAATGAGATTGTCGTGGACCCTGTGCCGTGGCTGGAGCACCTGCCGCACAGCGTCGAGGCCATCTTCATGGTCGACTGCACCGCGGGCAGTGCCCAACTACATTATGGCGCCGCGGACGGCATGGCGACCGCCATGGACTGTGCCGAGGCCCAGGCCGCCGCGCGAACCATGCACGCGGCCTTTCTGCGCACATATCCTGAGGTCGACCCGGCCACGTTCCCGCTGCTCAAGCTGCGCACGAATTCGTGGGATGAGCCATTCGAGGAGATCAGATGATGTTAATGTGTTGGCTGTTGGGGTGACGGATGGGTTAGTCAAGGCGCACCCACAAGGGCGATGTTTGAATTTCTCACGAATTCAGCACGAATGGCATATGACGAATGAGTGTGTTCACTTGGTCTGTGATCCTTGTTTGTTTACGGTAGATTTCCTACAACGAACGGTACGAACCATGCGATGGTACCCGGGTCGGCCGGTCTTTGAGATCTCCGTCTTTAAGCGGAACCGTGTGTGTACACGTTCGCTTTGCTTACATGTAACTGCGTCCGGCTCCCCCCGGCAATTGCCCCCCCGGGGTCTCCGAGCGACGTGATATGTTGGAGAGGGACGGGACTCGAGCACCATGCTTAACATGCTGTCGAGTACTGACTCACGGTGACCGGACCCTGCCGACAGTGACTCCCGGCAGTACATTCGCAGCACCGGTTGCGCTCTCACCGGTGTTACATGTAACGTTCACACGAACTCTGTCGGGCGCTCGGCAAATGGAGGCTCGCCTCCTTGCGGACCTGGAGCGGTTGCAGCTCCACGCTCCGTGCGAATCCACGGACGTGCACGCGCTGCACTACTGGGGCCTCTTCTCGATGTTGAATCAGCTCGTCCGTGCCACCATCCACTCATTTGCGCACGGGCGACGTGCCTGCTTTCGGGTCCCAAATTTGTGGTCGTATCAGCCAGCGCGCGGCTGTCGAGAGTCACTGCTGACCAACCAGAGCAGTGCATTCAGCTGCTACTTTGCGAGCGCGTTTTCTTGCGATCGCCAGTGCCGACGTGCGCCTCTTGAGCCCTTTCGCGGCGTGGTCGATGAGGCCAAGGGCATCTGGCGATTCGAACACGGTTGGCCACAGGCGGGCGAGATCGAATACGTCGTCGGAGGTGAGATGCGGATTCTGGCTGCGCGCTACACTGGCCTCGATTTCCACGCGATTCGGTCCGCGGTCACGCGGTGGGCCTTTCGACTATCGCCTCGGGTGGAAGCTCATTTGCAGTCGCTGCGCCATGCGAACCATCTCACTCCTCATGGCTATGTGGCGGTGCACCTGCGCTTGAGTGACAAGCTGCTTCTGGCCTCCGAACGGGCGAGGAAGGTGCCACTCTCGGCCTTCGTCGCTGCGGCCGCGGAGCTCGCGGCGACACGAGCGACGCCGATCATGCTCTTCACCATCTCTGCCGCGGAAGTGATTGCGGACCTCAACCACATCCCAGACACTCCGACGCTCAACCTGTCGCGCTTCCGCGTGCCAGCGCATCTCGCGAATACCGCGGAGCGCACATCGTGGATCGTCAAGTCGACTGACGTTCACGCGAACGCATTCAACGCGCTGGCCGACATGAAACTGCTCTCCGAGGCTGCCGGTGCAGTGGTGACCTTCTCGTCGAACATGGGTCGTTTCCTTCATTATCTCACGCTCTCAGAGCAGCGGGAGGGCCGGATGCGTGTGCGCTCGATGGACTGGACCTCGTTTGCGCCCGAAGAGGTCACCTGAGAGTCTCGGCGCAGCTCGAGCAGCATAAGGCAGATTGGCGCAGGCGGAGGCTCGCGCGCAGGCGGAGGGCGTTTCATAAAAGCAAATCGCCATATCTACCACCGATCGGATCCGACGCGGCTATGTGTCGTGTCCTCGACCGTGGTCGTACATTTTACATAGCTGGTCGCACGGGTTACGCCGACGTTCTTGGACGTACGCGCGCCGCTCGTAACACGTTTCTTTTTCTGTTTTCATTTTCAAATGTATAATGTTGCTGAGGCAAGTGCGGGCGCAAGGCAAGCCGCATGGCAAGCCGCCTCCCGTCCTGCACCGCTCGCGCCGTCCCGTCCCGCTGCTGCTGCTGCTGCTACTGTACTCATCAACACGACGCGCAACAGACGACCTCTCCCGGACCCCCAAGCACACGAGGGCCACGCAACAATCCATCACCAATCGAATGCCACAAGACAATCACCATGGACAATCACATGGACGGACAGGTGTAACCGAATGGGCGGGGGCCCGTTCACGACAATGTCACATCGCGGTACATGTGTCGATCCACGGTACATGTGTCTGGACAAGGTGCCAGCTGGGCGTGGCTCACAATCACAAACCCGTCGCCCACCCTGCTGCTCGGCTCCACCGGTCGCCTGCCACTGCGGCGATACCATTCGCTTCACACCTTACAAGCTCACAGTAGGATTAGGCGGTTCTTCAGACATCCGGAAGCTCGAGCGTCTTGTCCGAGCTTTGCCCTCGCCGCCGCCACTGCGTCACAGGTGCAGGCGCCATTGAGAGAGGGCTCATCGCATCGATGACCGAAGATGGCGTACAAGCTGACGTTGAGATCCCCCCAGACTGTGGCGTCGGGTCCGAGAATAGAACCTCCGGCTGATCTCGCCCAGTTGCCACGATAGTCTTGGCCGTGCCGCCGCCTTCCCCATCGGTGCCACCTTCTGCTCCGCCCCCGTCGCCTCCGCCATCTCCTCCTTCATACCCGTCGCCCCCTTCTCCACCGCCGCCATCTCCGCCTCCACCTTCGCCGACGCCATCATCCCCACCACCACCATCTCCTCCGCTCGTTGCGCGTCCTCCCTCGGCTTCTCGTTGCGAGAGCTCCTCCCATGCCGTCAGGTGCGCTTGCACGCGTAGCCAAGGCAGCATGGTTGGGTCGATGAGGTCCGCCACGATCGAGTAGAATGGCACGCAGACGAACTTGAAGAAGCCAACCTGCGACTCGGGCACGTCGCAGTCCGTGTGCCGGTCGCACAGCGGCGAGAGGGCGATGCCGAGCTGGCGCTCGCGGTCGCCGAGCGCCCAGAACTCGTCCGTGATCCGCTCCGTCCATTGCTTGTGAAGGTGAAACGGCTTGAAGCTATGGCCGAGGTCTGCAAACTTGAGAGCCACGGCCAGCAGCAGAGGCACCCCCACCAGCGCTTGCACCTGGAAGGGAGAGGTCCACTCGGCACGCTCGCTCAACTCTACAGGAACCCTCTCGGCTCGAACGCCTCGTTGTTCGCCGCCAGTTGAGCGGCCGAAGCACTGTAGCTTGCGGAGTGCTTCTGCAGAGACTACAGCGGCGTGGCCGTGCTGAGCAGCCAGAGTGCGAAGGGTCGAGATGATGTCGAAGTGCATCTTCAGGTCGGTCGCGAGGACCATATCGACAATGAGCTTTCGGCAGGCTTCCTCATCGTCAGTTGGCATTGCGCCGAAGAGGTCGAACGCCGGCGTCGCCGCGAGCAGTGTGAACGTCGAGTGCAGATGATGACGCTCGAGGATAGCATCCGTATGCGTCAGCGCGCGCTCCGTCCCCGCCCGCACCTCATGTCGGTTGTTTGTACCGGGGTGGTTGAAGTCGTGGACGAACGCCCCAACGAGGGCGGCGAGCAGTTCCAGCTTCGTGAGGCGCGCCGTCAGGCCAAAGTTGACGATGAAGTAGTGCACGCCTAGCGCAACATCCGCGGCGTGCATTGCATTGTGGTACTCTTGGCCGCCGTAGCACGCCTCGAGGGCACGCAGGAAGCGATGTAACACCTCCCGGTCAACGTGGCAAGGCTCGTGCAGCTTGTGCCATTCGAAGAGCGCCTCGCCAACGAGGAGGAGGGCGTGTCCGCCAGAGGCCTTCTGCAGCGCGAGCGTGTCATAATCCCACGTGTCCAGGCACGCCAGTGCCTCCGCCTTTGCACTGTCGCTGATCATGAGAGGCTCCTTGAACAGTTCACCGCTGAGGGCCGTCGCCATGGCTTCCGGCAGCACCCACAATGACGTTGACCTCGTATATTCCTTCGAATGTGAACGTGGTCGAGTGCTCCCCGACGAGAGGGAGCCACTGAGAACACTACCAACACTGCCCGCGATGCGCGGGTCGCTTCTCTTCCTGAACGAAGAAGTCCCGACGAGTATCTCTTGCAGCCAGGACGCAACTCTCTCGGCAGGCGCCTTTTCTTCGCCATGACGAGAGCCTTCTAAGAATATCGAAGTCAGCGACAGCCTTTTAAGAAAATCGAAGGACGACGACCGCTGCAGGGCAGCCCGGGCCGCCACAATCTTGTCGAGAGCGTGCACCCAAAGTTTGATCTGGCAAGCATCGTCAGGGACGCAGAACTCGCCGATGGGCCTCAACAGATCAGAATCCGTCTGGTCCTCTCCGTTGATCTGGATGCGCGTGCACACTACCTGGATGTTGAGGTCTTCCATCATCTTCTGTAGGAAGGGGGTAAGGAGTCCCTGAGCGATTGGCTGCTTGAGCGCCCGGCCGGACAGTTGGCAGCCAATCGCAAGATCCTGGTCACCAGCGATTGTAAACTCGAAGCTCTGCGCGCCCCTCGAGGAGACTAATCCATCCTTGCGGCGCGACAAAGCGTTGCTGATCGCGTTGAGCATTTCTGACTCTGAAATGTAGTAATGTGCTCAGCGAATGGACGCGAGATTCGGCCGCGGGATTCGCCCCGTGCGTCGGATCTCGGATGTGCCGTCGGCTGCCAAAAACTTAGGACTAGGAATCCTAATTAATTAAGAATCCTAACCAAACAAATCCGCAAGAATCCGCAAAGAATTTTTAGATTCGATTATAAAGCCAAGTGCTAAAAACACACTAGACACCACCGTGATCACGTGGCAGTCGGTCGGGGCACACACATGCGAATATGGACAGACGTCCAGAGACGCAAGAGACGCCCCCCCGATCCGCTAGCGGAAACGCAAGAGAAAGAGCAGATCAGGGAGCGAGCCTGCGAGCCCCAGCGGGGATGTCGGCATGAGAGTAAGGCGGCCAAACAGAAGATATTCTTGCATCGGACCATTCCGCACTAACCCCCGAATACCATCGAGCATCGTCGGTAAAGCACGGAAAGAAGCTCCAATCTGCTAACTTTGCGGCAAAATACATTTCCCTTTCAAAATCTCTCAGAATGTGTCGCCCTTCCCATCTTCCTGGTCCTGTGTTGCCCACCCCTGGGCACAGCTGGGTGTAAAGCGGGGTGTAGAATCTTCTCCACAGTGTGTCGGGGCCATACGCATCGAGTCCCGCGCGGGAGTGGCGCTGCGCCGCTGCCGGTGATGACTCCTGATGCGCCGATGCACCTGCGGCGTGTGCTCCGCGCCATGCTCAATTTTGGCCATGCTCGACCGCGCCATGCTCCGCGCCAGCGCCGCCCAGCCCGTGCTCCGCGTGGACTCGGCTGCGACCAAAGTGGAGATGCTCTCTGTACACGGCGCTCCGCGTACTTGGCCGCGACCAAAGTGTGGAGATGCGCTCAGTACGCTCGTACTCAGTCGCGACCAAAGTGGATACGCGCTCAGTACGGCGCTGGTTGTCGTCATGTCGAGTTGTCGACGCTCAGAATGGGGCACGAAAGGCGAAAGTCGGGCGCCGTAATGGGCTCTTTCGTGTTCGAAAGAAGTCAAAGCCGCGTGGTCGAGCGAGTGTAGTCCTCCGCACACATAAGAGTATATTGCGCGTCGCGGTGGTTTCATCTTTAATCTCTCTGAAGAAGAGCGCTCTCTTGGGCATCCATGGAGCCAATTCGGGCGCCGTCAGTGACGTCGACGTCAACGCCACCGCCGCCGTTAGCGCCACGTGCGACGGGGTCGCTTGCCAGACGCCTCGCCTTTGGGCGCACTAGCGCAAATGAGCCGCCGAAATGGGAAACTCGTTTGAACAAGACGCTCGACGCTGATCAAGTCATCATGTTCGTCGACGCTATGCTCAAGATGCCCGGAAACCGAATGGTGCAGCGGCAGGGCTGCTACGCACTTTGGAAGATCTCTTTAGATGACACGGTAGGTCGGCGGGCGGCGCTCGGGTGCAGTGGGCCCGTCGCCGTGGTGACTGCGATGCGCACATATGCAGATGACGCTGAGATCGGACGTCACGGATGTGCTGCGTTGGAGAATATGACTCTTGATGAACAGGCGAGCAAGGCGTGTATCGAGGCCGGAGCGCCTGCTGCCGTTCTCGCTATGCTACGCTCGCACGAAAACGACATTGAGCTGCAGCGGCTCGGCCTCGGTGCGCTTCAGAATATGGCCTATGGAGATGAGAGCGTGAAGCAGGCCCTGGTGCGAATTCATGTGGTCCAAGTTGCGGTCGACCTCATGAAGGCATATCTGCCGACCGCGAACGATGCCGCAGCGCCCAAACCACCCCCTATACCTGCTTCGGTCACTGCTCTGGAAGCAAACGAGGGCGACGGCGCTCGTGGTCAGCCGACAACAAAGCTCGCCGACGACGTAGCCGCCGCTGGGGACAACGAGAATGAACAACCCATGCTCGCCTGGTCACAAAAGGAAATCCAGCGGAACGGATGTGGCGTGCTTAGAAATATTGCGCTCGGTTCGGAGAAGCTGAAGCACCACGTCTTTGCGCATAACGGCATCGAGGCCATCGTCGAGGCAATGCGTGCGTACCCCAGCTCTGTCGAGATACAGGCGACTGCATGTGCGGCGTTGCATCACATCGTTGCAGGAGATGTGAAGCGACCGAAAGAGATCTCAGCCGAAGCTATGTCACGCAGGAAGGAGCTCATCCAGTCCGGTGGCCTCATCAACCTGCTCGAAGCCATGCAGCAGCACGAGCACAATGTGGACGTGCAGCGAAACGGATGCGCTATGTTGTGTAGCATGGCGCTAGGCGACAAGGCGTGCAAGAAGCAGCTCGTGCGGACGGGCGCTCAGGCGAGCATTGCGACCGCCATGGCAGCTCATGACAGCGACAAGGAGCTGCTACACTCTGGCGTTTGGGTGATTCAGCTCCTCGCGACCGTTACGGGCATGAATGAGTGTCTCGCGATTGCGAGGGCCGGTGGAGTTGCATCCGTGACGGGAGCTATGATGGGATTTGTGGAGGATCTGACGATGTGCAGCCGCGGATGCGCTGCGCTGAGCAGCCTTGCCAGCGGTGGTGAGACCGAGGACGACCGCAAGGAAATTGGCCAACTCATCGTGACGGCGGGGGGGCCGTCTGCAATCGCCTTGGCGCTCACGGTGCACCAGGAAGACTCGGGGCTGCAAGCATCGGGACTCGCCGCGCTCACCAGCCTCGCGAACGTCGACGCAAAGTCCCGCAGCATCCTCGTGCAGCTTGGTGCTTGCCAGTCTATTGTGACCTCGATGAGGGCGCACAAAATGGACGTGCAGGTGCAGCGTGATGGTTGCCGCGCACTGGAGAGCATCTCCATGGGCGATTCTATGTACTCGCACACCCCTACGCCTAGCAAACAAGCCGTAGTCGAGGCGGGCGGTTCGTCCGTGCTACTGGCTGCGCTGAGGAACCACAATGACGACGTTGAGGTGCGGATACACGCCAACGGTGCCTTGAAGAACATTGCCGCAACGATACGGCAGCTTCACTTGTCGAGCCGAAGGCCAGATGGGCTAGGAGGGGGCGACTCGCGCGAGTTCCCACGAATCGACGAAAGAAAGGTCTATCGCGCCCCCCCCGGCTATCTGGCAGCGACTGCGAGTGCAACTGGCAGGAAGGCCGCCCATCAATGATCGAATACTTAGACACATAGCCGATATGTACAACGCTCAGTTCACCATAGTTCACCGCCGTGCTACCGCCGTGCTCCGAACCGGCACGTCCAAACAGGCCTTTTCAACAGCCGAACATCGGCTTTCAGGCCATAGGAGCCTAGAGGATTCCTAGTACAAGACAGAGAGCGCGACATGTTCATGTAGAGTTGCAATGTGTTCGTGCCGTCGTGGCCTGTGTGCGATGCAAATCGGTATAATGAGAGCGAATAAGCGCGCGTAGACCGTAGTTCCGGAGAAGTGCGGAGAGCGACGTCCGTACGGTATAATAAGTAGTAGTGTCTTTCTTTAGTTATCTTATATTCACCTGTAACTGCGTGTATATAAGTATATAAGCGCTAAGCGGATACATAGCATACACCATGAGCATACACACACCCCTGGGGTGCGAAAACGCACCCACCTCGCAACCTACCTGCGTATACGCACCCGACGCTGTTTTTATACGCCGGCCGGGAGCGGGACGCGCCCCGAACGTCAAGAACGGATAGATTCAATCCGGGTTCGTTACAAATATGAGATATCAGATCAGATAATAAGAGATTACACACACCGAGCGAGAAGGTCTCTCGCGATCGTCGCGACTCGCGTGCGGCGTGGCCGCGTGACGTGCTGTGAGAAAACGTCACGAGCGGACCCCCATGTTGAGCAGTGATACTCCCGGCGCGCGCGCTCTCAGAACGGATACGGCTGTGCAGCCCTGGCCTGCGCAGCCCTGGCGGCGATCTCCTTGGCGAGTGCCTTAGCGGTGGCCCATTGCGAATCGTGGGTCTTCATCGGCCGTGGCTTGCGCCGTTTCGTGATCCCAGCGAGTGGATGGTGATCCCATCCCACCGCCTGCTGCAGCGCCGCGACCGTGGCAGGGTCTCGAATCGCGTCCGTGGACGGCTTGATGGCCACACCATCGATTGCTGCAGCCCTGCTTTTCACGGCAGTTGCGGGGGCTGGGGCGACTGCAGCGAGGTTGCTGACGGTAGTGCTGGGCGCAATCATGTAGCATGCCCTGGCGAGCGGCAGGCTGCTGCTTCCGCTGGCGCTGCAGCAGCTACTGCTGCTGCTGCTGCTGCTGCTGCTCGTGCTCGCCATGGCAGTTGCGGGGGCTGGGGCGACCGCAGCGAGGTCGCTGACGGTAGTGCTGGGCGCAATCGTGTAGCATGCCCTGGCGAGCGGCATGCTCGTGCTTCCGCTGGTGCTGGTGCTGGTGCTGCTGCAGCTGCTCGTGCTCGCCAGAGGTGCCTGTGAACGTTAACACGACAGACGCGACAGCCGGTGCTACGCCTGTGAACGTTGTGCCACGGAGAACGAACACTTTTAGCACCCAATTCATATATGCACAATTCACGAGACATCGAAGTTTTGTCACACACAGTCTGTCGTGTTAACGTTCACACAGGTGTTGAAAAACGTGAATGCGGAGTTCTTTGCGTTTACATGCGGTTCTGTTCTGGGGGCGTGCCGCCATCTTTGATGGCATTAACCCTGCCCGCGCTGCACGGCTCTGTGGCCACTGCTGGGGGCACATTCGCGACCTTTGCCGGCGCCGTGCGTAGCTGGCAAGAGAACATGGTGGCACAGGCCAAGGCGCTTGACCCAGCTTCGCAGTGGACCATCGACGAGCATGCCAAGGGTCGAGCGATCGTCGTCGAGGACGGCGATGTCTTTGAAAAGGGCTGCGTCAGCATCACGCTCATTGAGGATGGCGAGCTGAGCGCGGCTCGTGCGAGCGCCATCTCGGCTCGAAGCAACCGTCAGATAGCCGCGGGCGACCGATACTCGGCATGTGCCCTGTCGTTTGTGCTGCATGCCCGCTCGCCGCTGGTGCCGACGCTGCGCGGCGACGTACGCTGCTTTACAGTCGGTTCCGAGGAGTGGTGGGGTGGCGGCCTCGACCTGACGCCTTCATATGTTGAGGTCGAAGACTGCGTGCACTTCCACTCCTCACTCGCGAGGCTGTGTGCGAGCCACTCGCCTGACCCCGGCACGTACGCCGAGATGAAGCGCACGTGCGACGACTACTTCTACCTCCCTGCGCGCGGCGAGCACCGCGGCGTGGGCGGCATCTTCTTCGACGACCTTGCGAGCGACTGGGCTCCCGACTTCGCCCGCGCGCTCATCGACGCAGCGCTCGACGAGGACGGTCCTTACGTACCCATCGTGCGCAAGCGGCGGCCGCTCGAGTACACGGACGCGCAGAAGCAGTGGCAGTACCTGCGCCGCGGGCGCTACGTCGAGTTCAATCTGCTCTACGACCGTGGCGTCAAGTTCGGACTGACGCCCGAGAGCGTCGAGCGCGTGCTCGTCTCGAGTCCCCCAATGGTCGCCTTCAAGTACAAGGCGATCCCCGCGGACGGCACTTCGGAGGCGGCGACGCTCGAGGTGCTGCGCCGCCCAAAGCAGTGGGTGGAATCGTGAGGATTCGCCTTTTACACTCGTGGAGTCACGTTC
>Ga0070374_10001271_pt1 | contig 10789 bp, 10 predicted proteins | sample LauGreSuBDMM15SN_2_FD_66374 | JGI IMG/M metagenome (GOLD analysis project Ga0070374, IMG submission 66374) | Freshwater lake microbial communities from Lake Michigan, USA - Su13.BD.MM15.SN (version 4) (version 4) | ecosystem: Environmental > Aquatic > Freshwater > Lake | place: Lake Michigan...
ATTGCGCCATAGGCAAGCAGGCCTACCCTGATCACATCTGCCCCCAGTTGCCCGCTGATTTAATTAACCTAAGTGCTTAACTTAATTGCTACGGGAGTATCTTACTGCGCTCAGATCCAGCCGGTTGCGCAGGATTTGAAGCTGCAACCCAGTGAATATCTGTTTTTAGATTGATAAGTTCCATTGGATATACCAAGAAATGAGAGTTAGAAACTTGTGATAGAACTCCACCATTTATCAGAACCCTTATTTGATTGTTTATATATCTAGGAAAGTAATTAACTCCATTCTTGCGGGGAAGCAATCTAGATATTTCACCTGATGAAAAGGCGAGTGCCTTCTATTAGGCACTCTCAGGAGCCCAAGGAAGAGAAGAAGAGGGGAAAATTAGTACTTACTCCTGTTTTGCTTCTGGCAATTGTCCCTACCAGTTTTAGATAGATACGACCCTAGATCTAATCTGATTCACTGGCCACTAGGTAACCAATAGGTAAGAGGCTAAACCGTCAAATACCGGTTAGCCTCTTTACTATTGGTCACAATTATCACTCCTTTTTTTCTAAGGGCCTGTTTCTAGAGCCATTTTTCAGCATTCACGCTCAGAAACAGAGGCTGGCACTTTGCCAATGAGGGGCTAATTATAAACAAACCGTTATAAATAACATGTGATAATAGTCATAAACTGGCTAGGTAAGTGCACTACTCAACAAACTCTAGGAAGGTAATTAATATGCACAATAAAAGAAAAGCACTAATTAGTGGCGTTCTAACCAGCGCTCTAATTTTAAGCTTGGTTACTGGGGCAAGTACTGTTTCTGCTGCTGGTAAATATGAAGGAAAAACAATTACGGCAAACTTCATGGCATCAGGAACTTACGATAAAGCAGCACTTGAAGTAAAGGCTAAATATGAGGCAGAATTTGGTGGCAAAGTAGAAATTGTTGCCAAACCTTTTGATCAGTTAGTCCAAGCAAATCTTACAGATCTTGCCGCAGGCACTGGGCAGTATGACGTTATATCTGTAACTAGTTGGGAAGCGGATGTTTATGACAAGTTGCTTCCTCTAGATGCATATATTGCCAGGGATAATTACGGTACTGGAGCAGGATTTATTCCTGGTCTCTTAAGAGCTAACCAAGGAACAGAATATTTTGGTGGCAAGCCAGTTGGCGTTCCGTATGGTATCGATGGTTATGCAATGTTAGTTCGTTCGGATCTCCTAGCAAAAGCAGGAGTTTCAGCTAACTGGAAAACTTGGGCAGATTTCTTTAAAGACATGGATAAATTAGACTTAACTCTGCCATTTGGCGTGGATCCTTTTGTTTTCGCTTATGGTGCAGTTGAACAGGTACCTGCTATTTGGCTATCTGACTATGATAGTTATCTATTAAAGAAAAATGGCACCTATGGTGTGGAAAAAGCAAAGATGGTACGAGCTCTTAATGTTGTTAAAAAGAGTTTGAATTACGCACCTGCCAACGCAAAGGCCCTAGGTATTGACGAAGCAAATCAAGTTTTCCTTAATGGAAATGCTGCTGTCATTATGGGCTGGCCTAGCTTTATTAGAGCATCTGCGGACAATCCTGCAAAATCAAAGGTAGTCGGCAAATGGGCTCTTTCATCCATACCTGGTAAAGGAACAACCTGGCTAAGCGCGTGGAATCTAGGGATTGCTAAAACTTCCAAGAATCCTGACGCAGCCTGGGACTTTATTAAGATGTACATTAATGAAAAAAATGGAACTGACTGGATGCAAAGAATTGGTATCGGTTCACCATTCTTGAATACATTTACTGGACCATCTGCTGCTGCTAACACTCACGACTATCCACAGCACGCAAAAAATCTAGGAAATGTTAAAAATGCTCCGTGGAGTTTCTCTGCTTTCTTGGATGTGTACTCACGTGGTACCGGAGATTTCCTCGCCGGAAAGAAGACTGCTACTCAAACAGTCGACGCCTGGGATAAACAATTAGGCAAAAAGAAGCCAGCTGCTGGCATGGTCGAAGCAGCTAAATTGTCTGGCCAGATGCAACGCTAGGCAAAATACATTACGAAAATATGCATGCTGGGTTAAAACCCAGCATGCATATTCATTTAGGACATGCTAATTTAAAAATAGAATATGGGGGCTAGGCAGTGAATAAGCTCTTGCACAAGAAAAATTCACCGAAGAGGTCCACGAATTTATTTCAGCATGAGCGAAAATGGGTCAACTTATTTTTACTACCTGCCATAATTTTTATATTGCTTATTCAAGCTGGGCCGCTTTTATATTCATTTTATATTAGTTTTCAGGATTGGGTTTTTATTTCAAGTTCCACTCCTCAAGGTTTTATCGGATTAACTAACTTCCAAAATGCATTTTCTGATCCAGCATTTGTTGAATCCATACAATTCACTGTTTTTTTAACTGTTTTCACGGTGCCATTACAATTATTATTCGGGACCTTTTTAGCATTTATGGCTTCTGGAAGATCTCCGTTTTTACAAGTATCTCGAGCCCTACTAGTACTTCCAATGGTGGTGGCACCGGTAGCAATTGGAACTTTATGGCGACTTATGTTTAATGATACAGCTGGACCAATCAATAACCACCTACTCTCATTCTTTAATATATCTGGGCCGTTATGGCTAGGTGACCCATTCTGGGCCAAAATCGCAATTGTAATTATAGAAATCTGGCAGTGGACTCCTTTTGTGTTTATAGTCATTTCTTCAGCGATTACCTTGGTTTCTCAAGAATTATTACAAGCAGCGCAAGTTGATGGGGCATCGCGTTGGCAAATCTTTTACAAAATTGAACTACCGTTGTTAGCCCCAGCATTTTTTCTTGTGATTTTGTTTAGAACCTTAGAGTCGTTGTTGACATTAGATTCGATCCTATCCTTGACCCGTGGAGGTCCTGGATCATCCACTGTTAATCTTACATATTCTATTTATAACAAAGGGCTTCGTGAGTTTGATTTGGGAACCGCTAGCGCGCAATCGTGGATGTTTATGTCCGTTGCTACAGTGTTAATATTTTTGATTTTCAGATTCAATATGCGCATGGAGAAAAAAATATAATGCGAAATATTCATTTAAAAAGAGGACAAATTCAACTCCTAATTAAAATTCCAATAATACTTGCCACACTTTTTTTGGTTTTGTTTCCATTCTTTTATCTTGTGGTAACAAGTTTTCGACCCGCAGGTGAATTCTTAGCGAATACGAATATTTTGCCCCAAAGTTTTACATTAGATCACTATCGTGAAGTTTTTACTAATCAAAATGGTCTCACTTATCTAAAGAATTCCTTTGTAGTGACGGGCACAGTGACCATCATTTCAATAATTGTCGGAACAATGGCTGGGTATGCCTTAGTCCGTTCGCGCTATGCCAATACTTTAATTTTAGTAATTATCTTTTTGTTAATTTTTATTCGGTTTTATCCGCGAATATCAATTGTTGTTCCATGGTTTTTAATTATGAACAAATTTAACTTATTGGACACTGTTTGGGCCGTGATTATTTTGCACCTTGGACTGACTGTTCCATTCGTGGCCTGGTTGATGTATACTTTTTTTAAAGGAGTTCCGATTGAACTTGAAGAATGTGCTGCAATAGATGGAGCTGGATTTATTAGACGTTTCGTAAGTATTGTGCTCCCTTTGTCTATGCCTGGGATTGCTTCTGCCAGTATATTTACAGCTTTTCTTTCTTGGAACGAGTTCTTACTTGCTTCGGCGGTTACTAGAGAGTCAGCAAAGACGTTACCTGTAGTTATTGCTGGTTTCGTTACAGATAAGGGCACACTTTGGGGTCCATTGATGGCTACTAGCACGCTAGTAATTGTGCCGATGGTTGTTTTCGCTTTATTTTTACAAAAATACTTAATTCGAGGAATGATGTTAGGAGCTGTAAAGGGATGAAAACTCAAAAAACTAATGTAGATTCATTACACTTCACACCAAAATGTGATCGTTGTTTAAAAATAGCCGAGCACAGTGATATGCGGTGCGCGCAGTGTGGTGGAAATATTTCTTTTGATTACCGCCAAGAGTTTCCGATATTTGACCCATCCAAGAAAGGACTTTCTAGATTTTGGTCACGTTTGCCCCTAGTTAACCCTGATACTCGAATCAGCTTGGGTGAAGGAGATACACCATTAGTAAAAGCTGATTTAGGTCATCCGAATTTGTGGCTTAAAAATGAGATGGCAAATCCAACTGGGTCACATAAAGATCGCCAGCTATCAATCGCAATTTCGCATGCGGTTTACCTAGGTAAGAAGCTTTCAGTGCTTGTTTCAGCTGGCAGCACCGGGCTTGCAAATGCAGCGTATACAGCTCGCGCAGGAATCAGAGGAATCATATTTACTGGCGAGAGCGCTCGCAGTGATCGAGTCTACCCAATTCATATTCTAGGCTCAGAAGTAATCAGGGTAAAAGGAGATATTGATACCGTGATTGACCATCTTACGGATTTATCGGCGCAAACAGGAATCTATAATAGTTCTACCGCCAGACATATAAATCCCTATCAGGCGGAAGGACCAAAGACAATTGCATATGAAATATATGAAGATCTTGGTTGCGCGCCAGATTGGATGATTGTTCCTGCTGGGGGCGGAGGAACATATTCTGCAATCGGCAGAGGTTTTATTGAGCTCTTCGAGAATGGCCTCACTGATCGGATACCTAGACTGGTAGGAGCCGTTCCTAGTACCTATAACGCCTTGGAACATGGCCACAATCTTGGTTACCAAAGCATGGAGGAAATAAGAAAACATTCGATAGGTGAAGGAATTCCAACGATTTTGGCTAAATTAGCCCACGTATATCCACCAGATGCTGAAGATGCGCTGAAGATGGCTCGCAAAATTAATGGATATTTTATGTCAGCATCTGATGAGGAATCAATGGATGCGTGCCAATTACTTGCAGAAAAAGTTGGTTTATACAGCGAACCTTCATCAGGAACCGGAATTGCAGTTTTGCAGAAATTTTTAGCAAGCGGAGTAGCAAGTGCTACTGAAAAAGTAGTTGTGCTGTTATGCGGCTCTGGTTTCCGAGAAACCGCCACATTTTCAGAGAAAAGGCCTTTTACGCCAGAAGGCATAAATCTCGAAGAAATGATCAAATTCATTACTCGTTAACAACAGAAAAGAATATTTGATGAGCACAAAGAAAGTTGCAATTGTTACAGGGGCTGCACAGGGAATCGGTGCGGGAATAGTTAAAGAGATGTTAAATGATTCTTACTTAGTTTATGCAGTAGATAAGAATCAAATACAACAACAAGAAAATTTATTCTTTCACCAAGCAGATCTCTCAATTATTGACACAATCCCAGGTATCGTATCCGGATGTATTGAAAAGTACGGAAGAATAGATGTACTTGTAAATAATGCTGCAGTATCAAAGGGAAAAGATTTCTTGGCGACAGATCTACAAACTTGGGAGTTATCCGTTGCTGTAAACCAGACAGCACCATTTTTTTTGAGCCAAGCTGTTGCTAAAGAAATGATTAAATTAGGAATTCAAGGCCGAATAATAAATCTAGCTTCGGTCAATAGTTTTGCTGCTGAAAAGGGCCATTCTTCCTATGTTACAACCAAAGGTGCTATTGCAACTATGACTAAATCTATGGCAGTAGATTTGGCAAGTTATGGAATATTAGTTAACGCAATAGCTCCTGGACCAATTTTGACCGAGGCAAGTAAGCCATTATTTTCTAGTGATATTTATTTAAAAACTATTCCCAATAGCATACCTTTACAAAGGGTAGGTTTACCAGCTGAAGTTGCTCAATTAGCATTATTTTTAGCATCAGAAAAATCTGGTTATATTACTGGACAAATAATAGTTATTGATGGTGGATTTCTCTCTTATTGCAGAATGACTTAATTATGAATAGTTCTATTTTAACTATCGAAAATGATTTTCTTTCAGTCGATATTTGCCCCAGTCAAGGCGCTGATATAAGAAGAATCTCTCGTAAAGATAAATCTGAGAATCTTCTTTTAGAAACAAAATGGAAAGGTACTCAAAAGAATTATTGTGATTGTTCTCGTACTGATGAGGATCATTTTTTGAGTCATTATGCTGGCGGTTGGCAATTAATGATTCCTAATGCAGGATATGCCTCAGATAGTAAATATGGGAGATTGGGATACCATGGAGAAGCCTGGTCATCCGCATGGGATGTAATTAAGCACGAGGCTACTGAATTATTATTGGAAATTTATTTAAGTACTGTCCCAATTAAAATAGAGCGAAAAGTTGTCCTAAAGCAGCAGACCCTTGAAATTTCCGATCTAGTTACTAATTGTTCTAACGGTGAGATCAAATTTCTATGGGGACACCATCCGGCTTTTTCCAATCTTTTAATTGATCAATCAACTGAAGTAAGAATAGATGCTGGAATGATTTCTACCGAAATTAATACTTCCTCGCCATATTTTGCCGACGTACCATCATATTTGGAGCAACATTCAGAATCATTTTACCTAAAAGATTTTATGACTGAGCCACACTCTTTTTTAGGGTTTGCAACTAATTTTAAAGAAGGTTCAGCATCTATACTAAACAAAAATAATAATTTACTGGTTAATTTATTTTGGGATATTAATATTTTTCCATACGCTTGGCTATGGATTGAAAATAAGAGAATTTCAAGCGAGCCTTGGAGTAAAAAAATAACAACACTGGCTATTGAACCATGTTCGACAAAAACCAATTTAGGGCTAGAAGAGTCTCTAAAGCTTGATGGAAGCTGCGTATCATTAAAGGCAAAAGAATCAGTAAGCACTCTGATATACCTAGAGGTGCTGACCCCAATTTCCAGTTCAGAAGATATTATTTTAGAAAAAGTCAAAGGAGGTTCGATATCATGAAACTTTCTTCTGATTTATACCTTGTAGGTGGTGGCGACTTCAACGGATTTGGCCTGTCAAATGACATGGATTCACATGTCTATGCGATTGATGGAGAATCTGAAATTGCCTTAATTGATTGTGGTATGGCAACTATTGGATCTGTGGATCGGATAATTGCGAACATGGAAAATGACGGATTGGATCCGTCAAAACTGCGATATATTTTTCTTACGCACTACCATATTGATCATTGTGGAGGGTTGCATGAATGGCAAAATCGCTTCAAGATTAAGTCTTACATTGATACTCGTGCTGTTGAAGCAATACTCACAGGGAATACAGAAAAAACTGGCTTTAAGCTTGCACAAAAAGATGGAGTTTATCCGTCAGACTATGTATTTAAGAGTCCTAAATCGCTAATCGGGCTCAATCAAGGTGACAAAATTCAAGTAGGTAATATAAACGTTGATTTCATTCCAACTCCTGGGCATTGTGATGGCCATAGCAGTTATTTAGTCTTTGGTGCTAGAAAATACTTATTCAGTGGGGACTGTGTTTTCGCAGGAGGCAAGATTGCTTTACTAAACACTCAGGACTGTGACATTAGTCAATATAAAAATACAATTCTTAGTTTGGATAATATGGAGTTTGATTCATTGCTGCCAGGCCATGGTGCACTTGCCCTGGAAAATGGAAAAAAACATGTAAAAATTGCTGCGGATGCATTCAGAACGCTTTCGCTGCCTAAGAGTGTTACATGAAGAAAATTAACGAGATAGAGCTCTTAGGTGAATTAATTTCAATCGATTCATCAAATCCAGGACCATATGAATCTGAAATTGCTAATTTTTTAGCTGACTTGGCAAAAGAATTCGGGTTTGAAACTCAGATTTTTGAATCAATCCCAGGCCGTTCCAATTTAATTATCACGATTTCGGCTGGGTCAGGAGCTAAATTGGGTTTTAGTGGACATATTGACACCAAGCCTGTCGGGGATCTTTCGATGTGGCGAACTCCACCTTGGGAGTTTGTTAAAGAAGGTGATTTGGGATTCGGCCTTGGCTCTTCAGACATGAAGGCTGGTGTAGCTGCAATGTTTGTCGCAGCGACTGAATGGGCTATCGAGGCAAAATCAGGCACATTAAAATTAATCTTTACTGCAGATGAAGAAGCTGGATCAGTTCACGGATCAGAATTTATTTCAAAAAATATTCCACTCGATTTGGATGCAATTCTTGTTGGGGAACCAAGTGGAGTTACTGTGCCATGGGAGTCAATCTTTACCGTCTCGCGAGGAATATCCTGTTTCGAAATAACGATATTAGGTAAACAAGGTCATAGTGGTCTATCTAATACTTTACCCACAAGCACTGCAATAGGAATGGCAAAGGCAATTTTGGCTATTTCAAATATGAACTTAACATTTACTAGGAGCGAAAATGCTTTAATGGTACCTACGATAAATTCAGGGGTAACGGTTAGCGGTGGAATTACATACGGAGTTCACCCAGGTGAATCTAAGTTTAAATGTGATATCAGATTAATCCCAGGTATGACAAAAGAAAATCTTGAGAACGATTTGAAAATAGCAATTGATTCATCGCTACCCGCTGATTTAACTTGGCAAATCAAGTGGGAAGACGGATTCGGTTGGATGGATGCTGTACAGATACCAGACTCTCACCCGCTTGTCTTAGCTTCCCAAGAAGCTGTTCAAAAAATATTAGGGCGTCAAATTCCTCTTGGAACATATCCTGGAGGAACTGATGCATCGCATTTTTACAAGATCGCCAATATCCCTACCGTGGCTAGTCTTGGTCCTGGTTGGCTCAGTGTCGCGCATGCTCCGAATGAATGTGTCGGATTATCACAAGTAACTGAGGCAAAAAACATGTATGTATTGATTGCAAACAACTTTTTGGATATTAAAAAATTGTGAGCTTTTCCGGAATAGGAAAAAGAAATTACTTTCTTGAAGTCACAATGCCTAATGACAAAATACAAATTCCTGTTATTGAGATAGTAGGAAAGAAACCAGGGCACACATTAATTTTGGTAGCTGGGTTACACGGAGATGAATATGAAGCAACCCAAGTTGTATATCAATTAAATAGAGAAATAGATTTCAATAATCTTAGTGGACGAGTAATTATGGTACCGATTGGCAATCCATTAGCTTATCAAGCTCAATCTAGAACTACACCAGAAATTTATGATGGCAAAAACTTAGCCAGAGAATTCCCTGGAAATCCTAATGGATCAGTTACTCAAAGAATTGCGGATAAAATTTGGAAATTGATAATTGATAACTGTGGCGCCAGTGATTTAGTAATTGATTTACACTCTGGCGGGCAGAATTACTCGTATGTTCAAACTGCCGGAGTGCGTGAAATGTTATTGGATTCAAAGCAAACACTGCAGGCGCTGAAAGCAGCCAGAGCGATGCTAATCCCACAGTTATGTTTTATGGAAGCTGTTCCAGGAACTTTAAGCACTGTCGCAATTGAAAACGGTATTCCAGCAATTGGGTGCGAAGTGGAAGGCGGTGGCGCTTTAAAAGCGCAAGATGTTGAACTTTATCTGCGAGGCATTAGGAATATAATGAAATTTACTGGACATGATTTAGAGGGCAATGCTTCAGAAATAGATGGTAATTTTCACCGTATAGTTACAATATTTTCGCAGCATTCCGGTTATGCAACCGTATTTTATGATCGTTTTTCCCAGGTAGGTCCTGGCGATGTTATCTGCGAAGTTTTAGATCAATTTGGTGAACAAGTAGAGGAGATAGTAAGTGCACATGTTGGCCAAGTTTGGGCTATCAGAACCAACCCAAGTATATGCAAGGGTGATATAGTCGCTTTGATAAAAGTTTGAGTTAATTAAACAAAAAGGAAATAATGATTAACAGATTAGCAAGCATGACTTGGCCCGAGATTAATGAAGCAGCCTTGCAGCAGCGGGTAGTAGTGATTCCAGCGGGAACTTTAGAGGATCACGGTTTACATCTACCTATCGACACAGATATTGTAATTGCGGATAAAATTTGTCAGATGCTTGCTGACAAGCTGCCGGATGATGTTGTAGTTTTGCCCCCAATAACTTTTGGATTTAGTCCTCATCATCTCGATGGTCCAGGAACTATTACATTAAAATGGGATACATTTATTCAGTCCACCCATCAAATAATTAGTAGCCTGTTTTATCATGGTTTTCGTAAAGTTCTGATTGTTAATGGACATGGAAGTAATGAGCCAGTTTTGGATATTGCATCACGCCAAGCAATTCTTTCTAATCCAGATTCACAGAGTGCCATGATATCTTGGTGGTCTTTGACAAAAGTCCAAGAAACTGTGAAGAGTTTTCGTGAATCAGTTTGGACAGGGCATGCGTGTGAACTTGAAACTTCACTTTATTTGGCAATTAATCCATCACTTGTAAGAGTTGATTTGTTTGAAGAAGATATAAATCCTTTCATGTCCCAACATTTTTGGGCAGATTTAGTTTCAGACGCACCCGAGGGGTATGTAAACCCAGTGCGCATCAATGAGTACTGGTCTACGGTAAGCAAAACTGGAACCTGGGGTGATCCGCGCACCGCAACCGCTGAGAAGGGAAATGCAATCATTCAGGCCGCGGTATCAGAGTTGGTCAGTATAGTTAAGGAGTACAAATCTCGTCCGATTAGGCCACGTGACCCAAAACAGTCAAAAGAATTTATCTCCCGCAATACTCAGGTGCATGGGCAAACTCCGGGATTCATACATTGAAATTCTTCCCTAGGCACTTAATTCTTAATTTAGTCAGATCTTTAGGCTTGTCAACTTAAGTTCACCACCCATCCCAAGTTCCAATATGTTTCTGCCATTTCATTTCTAGATCTTTACCACCACCGTAGTTTCTAAAGTTGTTGATCTCAACCTCATA
>Ga0070374_10001274_pt1 | contig 10776 bp, 11 predicted proteins | sample LauGreSuBDMM15SN_2_FD_66374 | JGI IMG/M metagenome (GOLD analysis project Ga0070374, IMG submission 66374) | Freshwater lake microbial communities from Lake Michigan, USA - Su13.BD.MM15.SN (version 4) (version 4) | ecosystem: Environmental > Aquatic > Freshwater > Lake | place: Lake Michigan...
TGAATAATTGTTTCAAAATGTACTATTTCTTCTTATTATCATAATTATTTATGAAAAACATTACCTATTACAGATTATAGAATAGCCATAAAAAATATAAATAATGATAAAATTCATTATTTATATTTTCATTTTTTTTAATTTACAAGACAAGACAAAATATACACAAAATCTATTCTAATCTAATATAATTTACACAAATAATTGGATCCGAAAATAGATCTCTCTAATTCCAAATATTCTTGATAGATTTCCAAATGATCTCTATTTGAAAGATTCGATTCCGAGAGATTGGATTCGTCGATTTGACCTTCTTCTAATAATCCCATACATCTGACTTTGATTAAGGCTGGAAGAGGAGGAAGAGTCACCGTTTCTTCTTCTATTAGACCTTGGACCATGATTTCGTCCTTAGTCTCTTCTTCGAAAATTGGCATTTCTTTCAAACCCTTTAAATTCCCATTATTTCGATGACATAATTGAATCTCCCAATACAAATGTTTGGTCACTCCAGGTTCGAAATAATCCATACAAATGGTTTCTTTGCATACCACGACGGAGTTCCAGAAACGACATCCTTCTGATGTATTCCAAAACGATACAGTAATAAAGGCAAACCAATATTCGTTCTTATTTTCATTGACGCGATATTTGGATTGAATATGGGTAATTCTACCAATATGCAATTCTGCAAAACGATCCACTAATTGTTTCTTGCTGACCCTTGGGAGAATACGAGGGATAAATAATACGACAGCTTGCATTTTATTTTTAAAAGTTAAAGTTAAAGTTTAAGTTTAAGTTAAAGTTAAGTAAGTTTTTAAGTAAATAATGGGTGTTATAAAAGTGGTTCTCTTGCAAGAAAAACCATCAATTTTTTAGGTGTATGTTCCGATCTAAACCGAGTGACCGAGGATTCTATACATAACATTTCGGAATCACATCAATATTCATCTTGTATATACGATCTATTGGTTTGATTTTCTTTTTCTTATCCGCCGCTTTCTTCGAAATATCGTACTGAGAAAACAAAGGAAATGCCATTTGATTTTCAGGAGTATGTGCATGTACCATTCTCGCAATCATTTTATACAATTTGAAATTCGGATATCGTTCTTCCCCTGAAGATGTATATAATATATTCTTGCTTTTATCATCCATACACCATCTTGCAATGGTTTTCTGCACTTCCGTCCATTTCTTTCGCGATTTACGGATTTCGTCTTCTTCTGATCCGTCGAAAACAAAATCATACATCGAACATCCTAAACGACATAAATCGAAACTCGGATTGGTTTTGATTTCGGGTTTCTTAGGATTAAAAAATGGTTCGCAATTATATTGTCCGTTTGCATCTCCCCCAGGTGCGAAACTATCACTTCCCAATACTTTATCTTGGAATCGATACATACTTCTCCCGAAATCGATGATTTTATAGATACGACCATACGTAGGTACTTTGTAGGTTTTCTCCAAGAAAGTATATTCCAAATGCGTATATTCTGTAGAGAAATAGACGATATTATTGGTATGTAAATCATTATGGGTGAAATCGTATGCTTTTTGGAATGCGGCGAGAGACATCACCACTTGGAAAAGCGCACTTGCGATTTGAGCATCTTCCAATTCATCGTTTTCTAGTAGAGCATCGAGTGTTCCTTCGCCTTTTTCTAGACATATCATTTGTATTGGGAAATCGCGAATATAGGCATGTATCATAGGTTCTTCAAAAGACGAACCCGTACTTTCTTCCATATCCGACCATAATTCGTCTTCCTCTTCCTCTTCATCCTCATCTTTTTCTTTTTCTTTTTCACTTTCCGCATCTATCGAATGATTCTCAATACTATTGTCATCCGAATCCTCCGATGAATCTTCCGATTCGATTTCTTGTTCTTTTTCATATACCAATTCCAACGTTGAGGATTCTTCAATTATCGGTACGGATACCAGTAACGGTACTACGGTAGTAGATTCTTCTAAAATATCCGCATCTAATTCGATCTCTTCGGAACAAATTTCTCCTAAACATAACTTTGGTTTCATAGATAATGAAGAACTTGTACCTAACGCAGTATCCGGTAATGTATGGGTTGCATCTAATTCATACATAATGTCCTTTTTCGAGAGAAAGAAATCGGATTCCATTAAATATTCATAATCATCCGAAATATCCATTTGGAATTTTTCTTGCACTCCTAGATAAGATCCGTAAAAATCGATACTATTTAGAAACCCGTTCTTGTGAAATAAATTACTAGATAAATAACTGAAAAAACAATCAATATAGGCGGAATTATAAACACTCTCTATCTTTGGGATTCCTCTAGAAGGAATCAAATTCGGGAGAATAGTTAATCGCGTTCGTTCTTTCTCATATTTACCAATCAAATAATGAATCGGGTCTAATAATGGTGCGTATTTGATATGAATGTTTTTTTGTATTCGGGTTTCTCCTTCTCTTTCTCCTTCTCCTTCGCTTTCTGCTTTGACTAGAAGAACTGTATTCATATCTAGAAAATGGTTTGGATGATTGAGAGAAATTGCATTGTAATTCGTATTGTTCATTTCAAAAAACATGGAATAGATTGGATTGTAATTTTGTAAATCGCGAATATGAAACGGATTATAGTTATTCGATTCTCGATTTTCAGGGTTCGATTCTCGATGGACATCCGTATAGTCTTTTTCTATTTTGCCTAAATCTATTTTCTTGGATTTGTAATAATAAATATCGCACATAGAGAACTTATGATCTTATTGTCTATTCCGTTTTCTTGGTTAGAACGAAACGAAACAACATAAAAAATTCAGAAGAATAAACTAAACCAACGAAACAGATGACATTTATCTCCTTATATGGTGATCGGAATAATCGGTTAGGTACGCATATTACGTCGTATTTAAATCGCATATTTTATGCACATAAACATCAGTTTCATCTACGTTATTCAGAAGAAACGTTGAATTATTCGTCTAGTTTGTTTGTAATTCTTCTATTGCGTTTTATAGAGAAATATCATCTTTCGTTTTCTCCTTTATCTTCGATTGAAGAAGATACAGAACTGGACGATGAATGTAATGTCTTTAACGAGAAACTGGATTACGCTCAAATGATGTATAAAACATTAGTATCGATCGGTACCGATTTCCGGAGTTATTGGAGAGAAATATATCCAGAAATACATCTTGATTTATGGAAGGTGGCACCTCCCCATTATACCGAGAATCTCCCCTTTGATCCTAAAAAAACAATCGCCATTCATTTACGTCTTGATGATGTTCATAATTGGTGGGATTATAATGGCGCGTTTTCTGCCGGGTATTATCGAGATATGATTAATCGAGACGCGGATATACAAGAAATGTATCATTTGCATAATTATGGGTTTTGTCCGAATGTCCAAGCCCCCATTCCATATGACCGAATCCAACCCCAAATCGATGCGGCGAAAGAGCGATTCCCAGAACATGAAATTGTGATTATTTCTAGTCCTTCTACCCGCGATTTAATCGGGTTACCTTATCGTGTGATTTGTAATGAAGATGAATCGTATGATTTATTCTTGTTGTCTATTGCAGATGTAGTTATTCTAAGTAGAAGTCATTTTAGTATAAGTGCGATACTATTTGGGAACCATTCTCATATTTATGTTCCTTTATGGGGACAGTTTGTCGCATATGGATTTTCTACCAAATATGATCGTGGGAATGATGCGGGTTTGTTTTCTTATTTTTGGTAGTATATTCATAATACATAATGCGCTAAAACAATAGAAATAATAACCATTTAAAATATAAATGACATTGGAATTGAAAAAATGGGATATGCGTTGGATTACATTTAAAGCCGACGAAAATAAAGGTCCCGTCATCGTCTTAATTGGGCGGCGTGATACTGGTAAAACTTTTCTTGTGAGAGATCTTTTGTATTTTCATCAAGATATTCCAATTGGAACCGTTATTTCCGGAACAGAAGCCGGTAACGGGTTTTATGCGGCTCATGTTCCCAAATTGTTCATTCATAACGAATATAGTTCCGTACTAATTGAAAATATATTGAGACGCCAGAAAACAGTCATGAAACAAATCCAAAAAGAAATGGAAACTAACCGACGTTGTACGATCGATCCACGGACTTTTGTTATTTTAGACGATTGTTTGTATGATAGTACATGGACACGTGATAAATTGATGCGTCTTCTCTTTATGAACGGTAAAATGTTTGCCGGAGTCATTACAAAATAATGGCTAGTTCATTGAGTCATAGTAATTCATTTATATGAAGCAATGAGCAACACGTCCAAATTGCGGAGACATCTTGTTAGGTTTATACTACTAAATTATTGTAGAAATATGATAATGGCTTATGCTAATCACATAAGGTATAGTAAAAAGGTATAAAATAGAGAAAATCCGCAGCTCGTCACCTAAGTCCGTTATTGGTAAGGATATGGTGATAGTTCAACGACTAAATGCCCGTGGGGTTGAAAAGTCTAACCAACTTTCATGATACCTTAAGATATAGTCTAAACCCATTCGAGAGAATGCTATGCCCATTTAAAAAGCATAGATTTTATGATTTTAGAAGGAAATGTCTAAATGAAAATGGTATCTATTGAGACATTGGAAAGTCATGCTTATCATCACAATGCAATATCCATTAGGTGTGCCTCCCGCACTGAGAACAAACATAGATTATGTGTTTATTTTGCGAGAACCTTACTTGTCGAATCGAAAACGTATTTGGGAGAATTATGCGAGTATGTTTCCAACTTTGGAATCGTTTAATTCTGTCATGGATCAGACTACGGAGAATTATGAATGTTTAGTAATAAATAATAATGCAAAATCGAACAAATTATATGATCAAATCTTCTGGTATAAAGCCGAGAATCGACCCAATTTCAAACTAGGATCCAAAGAATTCTGGGAGATTTCCAAAGGCATTTGTTCGGATGATGAAGATGAAGCCTATGATCCCACTAACGCGAAAAAGAAAAAACCTGGATCGCAAATCACGGTGAAAAAGAATAACTGGTAAGCAGGGAACCAAGGTTCCCTTGCGAACCCTCCTTTATAATAATGGTCTTGGATTTTCACTAGAATAATAGTCTTTGGATTTTCACTAGAACAAACATTTTGGTTATTCTTGTAGTTTTTCACTAGAAATATAATTATTAATTATTCTTGCAGTTCTCTCGATTAGTCTTTCGTATAAATTGTTTGACTCGTTAAAAAGGTCGCGAAAAATAACCATATCGTGTATGGAAACCAACACAACCCGGCCGTTTTATTTATTTTATAAAATTTCCATCCAATATATACAGCACTTATTGCTAATAAAAAGAGAGAAATCATTGCAAACCCCGCGTTTGGAAAATACACGAAATATGGCCACCATAATAATAATAAAACGAAATGAATAATATATTTTTCTAGTATCTTTCCTATCGATTTTTGTTTATCACTAGCTCCCGTTTTATCTTGCCATACCAAATACGAGGCATATCCCAACAATAAATATAATACTGGCCAAACTACTCCAAATACCCATCCAGGTGGATTCCATTTAGAACGTACTTTTGGTATTTTGTTTTTAGAAATCAAAAGGGCAGATGAACCTAATCCTAAAATAATGGGAGAAAATATCCATAGAATACTATACCATATATTTTTCATATATCGAAATAAAATATATATAATTTCGATATATTTTATTAATTATAAAGAGAAAATTTTCACATAATACGCCCATAATCCCAATCCGACACCACATTTCGAAATCAAATCCAAGATATTCATCGCAATGTTTTTCTCTTTTTCTTCCAAGAGATAGACGACACCATACATACTCCAAATACCCACATAAACACTAAACAAAACATAATTATCTAATCTGTATCGTGGTAATACATACCGAGAGAAAATCAAATAAAACATGCCGAAAAACGGAACGAACCCGAGAATAGAAGCCCATAAACGATTGATTTCTTGCGTTTCTCCCAAATACCCAATAAACAACATCAGATAATTCAATAGAACGATTAACAAAAAGAAACTGATTGGGACAGTTTTCTTGATATTATCCCCCAAGACAATACACAAAGTGAGCAACATCATAGGAGTAGTAATCGACCAATCTACATACCGGGTTTGAGAGATTTCCACCCAATCATATTTTTCGCCTTTTTTCTCGGTTTCATTTATTTGTTGCACGAATACGGAATAAAAATACCCGGCAATAATCGAAATACATGTTTCTAAATTCAATACATGACGTACCACTGGGTTCGGTGTTCGTATTGCTTCAATAATGAGAATTGTCGCAGTAGTAAGCAACAAAATATACGTGATAGTGAAAGAGAATTTCACATAATATGTTTTCGTATCTACTGTCGATTCCTTGTTTGGAATAACACCATTTGCCTGCATACCGAACTTAGATATATATATATTACTTTAATACCAAGATATATATTTTCTTGTAATTATTCTTCGGATCCTATTCTTCGGATCTAGTAAAAGAAATATATAACCAAACTGGTACTATAATCCAAATACTACTTATTCCGTAATATAAGACTCGATCCATAATCGTGGAATTTGCCAACATGGTTTGATATAAACGCTCATCCACCATAAATTCATATCCGAGAGACAAGAAATAAAGAGAACAAGACACTATTTCTAGTAATAATAATGGAACGATACCTTCTTGATAATACAACAAGACAAATACAAAAACAAATGCGTAAAAAGCATTCAATAATTCGAAATTCCATACATAGGGTTTGACGACATATCGTGGATCGACTCGACAATATTCATTCCAAGTGGCAATAATGGAAGAGTTCCATATTGGAAATGTTTCTAAATTTAAGAGATTTCGATTTTGATAACAATATATTTCATAAATACCAATAAATATATTGAAAATCACCCATAGCCATATCCAACTTAACACCGATTTCATGTATATAATAAAATATATATACATGAAAAAAATTATTTTTTAACGACAAAATAAAATCCAATCTAATCTATCCTTTTTTCTTGGTATCTTCTTCCGCAGCTTCTCTCTCTTCGAAATTGATATTTTCTCTCACCCCTACTAAATTTCCATTTTCATCCATGGTTTGGGTTAAAACATTTCCGGATTTTTTCGCTAATTCGACATTCTTCTCGATTGCTTTTTTCTTACTGTCAAATACACGTTTATCGAAATCCTCTTTTGCTTTTTGTTCGTTCTTCAATTTCTCATGATGTAATTGATTCAATTCTTCTTCCATGAATTCAATACGACCAGTCTTATAAGCGTCTGGATCTAATGGTGTCCAAACGAAATTACGACCTACTAGAATATCATGATGTGGAACCGATTCACGGATCTTTTTAGCATACATTTCGGCTTCTTCTGAAGTTGGAAAATTACCAATATTGACAAACCCGCGGACAGACGTCTGAAAACCATGTTCCTTTTGAAAAGAATCATTTAACCGATCTTCGTTCTTCTCCATAAATGTCGCAAAATCCCCGACAACATCTTGAGACTTTAGCACATTTTCTTCTTCTTGCACGAATTGTTTGAAATCCTCCATTAAATTCTCCACTTTGAGATTGTATTTAAAAGACATGAATTGCAAGAAATCAGAGAATTGAGAAACAGATTTAGTAAAATTCCATTGTTTCACAAACTTTTCGAAAAGAAACAATTCTTTTTGTTTAATGATTTTCTCGGGAGAAACGAAAGAATAACAACCAAAGGTTTGACTTGGAAGTACGGGATATTCATTTAGCAAATCTACATAATTATTATTTTCAGATCCATCCCCATTTGTTTTTCTCTCGAATGGCTTTTTAGTTGTGGAAGCAGTTGTAGATTTAGACATATTTGTTTCTTAATAGAAGGGAAGGGATATATTTAAGTTCTTTTATCCAAAAGAACGAATATAGGAATATTCTAAGTTCTTTTATCCAAAAGAACGAATATAGTTCTTGTATCCAAATTATCCAAAAGAACGAATATAGGAATATTCTCTTGTAAAAAAAATTTTTTATTTGATTATAATATATTACTTCAAAATGAGTTTTTTCGATTTTAACGAATTCATCAAACGTGCCATTAAGTACTTGGTCGAAGGTATTATGGTGGCTATTGCTGCCTATGCCATTCCAAAGAAATCTTTGAATGTAGAAGAAATTGTGGTGATTGCCCTAATGGCTGCCGCCACTTTCTCTGTTTTAGATGTATTTGTCCCATCCATGGGAGCTAGTGCCCGTTCTGGAGCAGGAACAGGTATTGGTCTAGGTGTTATCGGCGGTCTTCCTCTACGACCAATGTAAGAGAATAGAATAATACTTTTTTATAAAAATCAAAAGAATTATTTAGGTTCGTCTAGATTTAGCACTTAAATTTCGGACACTGGTTGCTGTACCCATGGACAAACTACCTGGTTTATAACATACAAGAGAATTATCCGAAAAAAGACTTTTCATCATAAAAGGGCGAGGTTTAGGCAATTCTTTGGAAGTGATTGCTGGAACCGGATTCCAGAATTGTACGTATCCATTTGAATTTATGGGCATGATTGCTATAATCTATATGTACATTATATTTTTCTTGCAAGAAATCCTAAACCGTTGGGAAATATTCCCAATCCAAATAATCACATACTTTCTTCCATATCATATCTTGTTCTAGTTGTTTGATTCGATCTTTCATCATGGGAATATATGGCAAGTACTGGCGTTGATCTAGTAAGATACAAAGCTGACATAAAATATAAGTATAATTGAAAAAATTTGTCCGTGTAATAGGACAAAATAAAGCCCATGGTTGTTGTATTTCAATAAAAAGCACACATAATGTTTCTATTAATTCGTCCTCCATTACCGGAGGTTGGATTCCAAGAATGGAATTGATATATTGAATGTGTTCGAAATATTTGTTATATCCTAAAATACTCAACATATTCCGCATTTCTTTGTAATTAATTTCCGATATATTCTTGCGTTCTTTCTGGATTCGTTTCTTCACCGCATTCAATACTTCTTCCGGGATTTTCGTCGTCTCTTTGGCTTGGAATTGCGAGAGAATTTCTTTGAAATGATTCAATCGAATATAAGCCGTATAAGACACTTCATTCGGCATTTCTTTATTGACTGGTTTCTGATTATCGACAATATGCAAGATGAATTTACCACATGCCGTATTATTGCAAATTAAAATACCTTCTTCTTCTTGCGGAATGAGTTCTCCCTGATTACATACTAGACAGGTATCCGTTTGCAATACATAATCTTGTAAATGCATAATTTCCCCTTCCACATTTTTCCAATACTCTTGATATATTTTCTTGGATGATTTATAACGATCACTATTCATATCCGCACTGTCTTCGGTTTTCGCCTTGATTTTGAAAAAACGGTTCATACTTTCCATATTTTTCGTGTTTTTTCCATTCGAAATTTTTTGTTTCTCTTCGTAATAATTGAAAATATATCGCGAATTATTCAACAAATAATCGTTTTTTTTATTACGGAGATTACGAATTTCTTGGCGCGTTTCTTCGATTTTATCCATATAATCGAAATATTCGTCACTATGGTTTTGATGATGCGCTTCTAAATGTTTTAAATGTTTTTTATATGTTTTTTTTTCTTCTTGCAGTTTCGGAATAGTATGATTTTCAATCACATAAAAAGTATTCATAATATCGGTATGTTTCTCATCAATATTTTTCTGGTCTTTTTGTTTTTTTTGTTCGGTTGTATTCATTCAAGAAAGATAATTATCATATACATAAGAATAGATTCGTGTTTTTAATTAATTACCTGGATAAATATATTTTGTGTATGCTGTTGAACTATCAGACATTATATTCTTTTATTGCATATTATATCGTATAGTATGGTACAAAATTAGTTATTGTCGGCATTTTTCTTACATAATGAGGATAAAATAGGACCAAAAAAGAATAATATACGAAAATCAAAAATAAAAAATGTTTAGGCATAATATATTCACACAAAATGGCAGGAGCCCTTATGCAAATCGTCGCCTACGGCGCCCAAGATCTTTTCTTAACCGGAACCCCTGAGATCACTTACTGGAAGGTTTCTTACCGCAGACACACCAACTTTGCCATGGAGAGTATTGAACAGACTTTCCAAGGACAAGCCGATTTCGGAAGACGTGTCAGTGCCATCCTTTCCAGAAACGGAGACTTGGCTTACCGCACTTACTTACAGCTAACACTTCCTGAGATCAACCAGGATATGCTTGGCACCCAGACTGGAGTTGGAAACGGTGTCTATGCTCGTTGGTTAGACTACATTGGTGAGCAATTGGTTGCCCAAGTTGAGGTCGAGATTGGTGGACAGAGAATCGATCGTCAATACGGAGACTGGATGCACATCTGGAACCAACTTACCATGAGTCAGGAACAGAGACGCGGATACTTCAAGTTGATTGGACACACCACCCAATTGACTTACATCACCGATCCTCAATTCGCTCCTATCTCTGGACCTTGTGCCGCTTCCGGAGGACCTTCCCAGGTTTGCGCTCCTAGAAACGCTCTTCCTGAGACCACCCTTTACATTCCTCTTCTTTTCTGGTTTTGCAAGAACCCTGGACTTGCTCTTCCTTTAATCGCCTTAAAATCTGTAGGGCAGAAAAGCACCCAACTCAAAGCATCCGAGCCCTGCTTTGAGAAAAATTTGTTGTGGTCTCGGGATGAAATGGATTTTCATCATACCCAGATGCTAGTC
>Ga0070374_10001278_pt1 | contig 10760 bp, 5 predicted proteins | sample LauGreSuBDMM15SN_2_FD_66374 | JGI IMG/M metagenome (GOLD analysis project Ga0070374, IMG submission 66374) | Freshwater lake microbial communities from Lake Michigan, USA - Su13.BD.MM15.SN (version 4) (version 4) | ecosystem: Environmental > Aquatic > Freshwater > Lake | place: Lake Michigan...
GTGTTGGGGTTGGTGTTGGGGTTGGTCTTGGTGTTGGGGTTGGGGTATCCGCGAAATCCAAAAAGCCGGATTCTTTCAAAGTACCCGTTGACACGTTCACGACTGCCAAGTGTGGGCATCCTTTCTGTGCCGATTTAAGATGCGACGAACCATTCGTGGGATTGGTTTACACTCTGAGTCAGCACCGCCTGCCGTCCAATGTTCCAAAAGCTGCAGTCAGGCAACTCATTCAAGATGCGATGACCGGCATAAGAAGCGATCCTCGTCATGCGGATGCCCTCACTATGGGTGAGAACAAAATTCGTTGTCATAAAAAGGGTCATCTAATTACGGATCTATTTTTGTTTGGTCCAAATCATGCAGTGCCGGTCATTGAAAGCGTGTCAATGGTTGACATGGAAACCGGCGAAATCCAGGATGTTCACAGCATGTTTGGACTCGTAGAAAAACAGTCGGTGTCTTCCACAAGACAAGCAATACACACATCGGCTCATGATCGCATGGCCGTTCTGCACGCCGCAAAATCACGCGCTGAATACGAATTGCAAACACTGCAACACGCCAATCCCTTTTATTTTAAAACGAAACAATCACACATTAAAACCATTGACGACACCATGAATGACATGCTGAATGAATCCAAATTTGAATACTCTCCGGAATTAAAAAAGAAATATGGTGCCCGAGTTAAACTGTCGGACCTTTTAAAAACTGGAATCTCCACTGGATTAATTAACCCAGCCACCGACTTTGTGGTTGTGTATGCATGCCGGGTGCCGGACGAACGCGTGCCGCCGGGTGCAATACAAAGCCCGCGCGGCAGTGACAGCGATCGCAGCGTGGGTGGCACACGGTCTAAAAAATGCAACAGGCATGGACATAGACATAGAACCAAACGATGCAAATAAATAATATTTATAATGTGTAATAAATGCATAACCCGGCTGGATCAAATGGACCACAACAACCACAACAACCACAACAACCACAACAACCACAACAACCACAAGCAAAAAAAGGCGCTTTCCCGAGAGATTGATGCCGGCATTGTTGCGTGCGCGCTGGGACAGGACTGTGACGAAGCCGAACTGGTGCGTTTAGCAATTGAATACGCCAACCAGTTCCATTGCCCGTACCAATTCGCGGCAATGCACATGCGTTCGCTGGAAACCGATGCGGAACGGGGGGTCGCGCGACGATTGGAGGCGAGTGTGAACAACGCGATCCGCCAGATCGTGCGATCCACGGTGCCGGGGTTAACTGGAATGAGCCGGCTGGTGATGGAGCGGTTCACGGATCAACCGAAACCGTTTCCAAGACCTTTAGTGCGCACATGCAATTGCACCGCAGAGCCCAAGTGCAAAATGCCGGTTGAATTGTGCAAACATACCGTACTTCAGTTGGCGAAAATAGTGCCAAGGACACCGCCAAGGACGCCAAGGACACCAAGGACGCCAAGGACACCAAGGACGCCAAGGACGCCGAAGGCCGGAGGCGACCGAAAAGCCAGAGGCGACCGAAAAGCCAGAGGCACCCGTAAGCGATAAATCAATCAAACTATATTTTTACATGCCAGACGCATCCGCGTGTAAAAATATTCATATGCATTTCATTCATGCATTTCATTCATGCATTGGGTTCCGCTGCCTTCAGCACAACGCGTCGGGGGACATAGCGCGAAATGAAGTCGGTCACGAGGTCGGCGCCCGGATTGGCCGCAATGAAGACCACCTGCTGCATGATTTCGCGGACAAACTCCGCGTTGGTGCATTGATCCAAAGAGAATTTCGTGTCGTTGGCGCCACTGCGAACAATGCTGTACACCGGCGCCACGTCGCGCAGCCGTCCCAGCGTCATGACGTAGTGGGCCTGCACGTCGCTGGCATCGCGGGGCACGCGGCCATCGTCGTACCACAGGACGAGCGCGCTCCCTTGGTTCTCAACCAGCGGATGCTGCACCTGCGCCGAAAACAGCACGACCGGCACGCGAAAATGCTGCGCCAAAATCCACAGATCCAGGTGCGTCATGGGGTGAAACGTGTTCATAATGAACGCTTCCGCGTTGGCCGCCAGCACCGTGCGGTTGGCGGTCAAGTGCTTGTAGTAATGCATCATTTGCACCTTGTGCGCTTGCATGAGGGCGGCGTATTTCAAGACCAGCACGCGCTTGAGGTCGTGCACGGTCGTGTCGGCGTGTGCGTCCCCTTGTTCCCGCAGCAGGGAGAGGAACGCTTCAAACGTGCATTCGCCGTCCGCGTGTTCAAACGTCATCAGGCGCATGGACGCGGGGAAGTAGCGCGCGCAGGCGCGCCCGGTCAAGGCCTTGGTCGCGGCGACAGCGCACGTTCCGCCCGCTTCATCGGTGTACCGGTTGGACGGAACTTCTCCCGGGTTCAAGGCGGGGTTTGCCGTGTAGTACGTGGTGTATCGCGCCGCGGTCCCGACGCCCGGTTCCAGCCCGTCAAAGTACGCCTCCAATTGCGACTGGAACAGCATGATTTCGTCGGCGTTCAGGTCGTATTGGACAGGAGTGAGGGATGTCAGCGCGGACGAGCCCGATAAAATGAAGCGGCGAATGCGCGTGTACCGCAGCAGCTCGTCGGCCAGTTTGCCGTAATAAAAGGTGCGGTTGTCCATGCCGTTCACCAAGTTTCGGTGGGGCAACACGATGGTGCACTCCGTGTCGGCGGGGGCTGCGGCCATGCGCATGCAGCTGCCGGCCGCGTATTCCACCCGGTTTTCCGCGGAAATGCAGCGCATGAAGGCCGTGGATTCGCGCTTGAACGCGTGTTCGGAAATGAACGCGTCCAGTGCCGCGGGCTGCATCACGGTGAAGTGGATCACGGGGTCGCCCATCTCTTGGCAAACGCGCATGATTTCCCGGATGTGGGCGCTGAACCCCGCTTCCGACTCGGACCCGCGGGCAATCACGTCTTCAATCCGCTTCTTTTGGCCGGCGTGTTTCAATTTGTTCAGCATGATGCGCATGGAGTTGCGAAACATGTCGTACATTTCGGTTTCCAGCCGAATGCGCTGCACGTATTGCACGCGCTTCGCGTCTTCCTTGCTGTGCGTCTGCACTTCCGCATCCGCGGCGTTCGGGTTGGTCGTGTTGTAGGCGACGATGTCCAGCGGCGGACTGGTTTTAATCACGGGAATCGCGGGCTCCGGAATGTGCGGCCGGATTTCCACGAACTGGTTGGTTTCGGTGATGAGTCCGATGAGGTGCGCGTCGTCCACCACTTTTATGCGCGGCAGGCAGGGGATTTTGCCCTTGGTTTCTTTGCTCACGAACGCGAGGAACGCCAGCGTGTCTTCGTACGACCCCCAAATGTCGGGGTCGTCCATCATCACCACGTCCAGTTCCGTGTCCGCGTCCAGCGGCGACGCCGCCGTCATCACAATGCCCGAGTGCACCCCCTGGGCCGTGCGTTTTTCGGCCGCCAATCCGATGACTTTGGAGTCGTAGTTCAGCACCAGCTCGTTCACCACAATGTTGTGGCGTTTCAAAACGGCCATCGCTTCGGATGCCGAAAGGTTGTGCTTGAACGTGTATGATTTTACCGGGGCGCGCAACGGGGCGCACTCGGGGAAAATGCTGTCCTTTATGAGCTTTATCATGATTTTCAGATTGGGCATGAGCGTCGGGGCCAGCAAACTGAACGACGTTTTCACGTCCGTCTTCTTCGCGTCGTCGTTGTCGGTGAATTGGAACACGGGCTCGTAATAGTTGTACTGCTTGATCAAAACCACCGTCATTTTCTGCATGTCGAAAAAGTTGTTGGAGTAGTGGTTGGACGGGCAAACAATGTTCAGCGCGTCGCTGTTGTCGTCCTTCGGCACTTCCAGAATGATCAAGTTGAACCCCACCTTTTGCGTGAATATTTTGGGATTGAACGTGGTGAAAATGTCCCACATGTACGTGTGGTCAATCACGCTGTCGTCGCTGGCGATGAACTGCCGGAAGTTCTCGTACGCGTTTATCGTGTTGCTCATGGCGGCCTGCATTCGGTCCCTCGTTTTCGCGCCCTTTTCTTTCATCGCCGCCCTCATTTTCTGCACGTACTTGGTCTTGCCATAAACGGCCGCGTGCACTTCCTTTTCTTGGCCGGGGGCGGGTTGAAACGCGTCAACCAGCGTCCCGTTTTGATACGTCAAGAACGAATCCAGCGTCATGCCGTCCAAAATGAGTTGCTTCATTTCCACGATGGTTTTCGGGCGGGGATCCTGACGCAGGGCCGCCATGCATGCAATGAAGGACTGTTTATCGCTGAGTTGCGACGGCTTTTCGTCCCGTCCCGCGGCGTCCTTGTCCCACTCTTGCACGCCGCTGCGCAGCAAGCACTTTACGCCCTTTTTCAGCGCCTTGTTGGTGTGGCTCACCTGGCACGTGCTGTTGTCGTAATTCAAAAACCGCTGCACGGCTTGCGGCAAGTACCCGCGGCGCCCCAGCGGAATGGGGAACTTGTCCGGTCCCACAATGTACTCGTCCGGCGCTTTTTGCGGCATCTTCGGGACTGCTACCGGGACTGGTTGGACTGCTGCTATTGCTACTGATTGTTGTTCTGCGACTGATGCTGCGACTGATGCTGCGACTGATTGTTGTTCTGCTCCTGTTGCTGATTGTTGTGCTGCTACTGCGACTGTTGTTGCTCCTGTTGCTTGCTGGGCCGGGGGGCCCCCCTTGGCAACCCGCAGCTTGTCTTCGCACGTTTTCAAATCCGCAAACTGTTGTTTCTTTTTGAAGCAGCACGGCACGCACAAGCCGTCCGGATGCACGCTCGTGTTTAAAAACCCGGGATAGTGCGGAATGTAGCCCTTGGCACCCATGTGCTCCTTGCCGTAGTCGTTGAACTCAAAAATGTACTTGTCCAGCGTGACTTCCTTGTCCTTTTTCCCGATCACGTGCCGTTCCAGGCCCTTGTCTTGCACTTCCTGCTCGGTCATGGGGCGCCGGTCCTTGAAGCTCCAGTAGCGCGGACACATGTAGTAGTACTTGTTATCGGGGTCCGACCCGTATTCCAGCGCGTCTTTCAGCATGGGGCGCATGTCCGGGTCGGCATTCAATTCGTCGTACTCCCGCTTGGACAGCACCACCGGCTGCCGCTTGATGTTGGACTGACAGTTGGTGGAATACGTGTCATAGTTTCCCGACTTCTTAGAGAGAAACAGAATCGGCTCGCTCTTTTGCAGCTTGTGCTCAAACGGGTTGGGATTTTTCAGCGATTGCGGAGCGTATGCCCGGCTCCTTTCTGCTTCCTCTGCTTCTTCTTCTTCTTCCTCTGCTTCTTCTTCCTCTTCTTCCTCTTCTTCTGATTGTTCTTGGACTTTGCTTACGGTTGCTTTGCTTATTGCTCCTCCCGATTGGCTTTCGTCCGACTGCACTTCTTCGCCCATGAGGTCCAGCACGTCGCCCAGCCCCGCGTATTCGTCTTCGTCTTCCATTGCACCCACGCCATCGGCGTCCCGTTCTTGGGCGCGTTCCAGCGCGAGTCGGTCTTCAAACGACAAGTCGGACACGAACGCGGGCACGGGCACTTCGTCCTCGTTCAGCTCAACGACGGCGGCGGCGCGCTTGGCGCGTTTGGCGCACACCCTCTCCATGTCGGCCAGCGGCACGCGGGTGGTTCGCTCCCCCTTGCGGTCGCGATACATTGCAATCCGAATCAAGGCGTCCAAATAAATTTCCAGCAAGCGCAGGTACCACACTTGCGTGATGTCGCTCACTTCAATGTGCAGCTCCGTGTTTTCGCGTCGCAGGATGGTCAAAAACCCGGGCTGTTTGACCCGCGCGCGCCCGCGTCGGTGCGCGGTTTCCAGCACTTGTTCTTCGGCGCGATACGCGGCCACCCGCTGCATGGCCGCGTCTTCGGTCTTGACCAGCCGGTTCTTCACGAGCCCGGTCACGATGCTGGCCACCGTGGCGTCCTTGCGCAGGCGTTCCGCAATGTACGCTTCCGCCCCGAACCGCTCGTCGTAGTTGGACACGCGCTTGTACCGCATGCCCAGTTCATCGGCGCTTTCGTCAATGACGGTGAACGCGGACGACACGCAGCCCATGATGCTCTGGGCCCGAATCATGGGCGTGTCCGTCAAGTACGCCACGTACACGATTTCCGCAATTTCCACGGTCGGCACCGCAATGCTGCAAAACAGGTCAATGCTGTTGCCGCTCGTGCTGTGCAAAAAGTCGCGCGCTTCGGCCAGCACGGGGTTCAAGCACTCGCGCAGCACGCGATCCGTCGCGTTGTTGTAGGTTTGGTCGTACCGCAGCGCCTGCCGGAAATTCGCCTTCACGTGCACGTTGGCTTCCGCGTCAAACTCGCACACCACCTCGCACATGCCGCCGCCGTCCAGCCGTTGTTCCGTGTACACCGCAACCCGACGACGCTTGCCGATTTCGCCGTCCACGCGCAACACCTTGGCCTTGGACAAGGCCGGAATGCGGTTCCCGTTTTTCGCAACGCCGGGCGCGTACATGCGGTACGCCTTCTCCCGCTGCTCCTGCGGGTTGTATTTTATCAGCGGCGCATGCTGCGCGGCGTGCAGCGTCTTGAACAAGCTCTCCAGCGGCATCACGAACCGCGTCACCGGCCGCATCGTGAACTGCACGGACTTGATACCGCGCTCGGCGTATCGCAACTCCGCCGGCGTTTGCCGCTCGTGGTACACTTGGTACAGCATGTCGACCGCCGCGGCTTGCTGCATGAAGGCGGCGTCCACTAAAGGGCGCGACGCGTCCAGCAGCTCCTGCCGGCGCTCCGCCAGCTCTTTAAGCGACGCAATGCCCTTTTCGTGCAGGTACGGATAATACAGCTTGATCTTTGCCGCCATGTCTGCATCCGCGTCTGCATCCGACGACAACACGTCCCCCGCGCAGCACACGTGGATCACGTTTTCGTGAATCACGCCGTACTCCAGCAGCACCGTTTTGTTCTTGGTTTTCACCACGTCTTGGTGCGCCTTTTTCAAAAAGGGGTCCAACACCGGTTGGGCGGGGTCCACGGGCATGGGGTACTCGTATTGCAGCGTTTGACCCAGCGCCACGTCCATGCGCAACTCGCGGCTGTTTTGAACGGCCAGCAAAAATTCGGACAGCTCGTCGGGGGTATACGTTATTTGATCTTGGTCTTGCTCTTGATTGCGTGTGCTTGTGCTTGTGCGGATGCTCGCGCACAGCTCTTCCGCCAAGTGGGGGCTCTGCAAATTCTGGCACAGGGTCACCAACCGGTGGCGGGAAATGGGGAACTGGTGCCCGCACGTCAAAATGCGAATCGCGCGCTCCGCCGTCAAAAACGGCTGCACGCTGGCAAAGAGGTAGAGCTCGTCGTACGACACGGACGGCAACTCCACCAGTATTTTGCGCTTAATGGTTTCTATGGTGTCGTCGGGGTGGATGCGCTGGCTGGAGTATGTAACGTGCTCGCCGGGTGGCGGACTGTCCTCCGTTTGAGGGCCGAACACAATTAGCGTGCCCCTTCCGTCCACGGTTGCAATGTAGATCGGCTCCATGTCTACAAAATGATGATTGCAATTATATAATTATTGATATTATATAATGATTTTAAATACAAATAATGCCCATGTTACGATTCAAACTCATCGTGGCCATGTGCCCGAATGGCGGCATTGGCTACAAGGGCCGGTTGCCGTGGCCGCACTGCAAGGCCGACATGGCCCATTTTGCCAAGCGAACCACGGGTTCAGGCAACAACGCGGTCGTCATGGGCAAAAAAACGTGGGACAGCATCCCGACGCGCCCTTTGCGACGACGCGCCAACTTGATTCTCTCAACCCATGCACCTGAACCACATGAAACACATGAAATCCAATCGGACAACTGGTTCGCTTCCATGCCGGACTTGTTCGCGCATTTAGAAGCCGCCAAGTACGACGAGGTGTGGATCATCGGCGGCGCCAGCATTTACGAGCAGTTTTTGGCCATGCATGCAAACGGCGAAATCATCATGGATGAAATGTGTGTTACCACGATGGAACCAATAGATAATTGCGACACGTTTTTCCCTTCCCAATTAATGCACCCAATATTAAAATAAATTAATATCTGCATGATATGCATGTGCATGTACACAACAATGAAAACAAAACGAACCCGTCTCCGTCGGAATGGAAAAACCAATACGCGCAAGCATAAGCATGCAACAGATAAATTAATTAACACGCGAAATGAACCGTGTAGTAAAGGGAATATGAGTGTGTGTTGTCCTCACATGACTCCAGATGAGAAAGGCAGATACGCGGCCACGACAAAAAAAACGGACAGTATCATGAATGAATTAAAATATAGAGGACGTGTTTATTCTTTACGCACGTGTTGTCCCATGTGCGCGGAACAGATGAATGCGCTCTCACACGATGACCCTGACGCCTTTGACCGCCTGTACAAGGTAAACCCCACCAATAATGGGGGCGTGCTGTTGTTGGCCAACCGGCACACCGGTAAATACGTGCAAAAGTGTTTTCTCATTCGTTAAATTAACGTAATACGTAAAACGTAATAACGTAATGGGTTAATTTCATGCAAAAATAGTGTGCAATTAACATAACCGCATAACACACCATATGACCAACATATTCCAGCATGCGATCGGCTTGGCGTCATTCGTGTACGCCATGACGCTGCTCGTCTCCTACATGATCCTGATGGCGTGCACTCTCGCGGTGTGCAACCTTTTCAGCACGGTGCTGTCCGACAAAATGGTGCACGTGATTAAGCGGGTGGTGTCCTCGTGTTTAAACCGCGGGTTCCGGTATTTTGCGCTGCAGCCCTCTTGCGAGTATTTGAACGACACGCGCGACAACCTGCGCCACTACAAACACAAGACCATTAAATCGGTTCGCTTGTACTACCGGCGGGTTCCCAAAAAGTTGCTCAACCTGTACAACAAAATGACCCTGTGTCGGATGGACACATTGTACACGGAAATGATGACGGAGCATGCGAAATCGGACCATTGCACTGGGTCCGTTCCCGACTATTTGCGCACGAACGCAGAAGCGCTGCCGTTTCACTGCGGGCTCATATTTGAAATGGAGGACGGGGTGCACTTGTTGCTGGACAAAACGTCCACCATGACGCTGCTGAAAATGAAGGAGCCGCACATCAAAAACGCGGTGCTAAAACCCATTTCTCTCAAAAACAAGGATGCAAAAATGACGCTGGGCGCCTTTCTGGATGCGGGGAAGCGTCGCGTCAAGGACGAGCACTGGTTTCAATGGGACTTTAAGCACAATTGCTTTTACATAACCAAACGGCTTTTAATCAAGAACGGGCTGTATTCCGAAGACGAGCACGAAATGACGCGATACTACACGCAAATGCAGAGAATGCACGACGCATCCAAAACATTTAGCTACTCCAAAAATTTGGAGTTGTTTGTGCAGCTGCAGGCGCGCACGGTGGCGTGCAACCTGGGGTTTGTTGGCAAGATGAACCGAATTCTCATGTATTCATTCAACTGAATATGTAAACATGCAAATATGTTTACTTTGATTTGATGCAATTTATATATTGCAATAATATAAACAATGACGGATTCTACGAATTATTTCATTGCGTGGTGGTCAGCAGTTTATTCACGATTGGCATATTTGAACCCGCAGGATTTTTTAGGAAGGTACACCGAAATTTTTGGAGAAAAAGTTGGTAAGATTAACAATGGTATGGGTGCAACTTCGGATGATCTCAGTGGCGGTGCCTTGCCAACCACCAGCGTGCTTGACATGATGCAGAAGCAAGCGATCGGCAAAGGAATTCCGGGACTGCTTGATGATAAGGTCATGTTGGCCCTGCAAAATGCGAATGAGAAGCGGTGGGGGTTGAATGTTGTTGCCGTGGATGCGTTGAATGCGAGCGTCAAACCAACCACACTGACATTGGATTGCATAACAAATTATGGTCCGGACGGTAAGCCAGCGGATACGTTTGGCGAAGCATCCGCGGTTGCATCCTGGGCTGAAAAGGTGAACATTATACTTGGAGAGAGAAGAAAAATAAAAGAGGATAAAAAAAATCCGGCCTCTATGACGCCAGAGATGCTGAACTGTGCGCCGGCACTTATGCTCAAAGACAATCCGATGCTCGTGTTTCGCGCCATTTCGGATTCAAATTATGGAACCACGTATGTCTTTGGCGACAAACGCGCCCCCAATTTGGTGTGGGTTGTGTTCCGCGGCACTGCAAATGCAAAATCGGCGCTGGCATATTCACGACCCAGTTCATTGACTCCAACTAAACTAGTAGAATTTTTTGGAATTATTGATGCGGGATTGATTGGAATTTTCAAAATATTGCAGGAGCAGATTCATGTCATTATTCAAATGGCGGTTGATGTGGCAACTGAGTTAAATCCGGGCGTGGCACTTGCCCCCGGTTCAATAAAGTTGCTGACAACGGGTCATTCACTTGGTGGTGCAATGGCCACCGCATTTGCCGGTGAATATGTTCAGCAAATTTCTCCCGATTTAACTCGCATTGTAGGGGCTTCCATTTTTGACGTCAGCATTGGATGCTATTCACTGGCATCCCCCCGCGTGTTTGGGCCGAAACAAGCAGCCGCATTCTGTTGTTTGACTCAAGCAAGCGAGCTGTGCAAGACAGACCCAGACGCGGCAGTTGTGGTTGTTCCTGATTCATATGTTAAAGGACGAATATCTTATTTGCGTGTAGTGACCACGCTGGATTTGGTGACCGCATTGCCAAAGGTTGGATATGAACACCCGTGTTCTGAATTTAAAAA
>Ga0070374_10001282_pt1 | contig 10753 bp, 9 predicted proteins | sample LauGreSuBDMM15SN_2_FD_66374 | JGI IMG/M metagenome (GOLD analysis project Ga0070374, IMG submission 66374) | Freshwater lake microbial communities from Lake Michigan, USA - Su13.BD.MM15.SN (version 4) (version 4) | ecosystem: Environmental > Aquatic > Freshwater > Lake | place: Lake Michigan...
TTAACCAATAGCCAATTTATTAATTTTGCGGCGGTAGCCATATACCAAATTCACAATCGCACGGGATACGACAACCGCACTGAACATTGAAGTCAAAATGCCCAAGACATGAACAACGGCGAATCCTTTAACAGGGCCAGAACCAAACATAAACAATGCTAAGCCTGCAATCATGGTGGTGACGTTCGAGTCTAAAATTGTATCAAAGGCACGTTCATAACCAGCACTGATAGAGGCTTGTGGCGAATTTCCGTTTCGAAGTTCCTCACGGATGCGTTCGTTAATCAATACGTTGGCATCAATTGCCATCCCCAGTGTCAGCGCAATCGCAGCTAAGCCGGGCAGTGTGAGGGTTGCTTGCAGCATAGAGAGGATGGCTAATAACAGTAGCAAGTTGATGCCAAGGGCGACCACTGAAATACCGCCAAACATCACATAGTAAATAATCATGAATACTGCGATGGCAGCAAAGCCCCAAAGCGTTGAGTGCATGCCGCGTTTGATATTTTCTTCACCCATGCTCGGACCAACGGTTCGTTCTTCGATGATGTCCATTGGTGCAGCAAGGGCGCCAGCGCGGAGAAGCAACGAAATGTCAGTCGCTTCTTGCGTATTGTTCATGCCTGAAATTTGTACGCGACCGCCGCCAATTTCTTCATTAATGACTGGTGCGGTAATCACTTCGGCTTGGCCTTTTTCAATCAATAAAATCGCCATGCGTTTGCCGACGTTATCTTTAGTGACTTGTCTAAAGATACGGGCACCGCGACCATCAAGTGTTACGTTAACGGTTGCTCTACCGCTTTGTTGGTCAGCGCCAGGGCCAGCATCGGTAATGTATTCGCCAGTGAGCTCAACTTTCTTTTTCACTAGGATAGGTTGATTGTTACGGTCCATAAAGAACTCATCGCCGAAAGGCGTTTGACCTTTGCTCGCTTGTTCAAGCGTTGTTGGATCGCTTTTTTCTTCATCAACTAAACGAATTTCGAGCGTTGCGGTGCGGCCTAAAATTTCTTTTGCTTTCGCCGTGTCTTGCACGCCAGGCAGTTGGACTACAACGCGGTCTAAACCCTGTTGTTGAATGATAGGCTCAGCCACCCCAAGTTCATTAATACGGTTGTGTAGTGTTTGAATATTTTGTTTAAGGGCAAACTCTTGGATACGTTTTTGCGCTTGTAAATTTAATGTTGTAATCAGCGTGTTGTTACTTTCTTTGATCGTCAAATCAGGAAAGTCCTTGCTGATAATTTTTTCTGCTTTTGCGAGCTCTTTTGCATCGGTGAATTTAATTTGAATGCTCTGATCATCGCGTGCAACGCCAGAATATGAAATGCGCTCTTTGCGAAGTGATGCGCGGAAATCACCTACATAACGGTCAGCCGCTTTATCTAAAGCCGCTTTCATATCGACTTGAAGTAAGAAATGCACCCCACCGCGCAAGTCCAAACCCAAGTACATCGGGCGAGCGTGGATGTTTGTGAGCCAAGTTGGTGAGCGTGAAATTAAATTCAGCGCAATCACATAATCTTTGCCCAAATTGCTTTTCAATATGTCCTTTGCTTTGATTTGCGTGTCAGCATCTGCGAAACGCACTTTCACCCCTGTAGCATCCATAAAGATGGCATCAATTTTGATGTTCTCTTGCTTGAGCGCGCCTTCAACTTTACCCAAAAGTGCTGGATCAAGTTTTGTGGTGGCTTTAGCAGTAGTAACTTGTACCGCCGGAGATTCACCAAAAATATTGGGCATAGAGTAAATAAGGCCTAATAAAAGGGCTGTTAAAACTAAGATGTATTTCCACAATGGATAACGATTCATAATGCGGCTCGCGTTTAGGTCTTTGATATAGGCTTGACTCGCAAGCCTATATATTGAGTAATTAAGAAGATGCCTTTTAAAGCGGTTTAATTGTTATATGGATTTAATTGTGCCTTTTTCTAATTTGGCTTGAATCGCTGGTTTTTGAACGCTAATTACAATGTTCGCTGCAATTTCAAGGCTGATCACGTTGTCAGAAACTTTGGTCACTTTGCCAAGAATACCGCTCGATGTGGCCACTTCATCCCCTACTGCTAATGCTGCAATCATTGCACGTTGTTCTTTCGCTTGTTTCATTTGCGGACGAATCAGCATAAAGTAAAACAACACAAAAATCACAACCATTGGAACAAAGCTTGTCCAATCTGATGAAGCGGCGCTAGAAGCAGCGTATGCAGAACTGATAAACATGGGTTACAGCCTTTCTTAAGTTGCGCTTGAATCGTCAAGCTTGGATCAATTATTTAAGTCAGAAATTTTAGCATAGAGTAGCGTTGGCTACCTATTATAACTCTTGGTTCAATCCGCAGCGTTTGGAAGCAAAGTCCTGCTTAAATGCTTCAAAGGTTTGCGAGTCAATCGCCGCGCGCATACCAGCCATGAGCTCTTGGTAGTAATGCAGGTTGTGAATGGTATTTAATCGCCCACCTAAAATCTCGCCTAATCGATGTAAATGATGCAAATAAGCGCGGCTAAAGTTTTGGCAGGTGTAGCACGTGCATTCATTGTCTAGCGGCGCTGTATCCATTTTATAACGCGCATTTTTCAGTTTTATGTCACCGTTGCGAGTAAATAGCCAACCATTGCGTGCATTGCGTGTTGGCATCACGCAGTCAAACATATCAATCCCCTTACTCACCGCCGCAACTAAATCTTCAGGCGTGCCAACACCCATTAAATAGCGCGGCTTATCTGGTGGCATTTGTGGTGCAGTGTGCGCTAGGATGCGCAACATGTCCTCTTTTGGCTCACCTACAGAAAGGCCGCCGATGGCGTAGCCATCAAAACCAATATCAATGAGGCCTTTGAGCGAAACATCGCGTAAATCTTCATACATGCCGCCTTGGATAATGCCGAATAATGCGTTTGGATTGCCTTCGTGCGCATCTTTACTCCGGCGTGCCCAGCGCAAGCTTAATTGCATCGAGTCACGAGCTTCTTGAAGGGTTGCAGGGTAAGGCGTGCATTCATCAAAAATCATGACGACGTCAGAATTGAGGACTTTTTGAATGCGCATGGATTCTTCAGGCGTTAAGAAGCAACTGTCACCATTAATAGGTGAGCGGAATTTCACGCCTTCTTCTGAAATTTTGCGTAAGTCACCCAAGCTCCAAACTTGAAAGCCGCCTGAGTCGGTTAATATCGGACCATCCCAGCTCATGAACTGATGTAAGCCGCCATGCGCCTCAATGACTTCTAAGCCTGGCCTTAGCCATAAATGAAAGGTATTGCCAAGCACGATGTGTGCGCCAATGTCACGAATTTCATTTGGCGATAAAGATTTAACGGTGCCATAGGTGCCAACAGGCATAAAAGCTGGGGTTTGTACCTCGCCATGCGCTAGGCTTACTTTGCCTCTGCGCGCTTGGCCGTCTTGTGTAATCAGAGAAAATTGCATGAAAATAATAGCTTGATGTTTGTCGGGGTTAATTAATCAAAACGCGATACTATCATAGTCAGCTATGCTCCATTTAGCCGGGCTTTGATATACTAGACAAAATTTACTATTGGAAACCACCAAGATGGCTGAAGTTACTCCACGTCCGCGTCGTAAAAGAAATTCATTAGAGCCAAGCTTGCGCGAGCGCGGCATTTATCTCTTGCCGAATTTATTTACTACAGCCGCCTTATTTGCGGGCTTTTATGCCATTGTGCAAGCGATGAATGGGAACTATGAGCATTCGGCCGTTGCGATTTTTATTGCGATGGTCATGGATGGTTTGGATGGTCGTGTAGCGCGTATGACCAATACACAAAGTGCTTTTGGTGCGCAATACGATAGTTTGTCTGACATGGTTTCTTTTGGTGTTGCGCCATCCTTGGTGGTTTATGTTTGGGCGTTAAAGCCGATGGGTAAATTAGGCTGGATAGCAGCATTTATTTATTGTGCAAGCGCGGCTTTGCGCTTGGCTAGATTTAATACCAAACTCGGCACAGCGGATAAGCGCTATTTCCAAGGCTTACCTAGCCCTGCTGCTGCTGCATTGTTGGCAGGCTTGGTTTGGGTGGCATTTGATAATAATATTACTGGGGACTTCATTTTTTATCCATGGTTTAAGATGAAATGGATTGCTTGGTTTGTGACGCTTTTTGCAGGATTGTCAATGGTGACCGACTTGCGTTTCTACAGCGGCAAAGATATTAATCTTAAGAATAGTGTACCGTTTGTTGTCATTCTTATGATTGTATTGGCGTTCGTATTGATTTCTTATAGCCCGCCAGAAGTCTTGTTCTTTGTGGCTTTGGTTTATGGCTTGTCAGGCTATGGCTTATGGTTGATGCATCTTTCAAAGCCTAAAAAGGTTACTGCTGAAAAAGTAGAAAACTTACCATAAAACATAAGCGGTTAAATTTAACCGCAAGGCTTATCAGCCCAATAAATTTAATTGTCGTAAGCTAGATAAAAAAGCATGATATTATTTCGCTATGTTATTAAACAGTTACACATCAGCTTATTCAAATTCCAGCCATTTCATGGCTGGTGCTCTACTTCGTCTAGCGCTACTGCCTTAGGCAGTATACTTACGCACACCTCATATTTAGATTCGCCATGCCCTTATGAAGAACGCATAGCGGGTATCGCTATAAAAAATTAGCTATAAAAATTTAGACGGAAAAATAAATGACAACGAATAATCAATTAATCATATTTGATACAACCTTGCGCGATGGCGAACAAAGCCCGGGCGCAGCCATGACTAAAGAAGAAAAAATCCGTATTGCTCGCCAACTTGAAAAGTTGGGTGTCAATGTTATTGAAGCAGGTTTTGCGGCCGCAAGCCCTGGTGACTTTGACGCAATTCATGCGGTGGCTGAAATCATTAAAGAGTCTACTGTCTGTTCATTGGCGCGTGCTAATGAAAATGATATTCGCCGTGCTGGTGAAGCGATTAAACCCGCGAAAAAAGGTCGCATTCATACCTTTATCGCAACTTCACCTATCCACATGGAAAATAAACTACGCATGACGCCGGACCAAGTGTTGGCGCGTGCTGTGCAGGCTGTGAAATGGGCATTGGAATATACCGATGACGTTGAGTTTTCTGCAGAAGATGCGGTTCGTTCTGACCTTGACTTCTTGGTGCAAGTGTTTGACGCCGTAATTGAGGCAGGCGCTAAAACCATTAACGTGCCAGATACCGTAGGTTATTCAATCCCAGCTCTTTGGGGTGAGCGTATGCAGCAGTTGATTGCTCGCGTGAAAAATTCTGACAAAGTGGTCTGGTCAACGCATTGCCATAACGATTTAGGTATGGCAGTAGCCAACTCATTAGCAGCAGTGATGGGTGGTGCGCGCCAAGTGGAATGTACGATTAATGGTTTGGGTGAACGTGCAGGGAATGCCAGCTTAGAAGAGGTGGTAATGGCCGTACGGACTCGCCGTGATGTATTCAATTTAGAAACCTCGATTGATACGACGCAAATTGTGCCGACATCAAAATTGGTTTCTACGATTACTGGCTATCCAGTTCAGCCAAATAAAGCTGTGGTTGGCGCCAATGCCTTTGCTCATGAGAGTGGCATTCACCAAGATGGCGTGTTGAAATTCCGTGAAACTTACGAAATCATGCGTGCCGAAGATGTGGGTTGGAATGCAAACAAATTAACCTTGGGCAAGTTGTCGGGTCGCAATGCTTTCCGTTCGCGCTTGGATGAATTAGGCATTGCTTTGGATGGCGAGGAAGCATTGAATGCAGCTTTTGCGCGCTTTAAAACCTTGGCGGATAAAAAGTCTGAAATCTTTGATGAGGACATCCAAGCCTTGGTTGGCGATGATTTTGTGAGCGACGATACTGAGTATTTTAAGTTGGCCTATTTGCAAGTGTGCTCACAAACAGGCGAAACACCGCATGCGGTGATTGCTGTGCTCGATAGCGGTGCTGAAAAGCGTGCTGAAGCCGATGGCGGTGGCCCTGTAGATGCGGCATTTAAAGCCATTGAAAAGATTGTAAATAGCGGTGCTGAATTGCTTTTGTATTCAGTGAATAATATTACCAGTGGTACGGATGCTCAAGGCGAGGTGACAGTGCGCCTTGCTAAAGGTGGCCGCATTGTGAATGGACAAGGTGCTGATACGGATATTGTGATTGCTTCTGCAAATGCTTATTTAAATGCCTTAAACAAGCTTCATTCCAAATCAGAACGAGCACATCCGCAGATTTAGTTAGTCATTAGTTTGGGATTGAGCCCCCTAGCATTCGGGGGCTTTTTTCATCAAGGGAGTTGGCATTGAATTTAGCAATTTTTGATTTGGATAATACGCTTTTGGCCGGTGATAGTGATTATCAATGGGGCGAGTTTTTAATTGATATCGGCGTGGTAGATCGTGCGGCGCACGCTAGCATTAACGACCAATTTTATGCTGATTACAAACTGGGAAAGTTAGATATCAATGCTTTCCTAGAGTTCCAGCTTAAACCTTTAAGCAAAAATCCAAGAGCACAGCTGGATGCCTGGCATCTTCAGTTTATGCAAACTAAAATTCAGCCAATGATGACTGAAAAATCACGTGCGTTGGTTGAAAAGCATCGTGCCAATGGCGACGTATTGTTGATTATTACTGCGACGAATAGTTTTGTGACGGGCCCAATTGCCGCAGCTTTTAGCATTCCCAATTTAATTGGTACTGTGCCAGAAGAAGCGAATGGTGAATTTACGGGTAAGGTGGTTGGTACCCCTAGCTTTCAGCAGGGCAAGATTACGCGCCTAAATGAATGGCTTGCTGAGCGTGGGGAATCATTAAAAGATTTTGGGTCGACTTGGTTTTATAGCGATTCACAAAATGATTTGCCATTGATGAAGCTGGTGGATAAGCCTGTCGCTGTGAACCCAGACCCGGTGTTAGAGGCTTATGCTAAAGAACATGACTGGCCGATTATCAGCCTGCGAAGCTAAATAGGTCTAGCGACCCAGTAGCACCTCAAGTACAAACTTACTGCCGACATAGGCGAGTAGTAACACCGCAAAGCCCGTGAGCGTCCAGCGGATGGCTGTGCGGCCGCGCCAGCCGTATCTTTCTCTACCAATTAATAAACTACCAAAAATCACCCATGAAATAATCGTAAAGATATTTTTATGGTTAAGTTTGAGCGCTTGATGAAAAATCTGCTCCGAAAATAACATGCCGCTAATTAAGGTAAAGGTCAGCAATACAAAGCCTAAACCGATGATTCTAAAAAGTAGAGTTTCCATGGTCATGATCGGTGGAAAGTCTGGAAATTTAATGAGCGAAGTTTTTTGATGCAAGCTACGTTCGGCGGCCGCCATTAAAAGAGCATGTAATGCGGCAAAGGTAAATAAACTATAAGCAAGTAATGCAATCGCAATATGGGTCACAAAAAGCGGATCATTTGCAAAGGCCACCACCACATTATTATGAAAACTGGCTTGAAGTGCCACCATTGATGCGGCAGGAGGCAATACCAAAGCTTGCAGGCTTTGCAGGTCTTGTTTAAAGTCCGCAATCCAATAGATTAAAACAGTCAGCCAAAAAATCAGTGAAAGCGTGTTGGCAATATTAAGATTGAGGTCGCCAATGAAAATATCTTGATATAGCAAATTCGCATGAATCAATAAGCCAAGCGCAATTAAGGTGGCAGGTTTGCTTGATTTTAATTGGCTTGATGGCAAACGCCAGAAGCGAATGGCGACTACGCCATATAAAACAATCACAGCCAAATAAGGTAAGTAGGAAGATGCTTGCATAGTATTAATATCAAAGTAATGATATGAGTTAAAATAGTCATGAATGAACACACACTATAACATGAGCTTTCTAAGCCGTTAACGCTAGCCTCAGGAAGAGTTTTAAAGATAAATAAGGCACACCCAATATGTTAGAAAATTTGAGCGGTCGCTTACAAAGCGTGATTAAAACCCTCCGTGGGCAAGCACGTCTCACAGAGGATAATATTGCCGATGCCATGCGCGAAGTCCGCATGGCGCTTTTAGAGGCCGATGTTGCATTACCTGTTGTTAAAGATTTTATTGCCGATGTAAAAGTCCGCGCCCAAGGCCGCGAGGTGCTCGATAGCCTAACCCCAGGTCAAGCTGTGATTAAGGTCGTGCATGATGAGCTTACAAAACTCATGGGTGCGCAAAATACAGGCTTAAACCTCGCCGCAGTTCCGCCAGCAATTATTCTCATGGCTGGCTTGCAAGGCTCGGGTAAAACCACCACCTCTGCAAAATTAGCTAAATTATTAAAAGAACAAAAGAAAAAAGTCTTGCTCGCCAGTGCTGATATTTATCGCCCTGCCGCGATTGAGCAACTTAAAACCTTGGCAAAGAGTTTAGAGGTTGACTGCTTTGATTCAAACGCAAGTCAAAAGCCGCAAGACATAGCGCGTGATGCTTTGGCGCATGCTAAAAAGTTTTATTACGATGTGCTGATATTCGATACGGCAGGCCGACTGGGTATTGATGAAGCCATGATGGCTGAAATCAAAGATCTGCATACGCTACTTAATCCAGTTGAAACCTTGTTTGTGGTGGATGCCATGCAAGGCCAAGATGCAGTTAACACTGCAAAAGCCTTTGGCGAAACCCTACCGCTGACGGGCGTGGTGCTTACCAAGCTAGATGGAGATTCGCGCGGTGGTGCGGCGTTATCTGTGCGCCATATAACCGGCAAGCCAATTAAATTTATCGGTGTCAGCGAAAAAGTCGATGGTCTAGAGCCATTCCATCCTGAGCGTATGGCATCGCGCGTGCTTGGTATGGGCGATGTGCTTTCACTTATTGAACAAGCGCAGAAAAACGTCGATATAGACGAAGCTAAAAAATTCGCAGATAAAATGAAGTCTGGCAAAAGCTTTGATTTGGAAGACTTTAAAATGCAAATGGTGCAAATGCGAAATATGGGTGGCATGGGCGCCTTGATGGATAAGCTTCCAGCGCAAATGTCAGGTGCCGCTAGTAAAATGAACAGCGAAGATGGTGACAAAGCCATTCGCCGCATTGAAGGCATTATCAACTCCATGACCCCATTAGAGCGAAAAAAGCCAGAGCTTATTAAAGCGACCCGTAAGCGCCGTATTGCCATAGGGGCAGGCCTGCAGGTGCAAGATGTCAATCGTTTGCTCAATCAGTTTGAAGAGACGCAAAAGATGATGAAAATGCTCGCAAAAGGCGGAATGGGCAAGATGATGCGCGCCATGCAAGGAAAATTTCCAGGGTTGCGCTAGACTTTGATTGACGGGCGCTAGTTTTTTATAGATAATTGCGACCTTTCCTTAGTTAGCTTCCTGCAAGAAAACTAAAAGGGCTGTTAGCTCAGCTGGTAGAGCAGCGGACTTTTAATCCGTTTGTCGTGGGTTCGATCCCCGCACAGCCCACCAGAATAAGGCTCCGAGAGGTGCCCTGTCCAAAAACCACTAAAGTCTAAACTTTAGTGGTTTTTTGCTTTTAAAAGCCATTACAGTCGTTAATATAATTGATAAAATTACCTAAAGGTCTATAAAACTTCGTAGATTAATAGTTGTATAACTAAAGGCCAAACTTTGTTAGATAAAATACTTAAATACCTTCCGCTCTATAATCTGATCTATGCCGTTAAGTATTTTGTTGCTGCTATTCAAATACCGCATTCATTTCTACGGACGCTTTTTATTAAGCCGGAAATCACAAAATTTAATGATTACACGAAAAGAAATTCATTTATTTACATATATGCTTCTGCTGAGCCAGAGTTAGGTGAGTCAAGTTTCAATATCCTTAAGACAGTTAAGGAGCTCGGCGGTTACATCATATTGGTAACGAACGCAAAAAGTTATACTTTTAACGACCAGGCTAGGTCGCTTGTAGATGTTTTTATAGATAACAACGATACAGGTTGGGATTTCGCAGAATACAAGCAAGCCTCAAAATATATTTACAGCAACTTAAGTGCGAATGATTTCAGTAAGGTCATTTACGCTAATGATTCTGTATTTTATTTGCCAAAGAAATTAAAGGATGAGGTTCTTCTACTTTTGGATGACAAGCGAGATGTTGTATCATTTTTTGACGGGTCAGCCAATCAACATTACCACTTGGCATCTTGGTGCCTTTCCATAAGTAAAAACATTTTTTTAGATCCAGTTATTCGAAATTTTTGGAATAGATATTTTGAGGTTAAAAATAAATTTTACACAATCGTCAGGGGCGAATTTGGTTTATCTAAAGCACTGTTTTCGCTTTCTCCGAATGTATTTGCTGTTTATAACGGTTTTTACTTGAACTCTTTAGCTGAGCTTAATGTAAACAATATTAAATATGTTTCAGCTAAGTTAACAGCTGATTTTTTTGAAAATAGGTACTTTTTTTACGAAAATAATAGTCAAGGAGCTGACTCCTTCAAAGACTATGTAGCTCATAATTTATCTAGTTACCCAGTACCACAGACATTTGCTCCGCTTTTGCTGAAGTTTTACGATTTATCTTTTATAAAAAAAGATTTGTTTTGGCACGAGAGTCAATCTTTAAATTCGTTGTACTTTATGTTTTCAATTCTAGATGAAAAAATAAATGAGAGTTATTCAAACTTAATAAAATCCTACTTCTTAAAGAGAGGTCGGATTTCTACTGCCAAGTTTCACGTTAAAATAATGGTATTTCTAGGTATACGTTAAGTAAATCTCCACCTCAATTCTCACCGCCAAAAAGCAAAAAGGGAGCCGAAGCCCCCTTTGTGTTCTTAATTATATAAATTTAATTAAGCTGCTACTTGTTTACG
>Ga0070374_10001288_pt1 | contig 10730 bp, 8 predicted proteins | sample LauGreSuBDMM15SN_2_FD_66374 | JGI IMG/M metagenome (GOLD analysis project Ga0070374, IMG submission 66374) | Freshwater lake microbial communities from Lake Michigan, USA - Su13.BD.MM15.SN (version 4) (version 4) | ecosystem: Environmental > Aquatic > Freshwater > Lake | place: Lake Michigan...
GAGCCGCCCAGCACCTTGATGCAAAGGACGGACTTAGCGCCGGTGTTGTCGGCAACATCCAACCGAGTTTCTGTCTGAATCATTTCAATATTTCCCAACTTGCACCTTGTGCACCCCCAGTGATCAGAACTTTTAAAGCCATAGGCTAGAAGCTTGAAAACCAGAAACACCAAGATCAGTCTTGGACCCGTCATCCACACTGCGAACCACTCGCAATGCTTTAGTTTGGGTAGATAACTCCGCCTTTTTTTGAAAGCGAAGCCCGCGATATTACAACATTTATGGCCTGTGTCAACACTTTTTGAGTCAAAAAGCGAAGGAAAAATGCATTTAGGGCATTTGATAGGACTTTGCCAGGGCTTCAAAAGCCGCCAATTGAGGTGTGACACCCGTTTCTGAGCTCAGAATTTCTGCCACCTGGGGGGCCACAGCCAGTGCCGCGCTGGCATCCAAGAACAGCAAGCGATTTCGGCGCGCCAACACGTCTTCCACGGTTCTTGCATATTCAAAGCGGGCTGCAAACCTGACCATGGCCTCACTCAAATGGGGCACAAGCCAGTGCTGAGCGCCCGGCAAGGTGGCCAACAGTTCGGCTTCTGAACCGTATCTGGCGTATTGACCTTGTTCCCTGGGCAAACCCATATCGGCATCAAGGCTGGGCGCACCCCACAGCTTGGTCTGCGCGGTGACATCCTCTGAGGTCAATGAAAGCAGCTGGGCTTGGCGAATCGCTTGCATGACGTCGGCGGCCATGGCACGGTAAGTGGTCCACTTGCCGCCCGTGACAGAAACCAAACCATTTGAGGCCACTTTGACGGTGTGCTCTCGGCTCACGCTTTGAGTGGCACCTTGATCTTGAGATGTTTGCCCAGTTCGGGCCAAGGGCCTCAGTCCTGCCCAAACACTGGTGACATCTGAGCGCTGAGGCACTTTGACCAAGTATTTGGCAGCCTCTTGCAAAATTTGCTCTATTTCAGACTTTAGCGCCTGCGGCTCCCATTCCACCTGGGCTTTGGGTGTGTCTGTGGTGCCCAACAACACTTTGCCTTGCCAAGGCACAGCAAACAAAACGCGGCCGTCTTGGGAGTGCGGCACCAACAAGGCAGACGAACCCGGCCAGAAGGATGCGTCCACCACCAAGTGAACGCCTTGGCTAGGCCTGACTGCTTGCGGCAATTTGACATCGGCGGCATTGCCTGGGGCGGTATGCAGCATGGCCTCAATTTGGTCGACCCAGACGCCCGTGGCATTGACCACGCAACGCGCTTTCAATGTGCGCTCTTGCCCCGTTTCTGTGTCTTGGCAGATCAAGCCTTTGATGCGTCCCGCCGGATGCTCCGTGACAAAGCCTTTGACGGGCATGTGGTTGAACAGCATTGCGCCGTGGGCAGCTGCCGTGCGCGCCAAGGCCAAGGCCAAACGGGCATCGTCAAACTGGCCGTCCCAATACTGAATACCCCCCACCAAGTGAGTCACCCTGACGCCAGGCAATGCCAACACGGTTTCTGCATGGTTTAAAAAACGGGTAGGCCCCAGCCTGGCACGCCCAGCCAAAGCGTCATAAAGCTTCAAGCCCAGGCCATAAAACCATTGGTCTTTTCGCCGATAAGCAGGCATCACAAAGGGCATGGGATGGACCAAGTGCGGCGCATTAGAAAGCAGATTTTTCCGCTCTCGCAATGCTTCTCTCACCAAAGGCAATTGGCCTTGCGCCAAATAACGAACACCGCCATGAACCAATTTGGTGGAGCGTGAGGAGGTGCCTTTGGCAAAGTCATGGGCTTCTAAGAGCACCACTTTCAAACCGCGAACGGCCGCATCAAGTGCCACGCCTAGACCCGTGGCACCACCGCCGATGATGGCCAAGTCAAACTCTGGCGCATTGTCCAATTGCGCGAGCAACTGCGCCCGATCTGTCAACAAAGGATTCATGCCGTCTTCAACCTTTGGCCCAAAAACGCGAACGCTCTACCGCCTCGCGCCAACGGGCATGGCCGGTCTGCCTTGCCTGAATGGCACGGGCCGAGGTTTGCGGCACAAACTTTCGATCAGGCAACCATTGCGCGGTGATTTCTTCTGCGCCTGACCAAAACCCAGTGGCCAAGCCTGCCAGATAAACGGCGCCCAAGGCCGTGGTTTCGGTCACGCTGGGGCGAACCACGGGCACGCCCAAGGCATCGGCCTGCATTTGCATGAGCAAATTGTTTTGGCTGGCACCGCCATCAACGCGCAGTTCGGTCAATGCCAAGCCGCTGTCTTTGGACATGGCCAAAAACACATCGGCCACTTGCCAAGCAATGGCCTCTAAGGCAGCACGCGCAATGTGCGCCTTGGTGGTGCCCCGCGTCATGCCCACCAAAGTGCCGCGAGCTTGGCCGTCCCAATCGGGTGTCCCCAAACCTGCAAAGGCCGGCACCAAATAAACGTCGTCCGTGTGAGGCACGCTGGCCGCCAAAGCTTCAACGTCGCTGGCTTTTTGAATGATTTGCAAACCATCTCGCAGCCATTGCACCGTGGCACCGGCCATAAACACTGAGCCCTCCAAGGCATACGCGGTTGAATGCCATGCCTTTGCAACAGATTGGGGGCCTTGCCACGCCACCGTGCTGAGCAATTGATTGCGGCTTTGCACCGGTACATGGCCCGAGTTCATCAGCATGAAGCAGCCTGTGCCATACGTGTTCTTGGCCATGCCCGGCCTGAAACAAGCTTGACCAAAGGTGGCAGCTTGCTGATCGCCGGCCAAGCCAGCAATAGGCACCGACACCCCCAACAGATGCGCCTGTGTTTCGGCCAACACACCGCAACTAGGCACCACCCTTGGCAAAATGGCAGCGGGTATGTTGAACTGCTTGAGCAAGCTGTCATCCCAGGCCAATGTGTGCAAGTTGAACAACAAGGTTCGCGACGCATTGCTAGGATCGGTCACATGCACGCGCCCCCCCGTGAGCTGCCATATGAGCCACGTATCGATGGTGCCAAATGCCAAATGCCCCTGCTCTGCCAGACGCCGCGCACCTTTGACATGATCTAGCAACCAGGCCACTTTGGTGGCTGAAAAATAGGCGTCTAGAACCAAGCCCGTTTTGTGTTGAATGCCTGCGGCCGCGCCTTGGCTTTTGAGGCGCTCACAAAACCCCGCGGTTCTGCGGTCTTGCCAAACGATGGCGGGGGCAATGGGCTGACCCGTTCTTCGATCCCAAAGCACGCTTGTTTCACGTTGGTTGGTGATGCCAATGCTCTGAATCTGCGAGGCCGCAACGCCTGCTTTGCGCAGCACGTCCCGCATGACTTTTTTTTGTGTCTGCCAAATTTCAAGTGCGTCGTGCTCCACCCAGCCCGGCTTGGGAAAATACTGTGTGAACTCTTGTTGAGCTGTTGCAACGGGCTGGCCATTGCGGTTGAACAGCACCGCCCTGGAACTGGTGGTGCCTTGGTCAAGTGCAAGGATGTACTTCATGGCTGGAAGGTTAACCGAAAGCTGTGCTCTGAAAAAGAGACAATAAGCCTATTTGGCCCAAACGGGCCCAAAGGACCCAATCATTCAAGCTTGGGCAAGCGCTGTTCAATGACCCCTCTTTTTTTGAGAATGATTCATGACTGTATCTACTCACACTGATTTTCAACAAGTGCGCTTGGCCTTCATTGGCGGCGGCAACATGGCCAGCGCTATTTTGGGCGGCCTGATCAGACAAGGCCTTGCGCCACAGCAAGTGCTCGTGATTGAGCCCTTTGCAGAAACGGCCGCCAAGCTTCACAAAGAGTTTGGGGTTGACGTTCATGCTTCTGTTGCACCTGCTGGACCTGCTTCTTCTTTTTTAGCCCAAGCAGATTTGGTGGTTTGGGCAGTCAAGCCACAAGTTTTCAAAGAGGCTGCATTGCCAGTCGCCGCGTTCACGCAAAAGGCCCTTCACTTGTCGGTGGCCGCAGGCATTCGAAGCGACAGCATTGCGCGCTGGCTTCAAACCGATCGCGTGGTTCGCAGCATGCCCAACACACCTGCTTTGGTGGGGCAGGGTATCACTGGTTTATTTTCACGTGCAGGTGTGACGGTGCAAGACCAACAGTTGGTTGAAAAGGTGTTGCAAAGCACTGGCGAGTGGCTGTGGGTCAAACAAGAGTCCGATTTGGATGTGGTCACTGCGCTGTCGGGTTCTGGGCCAGCCTATGTGTTTTATTTTTTAGAAGCCATGACCGAAGCGGGTGTGCAAATGGGCTTGAGCCAAGAGCAGGCCTACCACTTGGCCAAGGCCACCTTTGGCGGCGCCACCCATCTAGCGCGTCAATCAACAGACTCTCCTGAGGTGCTGCGCCAGCGGGTAACGTCCAAGGGCGGCACCACGTATGCGGCACTCACTTCCATGGCCGACGACCATGTGAAAGAAGCCTTTTTGAAAGCCATGTGGGCAGCTCAAAAGCGAGCAGGCGAGCTGGGCGATGAATTTGGCAAAGACTGATCAGAGATAGCTCAGGGCCACGCCCACAAAGGCCGCAAAGCCCACCCAGTGGTTGAGGCGAAATGCTTTGAAACAACCGTCACGGGTTCGGTCTTTGATGAGCAAAAAATGCCATGCGGCTTGCAGTGCGGCAACAGCCAAGCCCCCCAACAAAAGAGGCTTGGCGCTTGCGTCTAGCACCACGCCCCAAACACCCACAAAAGCGGCATAGAAAAACATGACGGCGGCCACATCCCATTGACCCAAAGTGATGGCCGAAGTTTTCATGCCAATTTTCAAATCGTCATCGCGATCGACCATGGCGTACTCGGTGTCATAGGCCAAAACCCAAAATAAATTACCGAGCAGCAGCGCCCAAGCCAACCAAGGGACTTCGCCAGTGACTGCTGCAAACGCCATGGGAATGCCAAAGCTAAAGGCAACACCCAGCACAGCTTGCGGCATCGACACATAACGTTTTGCGAAAGGATAGGCCACGGCCACCGCCATGGCTGCAAAAGACCAGGCAATGGTTTCAGTGCGCAATGTGAGCACCAAAGCAAAAGCGAGCAATGCCAGCACCGCACCCAACAGCAAGGCTTCTTTGACGCCAATGCGGCCACTGGTCACGGGCCGCTCAGCAGTTCGCTTGACGTGCTTGTCAAAATCTCGATCGGCCACATCGTTCAAACAGCAACCCGCGCTGCGCATGAGGAAGGTGCCTAGAGTGAAGACAAGCAACAAGTGCCATCCCGGAAAACCATCAGTGGCCACCCACAAAGCCGACAGCGTTGGCCACAGCAACAAGAGCCACCCTGCAGGCCGGTTCCAGCGAATCAGGTCTAAGTACAAGCTGATTTTTTCGCGCATGGCCGATGAGGATTCCATCTTGAGTGCCGCTTGCCTTGCGCTTATGAAAGGCGCGTCACACCCGGCAACTCGCATGCATAAATGGCATTGCGGATTGCGGCAATGGCTTCATAGCGCGTGAAGCTTTTGCGCCAGACCAAGACCACCCGGCGTGTTGGCGGCAAACCGCCCGCCTCATCCATGATGGGCAAGTAAGCTATATCGGGGTCTTCGTGTTTTTTTCGCTTGGGCTCTTTGGCCAGCGCCTCAGCAGGCACCGACAAACGCGGCACCAAGGTCACGCCCATGCCAGCGGCCACCATGTGCTTGATGGTTTCAAGAGAAGAGCCCTCGAAGCTTTTTCGAATGCCTTCCGCGTTGCTAGAAAACCTTGCAAATTCTGGACACACTTCAAGCACATGGTCTCGAAAGCAGTGGCCCGTGCCAAGCAACAACAGGGTTTCGTTTTTAAGTTGCTCTGCGGTGATCGATTTTTTCTTGGCCAACCCATGTTTCATGGGCAATGCGGCCATGAAGGGCTCATCGTACAAAGCGGCGATGGCCAAACCCGTGTCGGGAAACGGCTCGGCCAAGATGGCGCAATCGATCTCACCTGCACGCAACATTTCCATGAGTTTGACTGTGAAGTTCTCTTGCAAAAGCAAGGGCATTTGCGGTGCCTTCTTCATGATCTGCCGCATCAAATCGGGCAACAAATAAGGCCCAATGGTGTAAATCAAACCCAATCGCAAGGTGCCTGCCAAGGGGTCTTTGCCGCGCTTGGCAATTTCTTTGATTTCGGCCGCTTGCTCCAACACCCCTTGTGCATGGCGAATGATTTCTTCACCCAATGGCGTGGGGCTAACCTCGTTGGCACTGCGCTCGAACAATTTCACATCGAGCTCTGCCTCAAGTTTTTTAATGGCCACCGACAATGTGGGTTGCGACACGAAGCATGCATCGGCCGCTTTGCCAAAGTGCCGTTCGCGGGCCACCGCCACAATGTATTTCAGCTCTGTCAGGGTCATGCCAATTTCTCAAGCTTTCAAAAACTCGGATTTTCCACCCAACCAACGAGCGATGTGTCGCTCGGCCATGTCGGGGTATTTTTCCAGCAACATCGGTGCTGTTTGCCTAGCCCATTCGAGCAAATGCTCGTCGGTGGCCAAATCGGCAAACCGCAACAAGGCGGCCCCCGATTGTCGCGCACCTAGAAACTCCCCTGGCCCTCTGATTTCCAAATCGCGTCGGGCAATTTCAAAACCATCGTTGGTGTCAGCCATGGCGCGCAAACGCTCGCGCGCAGTTTCGCTCAAGCGGCCGCCCTCGGGTGTGCCATACAGCAACACGCATGCAGAAGCCGCTGCGCCGCGCCCCACACGGCCACGCAATTGATGCAATTGGCTTAAACCAAAGCGCTCTGCGTGCTCAATGACCATCAAGGAGGCATTGGGCACATCTACGCCCACTTCAATCACGGTGGTGCTGACCAACACGCCCATGCTGCCTTGTGTGAATTGGGCCATGACATCGCGCTTTTCTGTCACCGACATGCGTGAATGCAACAAGCCCACCTTCACGCCGGGCAACACGGCAGACAATTCTTCGTGGGTGGCCGTGGCGTTGGTTAAATCCAAGGCTTCGCTTTCTTCAATCAGGGGGCACACCCAATAAACCTGTCGCCCATCGGCCAATTGCGCGCCAATGCGCCCAATGACTTGATCGCGCCGGCTGTCTGAAATCACTTTGGTCACTACAGGGGTGCGGCCGGGTGGCAGTTCGTCAATGACCGAGACATCTAAGTCGGCGTAGTAGCTCATGGCCAAGGTGCGCGGAATCGGCGTGGCCGTCATCATGAGCAAGTGCGGCTCCATGCCGGCGTCTTGCATCTTGTCTCTGAGCGCCAAGCGCTGTGCCACGCCAAATCGATGCTGCTCGTCAATGATGGCCAGCGCCAGGTTTTTGAACTTCACCTGCTCTTGAATGACGGCATGCGTGCCCACCACCAAAGCGGCTTCGCCCGATTCAATCAAGGCCAGCATTTCAGTGCGTTCTTTTTTCTTCTGACTGCCTGTGAGCCACGCTACGCGCACGCCCAATGGCGCCAGCCAGCCCACCAACTTGGCAAAATGTTGTTGCGCCAAAATTTCGGTGGGCGCCATCAAGGCGCACTGCCAGCCCCCATCAATGGCCAACATCGCAGCCAAGGCCGCCACCACGGTTTTGCCGGCGCCCACATCGCCTTGAAGCAGGCGGTGCATGGGCACGGGTCGCGCCAAATCTTGTGCAATTTCAAGACCGACTCTGTGTTGTGCTGCTGTGAGCTGAAAGGGCAATACCTCTTTCAATTTGTCGTGCCAACCGCCCGTTTTCACTTTGAGCCCAGGTGCCCGCAAAGTATCGCGCTCTTGTTTGGCCATGCGCTGTGAGAGCTGCTGCGCCAACAACTCTTCAGCTTTCAGTCTTTGCCAAGCCGGGTGCGAGCGATCTTCCAAAGCTGCAATCGACACATCGGGGGTGGGATGGTGCAAATAGGTCAGCGCCTGACGCAAATTTGGGGCCGACTTCCCTTTGAGCGCTGATGGCCAGGCCATGGCAGCAGGCAAAGACTCGCCCAAATCGGCGCGCGACAAGGCGCTTGCAATGGCGCGGCGCAAATAAGTTTGCGGCAAACCCGCAGAGGTGGGGTAAACAGGCGTCAGCACCGCGGGTAGATCGCCAGAGGCTGTCTTGAAAGAGGGGTGCATCATGGTGAGGCCCAAAAATCCCCCCCTGACTTCGCCCCTGGCCCGGATCACTTGGCCCACGGCCAAGGCCTTTTGCTGGGCAGGGTAAAAGCTGAAAAAACGCAAAACACAGGTGTCAGTGCCGTCATCCACGGTGACCAGAAGCTGTCGCCTTGGACGCAATTGCACCTCAGATGAGACCACGGTGGCCTCTATTTGGATGTCATCACCTTCACGGGCATCGCGCAGTTTGACGATGCGGGTTTCGTCCTCATAGCGCAAAGGAATGTGCAGCGCGAGATCAATGTCGCGAACCAAGCCCATCTTGTGCATGGCTTTTTGGGGTGCAGACAAGGGCTTAGGGGGCGGCTTTGGTGATGCAGTGGCAAGCATCCTGACATTGTGCCGTGGTTGCAGGGCGTCAAGCCCAGAGATTCAAACCACTTTGGCCAATACAAAGGCGGATACAACGTCACGAATGGTCTTGCGCTCTGCCTGCGAAAGCGATAAGTAACGGTCGATCATTTCGCGGTCTGCCAGCGCCATTTCTATGGCGCCATCATTGGATTCATAAACATAGGTTTTACCGGGCGCTCGGCCAAAGCGAAGTTCGTCAGGGCTTACTTGCAACCATTCGGCCAATACGCGGAGTTTGTCTTGCGTTGGCATGACTTTTCCCAACAACCAGTTGCGAGCTGTATGGGGGGTAATGCTGCGTCCGTGGTAGCGGAGGTTAAATGCGTTGGCCACCAACGTAGGTGAAGCACGCACACCCGCACTTTCCAACGCGCTGCGCAACCGATCAGCGAACTGTTGGGATTCGGATACTACTTTTGGCATGCCCGAACAGTACTGTCTTGAGTTTGCCTGAAGTTGAATAGAGATAGATAGTTTCTTGAATGCATCTCACATAGTGAGGCCAATTACAAAATTTAGATACGCTTCATTGATAAAGTATTGATCTATGTCATGGGACAATCGGGTTTTCCAACTTGGAACGGGTCTAGTTCGGCCCTCAAGACAATGACTGTTGATCACACGCACAACATCCCCCTGCCCGCCAAACGCCTCTTCAGTTTGAGCGACTTTGACTTCCACCTCCCCCCTGAGCTCATTGCCCAACACCCCGCCAGCGAGCGCAGCAGCTCTCGCCTGTTAGACGGCAGTGAGCCGGCTCCCGCAGATCGAATATTCAAAACCTTGCCCGAGTTGATGCAGGCGGGCGACTTGCTGGTCTTCAATGACACGCAAGTGGTGAAGGCGAGAATCTTTGGCGAAAAATCGACTGGGGGCAAAGTTGAACTGTTGATTGAGCGCGTCTTGCCCCATCACCGCGTGGTGGCGCACATGAAAGTCAGCAAAAAACCGCCCATTGGCGCAAAGCTTCACATGGGCATTGACGCCAAACACAGTGCTGTGGGTTTTGCAGCCACCTTGGTCGGTCGCTGGCCGGATGCAAACGGCGCCTTGTTTTGCTTTGAATTGAGTGACGAGCCGCACGCCCTGATGGCGCAATATGGCCACGTGCCTTTGCCGCCCTACATTGCGCGCCCCTACGACGGCAGCGCGACCGAAGCCGACATTGCAGAAGACGAAGCACGTTATCAAACTGTGTTTGCGAAAAACCCAGGTGCCGTTGCAGCCCCCACAGCAGCCCTGCATTTTGACGAGGCGCTTTTGCAGCAACTCAAAGAGCGGGGCGTGAACACAGCCAGCGTCACCTTGCATGTCGGCGCGGGCACCTTTCAACCCGTTAAGTCAGAGAACATTGCCGAGCACACCATGCACTCAGAGTGGTATGACATTCCTGAAAGTACCCAAGGGGCATTGCATGAATGCAGGGCACGTGGCGGCAAAGTTTGGGCAGTGGGTACCACCTCGGTCAGAACTTTGGAGTCTTGGGCCAAATCGGGGCAAGCGCAAGGCGATACCCAAATTTTCATCACACCGGGCTTTGAGTTTGAGTGGGTCGACTGCCTCATCACCAATTTCCACTTGCCCAAAAGCACCTTGATGATGTTGGTCAGTGCTTTTGCAGGCTACGAACATGTGATGCGTTTGTATGCGCATGCCATTTCGACGCAGTATCGATTTTTCAGCTATGGCGATGCCATGCTGCTCAAGCGCTCGAATACTCTCATGCTCTAATTCTTTAGCGCCCCTTTCCCAAGCCAAGGATAAAACGAAGCATGCTTCAATTTGAACTCCTCAAAACAGACCCCAACAGCCACGCTCGCAGAGGTCAACTCACACTCAACCATGGTGTGATTCAAACACCCATCTTCATGCCCGTGGGCACCTACGGCACCGTGAAGGGCGTGATGCCGCGCAGCCTTGAAGAAATGGGTGCGCAAATTATTTTGGGCAACACCTTTCACTTGTGGATGCGCCCTGGCCTTGACATCATGAAAAGCTTTGGCGGCTTGCATGGTTTTGAAAAATGGAAGAAGCCCATCCTGACTGACTCAGGTGGTTTTCAAGTTTGGTCCCTGGGCGCGATGCGAAAAATAACCGAAGAAGGTGTGCATTTTTCTTCACCTGTGAATGGTGACAAGCTCTTCATGTCACCCGAAGTGAGCATGCAAATTCAAAGCATTTTGAATTCTGACATCGTGATGCAACTCGATGAGTGCACCCCCTACGAAACCAAGGGCCATCTCACCACCGAAGCTGAAGCTCGCAAATCGATGGAGATGAGTTTGCGCTGGGCCACGCGCAG
>Ga0070374_10001297_pt1 | contig 10694 bp, 9 predicted proteins | sample LauGreSuBDMM15SN_2_FD_66374 | JGI IMG/M metagenome (GOLD analysis project Ga0070374, IMG submission 66374) | Freshwater lake microbial communities from Lake Michigan, USA - Su13.BD.MM15.SN (version 4) (version 4) | ecosystem: Environmental > Aquatic > Freshwater > Lake | place: Lake Michigan...
CTGCTGGGTCTTACTTGCGCCGTGTTCATTACCACCGACCAACCTCTTAAGGGCGTTGTCACCTTGCTGCTTGGTTTGTTGGTAGCCTGCGTTGGTCTTGGCAACCCTGCAGGTTTTCCCCGCTTCACATTTGGCAATGCTGAATTGACCGGCGGCATTGGCATGATCGCAATGATGATTGGCATGTTTGCCATCTCAGAAATCATTCGCTTTGTGGTCGACACCAGTCCACCGGCTGAGTTGGTGGTTGAAAAAGTCGGCAGTGTGCTGTCGGGCCAATGGGCATTGGCCAAAAAATATCCCAAACAAATTTTGCGCGGCAGTGTGCTTGGAACCGCCGTGGGTGCCTTGCCAGGTGCAGGTGCTGACATTGCCGCATGGATGTCGTATGCCATGAGCAAGAAGTTTTCGAAAGAGCCCGAAAAATTTGGTACGGGACACGTTGAGGGCATTGTGGAATCGGGGTCTGCCAACAACAGCGCTCTTGCAGGCGCATGGATTCCAGCGCTGGTTTTTGGCATTCCAGGCGACTCCATCACGGCCATTGTGATTGGCGTTCTGTACATGAAGAACATGAACCCAGGCCCTGCACTCTTCACCACCAATCCCCAAAATATTTACGCGGTGTTTTTGTTGTTCATCATTGCCAACATCATCATGATTCCCCTTGGCATTTTGTGCATCAAGGTGGCCAAGCGAATTTTGCTGGTGCCGCGTGAAGTGCTCATGCCCTTGATTTTGCTGTTTTGTGTGGTCGGCACTTTTGCCATCAATAACTCCATGTTTGAAATAGGCATTATGTTGGTGGCAGGCATCTTGGCCTACATTTTGGAAGCCAACAAATTTCCTATCGCTCCAGCCATTTTGGGCGTGGTCTTGGGGGGAATGTTGGAAGAAAACTTCATCACCTCCATGATCAAATCCAATGGCGATTTGGGCGCGTTCTTGGCGCGCCCCATTGCACTGTGCTTGGCGGTGGTGTGTTTGCTGGTTTGGACTTGGCCGCTGATGGCCAAGCTCTTGTTCAAATCAGGAAAAACTCAAACAGCCTGAGGCACAGGCACTTTGAATTTGTCTGCCCAAGGCATCAGCGTTGGCATGATGCTGGGGTAAAGCTGCATGCCCTGCAAGCGACTCTCTGCTTGGTATTGCAGCCCGCGCTCGCCCGGCAATCGAACTTTCTCGCCCTGCCTTGCCGGTTTTGAATTTTGACAGCGCTCAATCACATGATCCAGTTGCCGCTCAAACGCTTTTAAACCTGAGAAGGCTTGAGGGTCGATGATTTGCAAATAGACAGTGGCGCCCCAACCTTCTGCAGGATCTGCGCGACCATGCCCCGCCAAACCACCCGTCATGGCCTCCACCATCAAACTCAAGCCGTACCCTTTGTGCCCTGAATCCATGCCACCTAAGGGCAAGATGGTGCCCTTAGGCTCAGCAAACAACACGGCTGGATCGGCACTGGCTTGGCCATGACCGTCCATCACCCATGCAGCAGGCAGCAGTTTTTTTTCATTGAACAAGCGATTGGTCATGCCGTTGGTGGTGGCCGATGTGGAGACATCGACCATGATGGGCTGCTTCGAACTTGGAATACCGAAAGACACCGGGTTGGGTGTGAAAACAGGGTCGAGCGCCCCAAAGGGGGCAACACTGCTGCTGTTGGGGTCTGAGCAATGCAATGCCATCAACAGGCCCAGATTCGTTGCGCGCTGATGATAGGCCGCAAGACATGCAATGTGGTGACTGCGTTTGATCACGACGGTGCAAGTACCCTGCTGCTTCGCGCGTGCGATAGCCAGATCCATGGCACGCAACACAAGCCAAGGCCCTGGCAGTCGCTTGCCATCCCAAGTGATTGCAGCAGGAAAATCTGACACCACTTCGGGCTCACCATCTTGGCTCATTTTTCCCGATTCCAACTCAGCCAAATAGGGGGCCAGCAAGCCCAATCCGTGGGTCGTGTGCCCCAACAAATCACCTTCAACCAAGATGTCTGCAATGGCTTGTGATTTATCGTCATCCAAGCCAGTGGCCTTAAGCAGCGATTTTGCAAAACCCCTCAATTCATCTACTTTGTATTTCAACCCAGTCTCCCATTTGTTCAAAGACAAGCTTACCTTGATACTTGTTCACAAGTGTCATGTTAGCGTTTTCCGCCATCTGAGCAAGGCTGCTCTTGGCAAGAGATAATCTCAGGTGTTCTGACTGAGCAAACTCGGCCTTGGTACAACGTAACTAGATTTAAAAATGCAAATTAACTCACTTCGCATGGACGGGGTAGACACCCCTATCATTCCCACCATTGCGGCTTTGGTCAGAAACAACCCGGGCACCATCTCCTTGGGGCAAGGCGTGGTCAATTACGGCCCACCCGCAGAAGCCATTGCTGCCCTGCCTGGCTTGATGGGCGACGGCAGCTTGCACAAATACTTGGGTGTGAGTGGGCATCCTGGCTTGGTCGAAGCCATCCAAGTCAAGCTGGCACAAGAAAACCAATTGCAACTGGGCTCAGATGCCTTGTTGATGGTCACCGCAGGCAGCAACATGGCCTTTTTGAATTCGGTCTTGGCTGTGGCCGACCCTGGAGACGAATTTATCTTGCCCATGCCGTTTTATTTCAACCAAGAAATGGCCATTCGCATGTGTGGCTGTGTGCCTGTGCCCGTGCACACCCACGACGACTGGAGTTTGAACGTCGAAGCCATGGCTGCGGCCATCACACCGCGCACGCGAGCCATTCTGACCGTGTCCCCCAACAACCCGACTGGCGCCGTTTACTCAGAAGCTTCACTTCGCGCCATCAACGCGCTTTGCGCCCAACACGGCTTGTACCACTTCAGTGACGAAGCCTACGAATACTTTACCTACGACGGCGTGAAGCACTTTTCGCCGGCAAGCATTCCTGGAGCGATGAAGCACACACTATCGTTTTATTCCATGTCAAAAAACTACGGCATGGCCAGTTGGCGCGTAGGCTATGTGGTGTTTCCAGCCGACTTGTTTGATGCCATGAACAAGGTGCAAGACACCAACCTCATTTGCGCACCCATGCCCTCTCAATTGTTGGCCCTACAAGCTTTGAAAAAAGGCAAGCCATGGGTTGCACCCAAAGTTGAGGCCTTGAGCCAAGTTAGGAATACGGTTTACCAAGCCCTAGAGGGTTTGGGCGATTTGGTGCAGTTCCCCAAAACGCAAGGTGCGTTTTATGTGCTGATGAAGTTACCTGGTTTAAAACAAGGCATCGAGCCTATTGCCTTCAATCGCGCCATGACCGAGAAATACAAAGTGGCTTCCATTCCTGGCTTTGCATTTGGCTTAACGCAAACGCAAGAAGCCAATTACCAACGATTGTCTTATGGTGCACTTGAAGCGGCTAGCGTAGCCGAAGGGGTGCAGCGTTATGTGGCGGCAGTCAAAGATTGGTACAGCGCTTACTGAAGCCCGCCCTTGAGGGAATCTGGCACTGGCAGGGGCAGCACCTCAATGCCCTCTTCCAGCAAATCTTGCGTTTCTGCCATCGAGGCTTGACCTCGAATGTTGCGCTCTTCAGATTCACCGTAGTGCATCTTGCGCGCTTCTTCTGCAAAGTTTTGCCCTACATCTTCCGTGTTGGCAATCACGTGCTTGACCATTTTCATCCAAGCCTCTTGCACCATCTGCACCGCTTCAGGATGCACTTGAACCAAGTTGGCTTCAGCGGCTTCAGCGGGATTTGAGGATTGAATTTTGACTTCTGGCAAATTGCTTGCAGGAACAGCCTTTTCGTGAGCCGCATTTGAGCCAGACTCTTCGGTTTTGATGTCTTGCTTTGGCTGCCGAGGCTCTGTTGCCCCCAAGTTCAGTCGCGGTGCAGAAGGCAGCTTGCGCACTTCGGTATTGGCGCACAGGGGGCAGGCCACCAAACTCCTTTCGCGTTGAGTTTGGTAATCTTCTTCAGAGCCAAACCAGCCCTCAAAGGTGTGCATGCCGGCGCACTGAAGGTTCAAAACTTTCATGTCGCATTCACCCAAGTCAATTCATGCAGACCAGACAGATAGTTCTGCAACCAAAACATGCCCGTGAGGGTTTTGCCATCGGTCACTTCACCCTTCAAGCAAGCCTGCTGCAAAGCTTCCGGTGTTTGCGTGATCACTTCCAAAAACTCACCGGGGTCAAGCTGACGCTCCCCTAAGCTTAAATCTTGGGCAAACCAAATTTCAATGAACTCAGTGGAATAAGAAATAACCGGGTGCATTACACCTGCTCTGGCCCATCGTTTGGCGCGGTAGCCTGTTTCTTCAAAAAGTTCACGTTGTGCGCACTGCAGTGTTGACTCATTGGGGTCGAGCTTGCCAGCAGGAAATTCGATCATCACTTGCTGAACCGGATATCTAAACTGCCGCTCCATGACCAACTGCAAAGGTTCGCCGGGTGTCTGAAGCAATGGAATGATCATGACTGCACCAGGATGGATGACGTACTCACGCGATGCCTGCGTACCATCTGGCAAGGCCACTGTGTCTTGAAAGGCGTGTAGAAAAGAACCCCTGAAGAGTTCATGGCTCTTCAGTTTGGTTTCAATCAGATGTGAATCCACCTGATTGGCCCTGCTCAATTGGCCAGCATTTGGGTCACTGAGCTAGCGCACAATGACATCAATGCACCTGGCACGATGCCCAACACCAAAACCAACAAGCCATTGAGAGACAGGACAATGCGGACATCGGTATCGGCTGTGACGGTGGTGGCCGTCACGGCTTCATCAAAGTACATGACTTTGACAACACGCAGGTAGTAGAATGCGCCAATCAGGGACATGGCAACAGCAAACACGGCCAATGCAATGTCAGCGGTATGGCCTGAAGCGATCAAAGCTTGCAGGACAGACAACTTGGCATAAAAGCCCACCATGGGAGGAATACCCGCCAAGGAGAACATGCAGATGGCCATCACGCCGGCATACAAGGGGCTGCGGTTGTTCAGTCCTGCCAAATCTGTAATCTCTTCGCTCTCAAAACCTTGACGAGCCAAGAGCAAGATGATGCCAAAAGTGGCCAAGGTGGTGAGGACATATCCCACCACATAGAACATGGCAGAGCTATAGGCATTGGCGCCCATGGCTGCATTGCCGCTGACCACACCCGACATCAAGCCAATCAAGACAAAACCCATTTGGGCAATGGTGGAGTAGGCCAACATTCGCTTGAGGTTGGTTTGTGCAATGGCTGCCAAATTGCCAACCAGCAATGAGGCAATGGCCAACAGCGCCAGCATTTGCTGCCAATCAATGGCCATGGGCAACAAGCCCTCCACCAACAAACGGATAGTGATGGCGAAAGCGGCCAATTTGGGGGCGCCTGCAATCATGAGGGTGGCCGCTGTTGGCGCACCTTGGTAAACGTCAGGTACCCACATGTGGAATGGCACAACGCCCAACTTGAACGCCAAACCAGCCACGACAAACACCAAGCCGAACACCAACACTTGGTGTTTCACTTGTCCACTGGCAATCACTTTGAAAACGGTGGCCAAATCCAAGGACCCGGTTGCACCGTACAGCATGGACATGCCGTACAACAAGAAACCAGAAGCCATAGCGCCCAAGACAAAATACTTCATGGCTGCTTCTGTGGCTTGCATGTTGTCGCGGCGCAAAGCGACCAGCGCGTAGCTAGACAAGGTTAGCAACTCAAGGCCAAGGTACAACACCAAGAAATTTTGGCTAGAGATCATGACGCTCATGCCGAGCAAGGCGAACACAGACAAACTGAACAGCTCACCGCCGCGGAGCATGTCACGATCGCCGGCATAAGGCCGTGCATAGACCAAGGTGACCATGACAGCGATGGTAGAAAAACACTTCAGCCAATGTCCCATTGGGTCTGACACGACCAAACGGTCAAAACCATAAAGGGTATGACCTGCATCGGCGTAGAACGCATGGAGCAAAGCCACACCGCCCAAAGAAGCCAAAGTTAAAACGTAAGTCACAGTGCGCTTCGGGCTTGTAACCAGCAGGTCGACCAGCGCGATCACGCAGGCCATCACCAGCAACACGATTTCTGGATAGATCGTCATCCAGCTGGTTGAGTCAATCATGTCTATTCTCTCTATTCTTTATGTTTCAGCTGAGCACAAGCAATCAAGGCAATTTGGTCGCAGCCACGTGCTCCAACAAATTGGCCACAGAGACTTCCATCACATCGGTAAAAGGCTTTGGATACAAACCCATGTACAACACAGCAATGGCCAGCAAGGCCATGACCGTGAATTCGCGGGCATTGATATCCGTTAAGCCTTTGACATCGTCGTTGGTGACAGGGCCGAGGTAGACGCGCTTGAACATCCACAAGGTGTAGGCAGCGCCGAAAATCAAGGCAGAGGCCGCCAACAAACCCACCACGAAGTCATACTTGACTGCGCCCAAAATGACCATCCACTCACCCACAAATCCAGCTGTCCCTGGCAAACCGCAGTTGGCCATGGCAAACAACAACGCAAAGGCTGAAAACTTGGGCATGGTGTTGACCACACCGCCATAGCTTGAAATTTCTCGAGAGTGAACGCGGTCGTAAAGCACACCAATAGACAAGAACATGGCCGCTGATACAAAGCCGTGTGCAATCATTTGCACCAAACCACCGGACACGCCCAGCGGGTTGAAGATGAAGAAGCCCAAGGTCACAAAGCCCATGTGCGAAACAGAAGAATAAGCCACCAGCTTTTTCATGTCTTGTTGAACCATGGCCACCAAGCCGACATAGACCACTGCCACCAAAGACAACACAATCATGAAGGTAGCCCACTCACGTGAGGCGTCCGGGGCAATGGGCATAGAGAAACGCAAGAAGCCGTAGGCACCCAGTTTCAACATGATGGCGGCCAACACAGCAGAACCACCAGTGGGCGCTTCAACGTGCACATCAGGCAACCAAGTGTGAACCGGCCACATAGGCACCTTGACAGCAAAGGCTGCAAAGAACGCAAAGAACAAGAAGTTTTGCGCTGTGGCAGACAAAGGCAATTCATGCCATGTGGCAATGTCGAAACTGCCGCCTGATTGGATGTACAAGTAGATCAATGCGATCAAGGTGAGCAATGAACCCAACAAGGTGTACAAGAAAAACTTGAACGCTGCATAGATTTTGTTCGGGCCGCCCCAAATTCCAATGATCAAATACATTGGAATGAGCGTGGCTTCGAAGAACACGTAGAACAACAAGCCATCTAAGGCTGAGAACACGCCAATCATCAGTCCAGAAAGAATTAAGAAAGCGGCCATGTATTGGTTGACTTTGCGCGTAATGACTTCCCAACCAGCAATCACAATGATGACGTTGATGAACGCAGTCAAAATGACAAACCACAAAGAAATACCGTCAACACCTAAGTGGTAGTTGACGTTGAAGCGCTCAATCCAAGAAAGCTTCTCAACAAATTGCATCTCGGCCGTGTCGAGTTGAAAGCCGCTGTACAAAGGCAGTGTGACCAAAAAGCTGACCACAGCACCCACCAAAGCCAACCAACGCACAGACTTAGCCTGTTCGTCACGCCCCAAAGCCAATAAAACAATGCCGAACGCGATAGGCGTCCAAATGGCTAGGCTCAACAATCCCATTTTGTAAATCCTTATTTGTTGAGCCAGACGAAGTACGTCATGAGCAAAAAGATACCCAAGATCATCACCAATGCATAGTGATACAGATAGCCAGTTTGCAGCTTGCGAGTCCAGTTGGAGAGCTTGCCCACCAACTTCCACGAGCCGTTCACGACCAAGCCGTCGATCAAGGCGCGATCACCGATTTTCCAAAGACCTGTGCCCAAAGCGCGCGCGCCTCGGGCCAAGATGTTTTCATTGATCCAGTCCATGTAGTACTTGTTTTCCAAGATCACGACCAATGGACGCAGTGCACGGCCTATGGCAGCAGGCACTGCTGGGTTGATCAAATACATGTACCAAGCCACCACCACACCAGCCAATGCAAGCCAGAAAGGTGCTGTTGACACAGCGTGCATGGCCATGGCCACCGGTCCATGGAACGCGGCTGCCAGCTCTTTCATGGCATGGTGCTTGTCGGCATCGACAAAGATAGCGTCTTTGAAAAGCTCACCATACAACATGGGGTTGATGGTCATGTAACCAATAACCACGGAGGGAATGGCCAGCAAGATCAAGGGCGCTGTGACCACCCAAGGTGATTCGTGCGGCTTGTGACTGTCGTGATCATGGTCGTTGTGGTGGGCGTCATGGTGGGCGTCATGGTGGGCATCGGGGTTCTGGTCATAACGCTCTTTGCCGTGGAACACCAAGAAATACATGCGGAAAGAGTAGAAAGCAGTGACGAACACACCGGCCAGCACGGCAAAGTTGGCAAAGCCTGCAGCGGCCAAGTGGCTTTCGTGCACGGCTTCAATGATGCTGTCTTTGGAATAAAACCCCGAGAAGAATGGTGTGCCAATCAAGGCCAAAGAACCGAGCAAGGCAGTGATCCACGTGATGGGCATGTACTTGCGAACGCCGCCCATGTAGCGAATGTCTTGCTTGTGGTGCAAGCCCATGATGACAGAGCCAGCAGCCAAGAACAGCAAAGCTTTGAAGAAGGCGTGTGTCATGAGGTGGAAAACAGCCACGGAGTATGCAGAAGCGCCTAAAGCCACCGTCATGTAACCCAACTGAGACAAGGTGGAATAAGCCACCACGCGCTTGATGTCGTTTTGAATGATGCCCAAGAAACCCATGAACAAGGCGGTGATGGAGCCGATGATCATGATGAAGTTCAAAGCAGTGTCAGACAACTCAAACAAGGGTGACATGCGGGCCACCATGAAAATACCGGCAGTCACCATGGTGGCTGCGTGAATCAATGCAGAGATGGGCGTAGGGCCTTCCATGGAGTCTGGCAGCCAAACGTGCAAAGGGAACTGAGCAGACTTGCCCATTGCGCCAATGAACAAGCAAATGCAAATGACTGTCACCAGCATCCATGAAGTGCCAGGCAATGTGAGCGCGCTAAGTTCATTGGCTTGCTCAAAGGCTTCTGAGTAGTTCAAGGTTCCTGCGTAGGCTGCTATCAGGCCGATGCCCAAGATGAAGCCGAAGTCACCCACCCGGTTGACCAAAAAGGCTTTCATGTTGGCAAAGATGGCCGTAGGCTTGTTGTACCAAAAGCCAATGAGCAAATACGACACCAAGCCCACAGCTTCCCAGCCAAAGAACAACTGCAACATGTTGTTGCTCATGACCAGCATCAACATGGAGAAGGTGAACAAAGAGATATAGGCAAAGAAACGGTTGTAGCCTTCATCTTCATCCATGTAACCAATGGTGTAGATGTGCACCATGAGCGATACAAATGTAACGACGCACATCATCATGGCCGTGAGGCCATCAACCAGGAAACCAACTTCCATTTTCAGATCACCAACGATCATCCAGGTGTAGAGGGTTTCGTTAAAGCGTGCACCATCGATGGCCACACTCTTCAAAGTAGTCGCAGACAAAATGAACGCAATTAAAACGCCCAAGATGGTGAGGGTGTGCGTTAAGCGACGACCTATCCAGTTGCCGCCAAATTGAGTTCCTAAAATACCTGCCAGGGCAGACCCCAACAAGGGAGCCAGGGGCACGGCAAGCAGCGTATAAGCGTTGAGGGTTTGGCTCATGTTTTTATAACCTCTTAACCCTTGAGCGAATCGAGCTCATCCACATTGATGCTGTTCATGTTGCGGAACAAAAGCACCAAGATGGCCAAACCGATGGCAGATTCGGCTGCAGCCACTGTCAAGATGAAGAACACGAAGACTTGTCCGTGCATGTCACCCAAATAGTGAGAGAAAGCCACAAAATTCATATTGACCGCCAAAAGCATGAGCTCAATGGCCATCAACAACACAATCAAATTCTTTCGGTTCAAAAAGATACCGATGACGGAAAGGGCAAACAACATGGCGCCCAATGACAAATAGTGTCCGAGTGTCAAGGTCATTATTTGGTCTCCTTCTGGGCTTGCGCACCAGCAGGCGGTTCGGACGATTCCGGCGCTTCTGGTGCTTTGGGCGCCTCCCCTACTTTCACGGCATCCATCTTCACCACCACCAAGCGATCGCTGGCACGCACATGGACTTGCTCGGAAGCACTGATGGCTTTGCTGTCTTTGCGCTCGCGCAGAGTCAGTGCAATGGCAGCGATCATGGCGACCAACAAAATAGCCGCCGCAATTTGAATCGGCATGATGTAGTCTGTGTAAAGCAGAATGCCCAAGGCCTTGGTATTGGAGTACTGCAGACCGACTTGACCCACTTCGACGGCCACTTTGGGCGCATCAGAGATTCTGAAACCACTCATCAGCACGGCAGCCATTTCAAGTGCAATCAATGCTCCCAAAGTGGCCGCCAGTGGAAAGTGCTTCCAAAAGCCAGCACGCAGGGTATCTAAATTGATGTCCAACATCATCACCACAAACAAGAACAGCACCATCACAGCACCCAAGTAAACCAGCACCAAGGTCATGGCCAAGAATTCTGCTTGCAGCAACAACCACAAGCCAGAAGCCTGTGAGAAAGCCAGCATGAGAAACAACACGGCATGCACCGGGTTGCGCGCAGTCACGACTCGGAATGATGCAAACAGAAGCACCACCGAGAAGAGATAAAAGAAACCAGTTTTGACGTCCATGGGTTGTCGCTTGTTAGTTTTTGTAAATCAACCGATC
>Ga0070374_10001298_pt1 | contig 10694 bp, 10 predicted proteins | sample LauGreSuBDMM15SN_2_FD_66374 | JGI IMG/M metagenome (GOLD analysis project Ga0070374, IMG submission 66374) | Freshwater lake microbial communities from Lake Michigan, USA - Su13.BD.MM15.SN (version 4) (version 4) | ecosystem: Environmental > Aquatic > Freshwater > Lake | place: Lake Michigan...
CATCTCTGCCGAGGCGCCCCAATGGCTATGGCCATCGGGCATGACGATGCGTGCCCGAACAAAGGCCTGAAAACACTGGCGCAGCGTGACCACGCCAAAGCGAAAGGGCATGCGCAGGACCACCGGAATTTCAAGCAGTTCAATCTCGGCAATACGAAAGCTGGGTTGCATGGTGCGTGTCTCGGGTTTCAGATCGAAGGTGGCTTGTGGAGAGTCAGGGGCGCTGCGTTTTCCAGCAGGCCTTTGAGGTAGGCGGCCGACCAGGCGGCGCAGCCGGGGCCATCGGGAAAATAATCAAACGGCTCGACCGCCACCACACCGCTGTAATCCTGTTGCTGCAGGGCCGCCAAGATAGGGCCAAACCGCATGTGGCCCTGGCCGGGGGCACGGCGGTTGGGGTCATTGACCTGCACGTGCGCCATGACGCCCTGGGGCATCCACAGCGCAATCAGCTCGGGCATGGACAGGGTTTCGGCCAAGCCGGCCGAGCTGGTGTCCAGCATGGTTTTGAAAAAGGGGTTGTTGATGTGTTGCACCATCGCTGCGGCCTGAGCCACGGTGTTGATGAGCGGGGTCTGGTCGGCCGACAGCGGCTCCAGGCAATAGGTCACGCCAAAGCTTTGCGCGGTTTGCGCCACCTTGGCCAGCACGTCTTGCGCCAGGGCCAAGGCCTGGTTGTGGGTTTGCCCCGGGTGGATGCTGCGTTGTTTGGGCGAGCCGTGCACCAAGTAACGCCCGCCCATGGCGGCGCAAATCTCGCACAAGTGTTTTAAAAAGTCGACAGTGGCTTGGCGAACCGGAGCGTCTGGGTGCGTGATGGACAAACCCTCTGGCTTGACCAGCAGCCAATGCAAGCCGGTGACCACCAGGCCATGGTCGGCAGCCACTTGGGCGTATTGCCGGGCTTGGGCTGTGGTCAAAGTTTCGGGGGTGTCGGTCAGGGTGAAGGGGGCAAGCTCGAGCCCCATGTAGCCCATGTCACGGGCCATCTGGCACTGCGCCGCAAATGGCATGGGTGCCAGCACTTCATTGCACAGGGCGATCTTCATGGGCTTTGGCGCTTAAAAAGTTTTTTTATGAAAGGCGCACGCATCAGCAAGATGATGGCGATCAGCGCAAAAATGGAGCCTGCAATTGGGCGGGTGAAGAAGGGCGTCAGATCGCCATCGGACAGCACCAGCCCCCGGCGCAGGCTTTTTTCCATCAGGTCGCCCAACACAATGCCCAAAACCAGCGGGGCCACCGGAAATTTGTATTGGCGCAGCACATAGCCCAGCACACCAAAGAACAGCATGGTCCACACGTCAAACAGGCGCGATGACAACGCATAGGTGCCGACCACGCACAGCACAAAAATCATGGGCACGATGAGGGTGGTGGGCACGCGCAGCACCTTGACCAGCAACTTGGTCAAGACCAGGCCATAGATCAGGATGCCGATGGTGGCCAGCAGCATCATGGCGACCACGTCGTACACAAACTGGGGTGACTCCAGCATGATCATGGGGCCGGGTTTGACGCCGTGGATGAGCATGGCCGCCATCAGCACCGCAGCCGGTGCCGAGCCCGGGATTTGCAAGGTCAGCACAGGGATGATGGCACCGGGCACGCAGGCGTTGTCACCGGTTTCGGCCGCCATCAGGCCTTCGATGGAGCCTTTGCCGAATTTTTCTTTTTCTTTGCTGGCCCGTTTGGCGGCGGCATAAGAAGACCAGGCGGCTACGTCTTCGCCCACACCCGGAACAATGCCGATGAAGGTGCCAATGATGCCGGAGCGCAAGATCGTGCGCCAGTACTGAAACACGTCCTTGAGTTTGGGGATGACGGTGTCGAAGGGGTTGATTTGGGGGACAGGGCGCCGCTCTTTCATGGCCACCAAAATCTCTGCAAAACCGAAAGCGCCCACCAGCGCGGGCACCAGAGATAAGCCGCCGGCCAGGTCGCGGTTGTCAAAAGAAAAGCGCTCGAAGGCATGGATGCCGTCTTGCCCAATGGTGGCCACGAACAAGCCTGCAAAGCCGCAGATCCAGCCTTTGAGGGCATCGCCGCCAGTCAATGTGGCCGAGATGATGACACCAAACACGGCGAGCCAGAAAAATTCATAGGCGCCGAATTTGAGCGCAACGTCACCCAGCAAGGGCGTGAACAGGGCTAAAAAGAACATGCCGATCAAGGTGCCCAGCACCGAGCCGGTGGTGGCAATGCCCATGGCGCGGCCCGCATGCCCTTGGCGGGCCAGGGCGTAGCCGTCCAGGCAGCTGGCGGCCGAAGCCGGGGTGCCCGGGATGTTGAGCAAGATGGCACTGCGGCTGCCACCGTAGATGGCCCCCACGTAGGTGCAGATCAGGATCAAAAGCGCTTGGTTCGAGGGCAGTTTGATGGTCAGGGTGGTCATGAGCGCCACACCCATGGTGGCGGTCAGGCCCGGCAGGGCGCCAATGATCACACCGACCAGCGATGAGGCCAGCGCCATGAACACCGATTCGAGCGTCATGAACGACGCCAGCGAGTGTCCGAATGCAAAGAGTCCATCAAACATCACGGCAACCTGACCAAAAAGATGTATTCAAAAGACAGGGCCACCAGCACACTCCAGCAGCTGCCGTAGATGGCCGCGCGCACCCACTGGGCAGTGGCCGAGCGGCCCATCTCGATTTGCCGTTGACGGTCCAGCACGCCAATGAACACGGTGATGAACAAGAAGGTGCCGACCATGAAAGGCAGCCCTGTTCCTACCAGCACCAGCGCATAAAACAGCGACCAGCCAAACACCAGCGCCATGTGTTTTAACAAGGTGGGGTCTTGGACTTTGGCCGAGGCAAGGGGGCTTTGCCAGCCGCCTTGAGCGCAGGCCCGAATGAAGAGCACCACGCCCAACACCGTGATGGCGCAGCCCAGAAAAAAGGGCACCAAGCCTGGAACCTCATAGGGGTTGATGCTGAGCTTTTCGAGTCGGTCCATGCGCCAGGCGCCGATGCTGACTGCCAAGCCAAATGCCACCCACAGCACCGCCGCGATCAAGTCCGCACGCGGTGACACCACTTCGTTGTCTTCTGCTTCCATGCTCATGGCAGGCCTTTGTCAAAGTGGGGCAGGCGCTGGCCTGCCCCGTGTGGTGCCATCAGGGTTTGGGGATGCCCACGGTGTCGGGTGACACTTTGGTTTTGCCGCCGTTGTGCAGCAGCCAGGCGTTGGCCTGCACGGCGGGGAAGGCCGCCGCTTGTGCGGACTCACCACTGGCAGGGCCAAAGAAGGCACCCCGGTTCACGGCGTATTTCTTGATGGCTTCGTTGTTGGCGATCTGGGTGGACCAGATGCGTTCGACCGTGGCCACCACTTCAGCAGGCACACCTTTGGGGATGAAGATGCCAAAGTAGTTGGCTGGTGCCTTGAAGTTGGCGAGGGTCTTGGAGATCGGCTCGATCACGCCATGACCTTCAATTTCGAGCGGCTTGTCCGACACGGTGGCCAGGGGGCGCAGCCGTTTGCCGCGAATCATCTCGGCTTGCTCGACGGCCAGTTGTGAGGTGGCATCGGTCTCGCCGGACACGGTGGCGATGACGGCGGGGTTACCGCCGTCATAGGTGACATGGCGGTACTTGTTGCCCGTGACGGCCACGATGGCTTCCATCGCGTTGTGCCCCCCCGAGGTCACGCCGGCCGTGGCCACCTTGATGTCGGATTTGGTTTTCATCGCATCGAGAAATTGCCCGATGTTTTGATAGGGTGTGGACGGGTTCACGCTGATCACGGCGATGTTGGCCACATGCAAAAACAGGTGCCAGTCTTTGATGCCGGCATTGAGCATGCCCAGGGCTTGGTAGGTGCCCAGGTCTTGCGCGGCACCTGCGGTCCAGGTGTAGCCGTCCCGGGGGGCTTCCCAGGCGTTCTTGCTGCCAATCGAGCCTGAGGCACCGGGCTGGTTGACCACCACGATTTTTTGACCCAGGGTTTTTTCAATCTCGGCCGCTGCGATGCGGGTGATCTGGTCGGTGGAGCCGCCTGCGGCCCAAGGCACGATCAGGTTGATGGGCTTGTTGGGTTTCCAGGTGGCCTGGGCCATGGCGTTGGCGCCTGTGCCCAGGACTAGTCCCAGGGCGATGGCTTGAATCAATGTCCGCTTTTTCATTGCTGTCTCCTCATTTCATGGATCAAAGTTTAAAAACAAGCTGTTTTGCAACAGCCACACGAAAACGCTAAGCCCCCAGCCATCGGGCCAGGTGCTGGGCTACAAAATCGTCATCGGTCAAGTCTGGGTAAGCTTGGCTGACCCGGGTGATTTCTTCGGCTTGTCCTGGGCTCAGGGCCTCGTGCGGGTCGAGGCACCAGATGCCTTCGAGCAAGCCCTGGCGGCGCAAGACTTCGTGGCAACCGGCAATGCAACCGGCAAAGTCATGGGCCACGTCGAACAAGGCGCTGTTGCCATCGGTGACTTGCGAATCCAGGGCCAGCAGCTGCGCCGACACCTGCTCGCGGGCAGCTTCTTGCTGGCAACGTTGCAGCAGCGCAACCGCCTTGTGGGTCCAAACACTCCAATGCCCCAGCAAGCCCCCCCGGATGCGCACGGACACGGTGTCGATCCCGCGTTTAACGTGAAAAGGTGTCACCAGGTCCAGCACGATGTGGTCGTCGTTGCCGGTGTACAGCGAGATGCGGTCTTCTGCATGGGCTGCGACCACGCCACGAATCACGTCCAGTGTGCGGTAACGGTTGAAGGGCGCCATCTTGATGGCCACGACTTGTTCGATGCGGGCAAAGGCTTCCCAGAAGTTGGCGGACAGCACCACGCCACCCACAGCGGGCTGCAGGTAAAAACCCACCAGCGGAATGACCTGCGCCACCGCGCGGCAGTGCGCCAGGATCTCGGTTTCGCTGGCACCGCGCAGCGCCGCCAAGCTGAGCAGGCCTGCGTGGTAGCCCATGGCTTTGGCCGTGGCCGCTTCGGCGCAGGCTTGGCCGGTAGGGCCGGCCACGCCTGCAATCATGGCCAAGGGGCGCTTGCCGCCCAATGGCGTCCAGTCGTGGGCCGTTTGCATGGCCATTTCCAGCACGGGGGCGTACAGGCCGTTTTCACGGATGGCAAATTGGGTGGTGTGCACGCCTACGGCCAGACCCCCAGAGCCGGCATCGAGGTAGTAGCGGCTGAGCGCCCTTTGCCTGCGGGGGTCCAGCTGGCGTTGGGCATTGAGGGCCAGCGGGTGCGCCGGAATCACCGCACCTTGGCGCAAGACTTGAGATACGGCTTCGGGTAACAAGCCTGACACATCAGTAGTGGCCATCGCGAACCTCGAAGTGGGTGGGTTTGTCCAAGGATTTGTGGCCCTTCATGACCCAGGCGGCCGTCCAGTCCAGCAAGGTGTCCAGCACCACCGAGGGCTGGCCCCACAAGGCATCGGCCTGGCGGCAGTCGACCAACCAGGCGGTGGACCCTTCGGTGTCGGTGAACTGCACGGTTTTGCCCATACGGGCTGCCAGGCGTGTGGCGACATCGCGGATGGAAATCGCTGGGCCGCTGAGGTTGATGGCCGAGGTGGGCGTGGTGCAGGCGCTCAGTGCGCGCAAGGCCAGGTCGTTGGCATCGCCTTGCCAGATGATGTTGGCGTGGCCCATGGCCACTGACAGCGGCAGCCCTTGCCAAATGGTGCGCGCCACATCGTGCAGCACGCCATACCGCATGTCGATGGCGTAAGACAGGCGCAGCAGGCAGCCCGGCGTTTGGTGCTCGTGCGAAAAGTGTTCGAACATGCGCTCGCGGGCCACACACGAATTGGCGTATTCGCCGGGCGGCGTGGGGGCCAGGCTTTCGGGGGCGCCGGGGCCATGCACGTCGACAAACGGGTAAACACAAGCGGTGGAAAACGCCACGATGCGGGCGTTTTTGTAGCGTTGTGCAACCAGCGCAGGCACATGGGCGTTCATGGCCCAGGTCAGCCATTCACTGCCTTGCGAGCCGAATTTTCGGCCCGCCATGAACACCACGTTGGGCACATCGGGCAAGGCGGCAAGAGCCTCGGCCGATAACAAGTCGGCCTGTATGCATTCAACGCCCTGCGCGCTCAGGCTGTGTTGCAGTTGCGGGTTTGAAAACCGTGCCACCCCGATCACGCGTTTGTGGGGTGCTGCCCGCTTGGCCATGCGCGCCAACGTGGGGCCCATTTTGCCCGCTACACCCAGGATGAGGATGTCGCCTTGCAGTTGAGCCAAGCTGCGCACCAGCGCGGGCGAAGGCGTGCTCATGACGTCTTCCAGGTGCGCTTCGTCGATGAATTCAAGAGGCAGGTTCATGCGTCGTGTTCCAGGTAAGACCGCACCATGTCCACCATGTGGTTCAGGCGTTTGGTTTTGGCGACAGGGCTGAGCAATTTGCGCCCGAAAATGGCCGACAAAGTGTGCTGGTTGGACAGGTAAAAGTAGGACAGGCCCGCGATGGAGATGTACAACTGCACGGGGTCGACCCCGGGCTTGAACACGCCCGCTTTAACGCCGTTGTCCAGGATGTTGCCGATCATGTGGATGAACGGGTTGCGCATCTCCTTGACGGTGGAAGATGCCTGAACATGCCTGGCTTGGTGCAAGTTGGCACTGTTGAGCAGGTTCATGAACTCGGGGTGATCGATGTAGTAATTCCAGGTCAGCGTCACCAGTTTGCGAATGGCTTCGCGCGGCTCTTCGTTTTCCAGGCGCATGGCCTGTTCGGATGCGCGCTTGTGGGCGTAGTTGGCTTCCAGCACCGCACCAAAGAGGTCGTCCTTGTTGCCAAAGTAGTGGTAGAGCATCCGCTTGTTGATGCCCGCTTGCTCAGAGATGCGGTCCACCCGTGCGCCACCTAAACCGTGTGCAGCAAACTCCTGGCGGGCCGCTTGCAAGATGCGATCGCGGCTGTCCTCAGGGTTGCGTGCGGTGGTCTTGATGGGGCGGGTGGGCATGGCAAGAGCGTGATCAGGACAACTTGGCGGCTTTTTTAATTTGGGTGAGCACGGCCATTTGCGGCGACTTTTTGTAATGTGTGTCCAGCGGGTAGCAGCCCGAGACCAAGCCATTGCGTGGGGCTGTGGTGCAGTCGCTGAAGGTGCGGCACAGGCGTTTGCGCTGCATGGCCCGCCCTGCCAGTACGTCGGCGGGTAAATCGGGGTAGGCCAGCACCATGCGGCCCAGGCCCACAAAGTCGGTCCAGCCTTGTTTGACCACGGCTTGGGCCACATGCGGCAAAAACTCTTGCAGGTAGGTGTAGCCGCTGCCGACAAACGCCATGGCGGGGAACATTTTCTTGAGGTCGCGCACGATCTCCAGATGGCGCATCACCCCCACCAACGGGTCTTCCGGTGGTTGGTAACCGTCAGAAGGAGGGTACAACGCCGGGCGGGTCACGTGGGGCGTGTAATACGGGCTGCCCACGGTCACATTGACCATGGAAATGTCCAGGGATTCCAGCACTTTTAAAAATTGCGCGGTCTCGTCCAGTGCGTAAAGCAGCGGGTTGGATTCGTTGACGCCAAAGCCGTAGCGGTAGGGCAGGGCGTTGGCGTAATCAACCGGAATGCCGGGGCCCAGGGACTCGTCGTCGGACAGGTTGGGGTCGGCTTTGTAGGGCAGAAAATCCACCGCTGACAAGCGCACACCCAAGGCCATGCCCGGCACTTCGGCGCGGATGCCTTGCGCCAGTTCGCGGACAAAGCGGGTGCGGTTGTGCAGGGAGCCACCAAAGTCGCCTTCACGTGTTTTGGCCGACAGGAATTCGTGGCCCAAATAACCGTGGCAGTGTTTGAGGTCAACGAACTGAAAGCCACAGTCCCAGGCGCGCTTGGCGGCCACCACATAGTCATCGATCAGCTGGCGAATCTCGCCGTCGGACATGACGACAATGTTTTCCTTGGGACCAAAACGGCCATCGAGCAGCGGGTGCTTGTACAGCACCCGGGGTTCCATGCGGGTTTCCAGGTTGGGCTTGCAAAAACGGCCCGAGTGGGTGAGCTGCAAGCCAATGACCAGGTCTTTGTCGCTGCCCATGCTTTCGCGGTGGGCCTGAACCAGACCTTCACGCAGTTGCGCAATGCCCGATTGCGTTTGCGCGCTCATGACCAATTGTTTGGGGTTGGCACGGCCATCGTGACGTACGGCGACCGCTTCGCCGCCCCAAATCATTTTGGCGCCGGACCGGCCAAACAGGGTCCAGCGACGGCGGGTGTTGTCAGACGGGTTGCCATCGGCCAGACCGTCCCAGCCTTCCATGGGGTGAATGGCGTAGCGGTTGCCGACCTTGAGTCCGGAAACCGTCAGGGGTTGCGCCATGGCGGCGGTGTCTCCCGATTCCAGCTCGTCATCGCAGGGCATGGGCAAACCCAGTCGTTCCAGGTTTTCCTTGAAGCCTTGCGGGCTGGACAAGGATTTGACCTTGACGAAGTCTCCGAATTTCATAAGTTATTTTCCAAGCCTGGTGTTCTTTAGAGCACTCAGTAAAAACGATTGGGTTTGAGGAAAAAACCCAGCACCAGTGCGCCATGCGGGGCGCTGGCCGAATGCCGGCTGCCCGCAGGGCGCCAGACGTAGTTGCCTGCCGTGACCTCGCCTTCGTGGTCGACCAGGCTGCCTTCCAGCACCCAGCTTTGTTCGAGCTCGACGTGTTCGTGATCGGTGAGGGTGGCGCCCGGGGCCATGCGGGTGAGCACGGTTTGCAAGCCTGTGGCGGCGTCTTCCATGAGCACTTTGATGTGGATGCCCGGAAAACGCGTGGCTTGCCACGGCAGTTCTTCAACCTGGACATAGCGCGACGACAGCGCTGACAGCGCAGCGTGTTTGGACGCGTAGCCCGGGGTTTCAATGGCCATGGTGCTGTCTCCGGTCTTGGGCACTTCATGGGGTGAGGTGCCTAGCAAAACCATCATAACCATTTGGTTACAAGTGACAAGTGCAGGTTTACCCGGGCATGTCAGGTGTCTGAGGCGGGAACGATCCATTGGCCTGTCCACCTGCCATGACAGCCCAAAAGTCTGTGTATTTTTTCAGTCAACGGCTGCAAAGTGGCTTATTTTCCCCACGCCGTTCATCCAGCATTTCGAAGAAGAAATTTCCTTGCAGCAACCTAAAAATAAGATATTTTGTCGTCATGGTCCTGATCAGTCGGCGTAAGTGCCGGCGTTAGCGTCAGCGCCAGCACGATGCTCAATGTTGAATTTTCTGAGAAGGGTGATCTACATTCCAGAACGGGTCGAGCTTCTTGGTAAAAGCGGTCAAGTCCTCAAAATAGGGCAGTGCGCCCCCTTCAACGGCATGAAATTGCCAGTTTTTTCTGTTTTTAACCGTATGCCGACCACGGTAATCGGTGAAATCTCCGCGAGTGGCCATGGACACCCAGACTGGGCTGTCCAGACGCTCATAAAGTTGGTTGATGTCAGTGCTGAACAGGAAGGCTGAGACAAAATAAAAGGCCGCGTTGGCAGCGCCTGGCTGTCGCGAGGTCAGCAAACAATAACGCCACAATGTTTCGTCGATATCTTCCGCGCCCCAAGTGCGCTTTAAAAAATACCGAACGACTCCGGGTCGGGTCAAGGCATCAAAAATGCCCTGGCGCCAGAAGTCCATCGTCAGCAAACGGTATAGCCAAGGCAAACCCAGCGTCCCACCAGCTGGCCCATAGCGCAGTTTTCTTCCGCTAAAACCGGTCGGGCTGACCAGTGCAAGCCGCCGGATGCTGTGCGGCGCTTCGCATTTGGCACGGGCAGCGAACTCGCTGGAGAGCGACACCGCCAACACATCTGCGGCTGCAGCGCCTTGCTCGGACTTCATGACGGCCAGCGCAGCATGCAAAGCGTCGGTCATCAAGCGCGTCGTGTACGGGCGGGCACTGCGGTCAGAAAAACCAAAACCCGGAAGTTCAAGAGCGTAGACCGGACGCTGTTGTCGGTAATGTTCAAAAAGGGGTGCAAGCTCGGCTGCTGAGGCTGCGGCGTTGATGCTGTGGACCAGCAGCAGCGGCGGCAGTCCACGGGTTGGGTCTTGAGGCCCAGCGCTGTAAAGGCTGATGCGGCCCGCTGGCGAGTCGATGTCGCGCCTCAGAGCGGACAAGGACAGAGGCAGAACCGGCGATGGTGGAGTTGAGGGGGTCACCCCCACATGCTAAAGGCAATTTGTTGAAAATGTGATGAATCTTGTCGGGTATTTATTTGTATCGGCGGTAAAAATCCAATGCGTGCGCCAGTCCAGCGAGGGCAAGGCAAACAAACACTTCGATGGGCAATTCAGGGGGCGATGCAAAGCGAAGAGCAAGCATCAAAAGCCACCCGGGCAACAGCCCAGCGCTGATGTCGGCAAACCGTAAACCGTTTTTTGTTTGGGTGCTTCTGATGCTCAAAAAGAGCCATTCGCAAAAGGTGAAAAGCAAAATCGCATCGACCCAGATGACAGGAAGGCTGTTGGCGGTCAAGGCAATTCTCCGGTGTTGGTTGTCTTGTAAGTCGCTCTATTGTCGGTCGGGGATGGCTGTATGAAGCTGTCTTCGCTGTCCATTCACAGGTCGCTGCGTTGTAGCCAACGCTGATTGGAAGAGGGGGTCAATTCAACGTCGGCCTCAACACCCCCTGGTCAAAATCAGGTGGTGAGGGTTTTGTGGTTTCAAATTTGGTGGGGCAGTTGGTCGAGGGTTTTTTCTCGCACACGCAAAATCAGCAAGGCCAAAATGCCGCTGGCAATGAGCCACA
>Ga0070374_10001304_pt1 | contig 10681 bp, 14 predicted proteins | sample LauGreSuBDMM15SN_2_FD_66374 | JGI IMG/M metagenome (GOLD analysis project Ga0070374, IMG submission 66374) | Freshwater lake microbial communities from Lake Michigan, USA - Su13.BD.MM15.SN (version 4) (version 4) | ecosystem: Environmental > Aquatic > Freshwater > Lake | place: Lake Michigan...
CGAAAAGGGCTTAAGGCGCGAGGTCCAAGGCTCTCCATTCGAAATGTTCATTCTCGAAGGTTTGCACTTTGAACCACGATGATTCTCTTGTGCTTTTTACACAATCCACAAACCTGTCATATGTGATTTTCCCCATGAAATCGATATTCGCTTTCTTTGTGAATGTTACGGTCGATACGAGTCTTTTCTTGTAATAACGCTTTATTCGCAATTGAACAGGTTGGGATATAGAGAGGAACGTTTTATATTTGACCTTGACTCGAAGATCCACGTTTGGAAAACACGTCGCAAAGTCTCCCTTTGTGACGTCAAGCCAATTCAAATGACCTTTATCTTGTGATCGATCTTCACCCGGAAGAAAAAACTCGATATGACGATAAATTTTGTCGTATATCAGACGTTCGATGTAGCATGTTTCTATCCTCTTTTCAACATCCGCTCTTTTTTCCGATTCCATTGGAATTGTGCATCTATTGAATTCATTTCGAAACTTGAGAGTCCCCATTCCACACGATAAAATTCGGTGATAAATAGGAGTTTTGAAGTCAGGATTTTGACTTTGAAAATAAGTGATTCCACGAACAAACTCTTCAAAAAGCTTAGTCGTCTTAATGGGCGGTCTCTTGCTCATTTTCAAGTATTTCACAAAGATCCGATCGTGATGTGATCGTAATCCTCGTGATAATATCGAGTCCTTGATGAATATCAAATCCGATGCATTGGTATCAACGAATGCGCCCAATTCTTGAGAATTCGTTTTCTTGATGATGACCAACCACTCGTCGAGATTTTTTTTGAGTTTCGACACTGCGGCCTCTCTCGCTTCCCGATCCTTGCCTTTCATGTAATCGAAGGATCTAAGGATCAAAAACACTTCCATGTAAGATGTGACCAGATCGGCTTTGGCAATGAAAGTCATATATGATACTGCGCTGTTTTCGTTTTATGATTTGATTCCGCAACGACGCAAGGGGCTTAAGGCAACAACGCATGTGAGCGCGCGTCGTGGGATACCTCGATGAGTCGAAAAGGGCTTAAGGCGCGTTACGCATCACGACGGCTTGCACACGACACTCACAACCAACGATTTGATAAACGTCGTGGTTTCCGTATTCGAAGAAAACGTGATGTAGTCGTTACTATTCATCGGTATACGTACCGTCTTTAAGACGCCTGAAAGCATGTACTCATCCTTGTTCGAGTGCGTGATTTTAAACTGCGTCGCATAGTCCAACGGGGATGTGTTGGTGGCAATGACCTCGAATTGCACAACGACGTTGACCTGATCTCTCCCAATGTACACGAGTTTGTTTTGAGATTCGATCGCAAAGTCCACAGGGAGGGTGTGAGACGGCTGTATGGCGAGAGGCATGCCCATGCGGGATTCGACGTCCTTGATGAACAAGACGAATTTGCCTATGGGGAAGGCGTCGAACCGCACCGAATTAATAGCGGCTTTAACGGCACTCATCTTATCATACACACTCGCAATGATTTGCTTCTTTTCATTGTATACCAAGGCTATGTCGTTCGCCTTGACTATGTTTTCGGCCCGGATGCCCGACAATGCGTTGCTTTTTTCCTTTATCTCGGAATCTTGACTCTCGATGCGCGATTCCTCTTCTTCGATGTTCTTGGTATCGCTGACGAATTCATAAACTTGTACTAACTTTGCATTCACAACGGTTTCGTGATTGATGACCGTATCGACTTGCTCCAAAAATGTGTTTGTTGTTTTGTAAAAGTCATGAATGACATTTATGAATTGGTACAACTCGGCAATGTTTATGTCGGTAATGTTTATGTCGGTCATGGATACATGGATTACACTATGACAATCATTTACACCTTGATTCTTAGACGCGTGTAGAATTTCCACACAGCATTTCTTTCTGCATTTAATGCACAAACACATACAATGTCCACCGCCGAGAACACTTACACTACCACTAACACCGCTGCCCTCCCAACTCTTACCGCAGCTGAAAAGTTTGCGCAACTACAGTCCCAGTTCGCGTCCATCGACTCCGACATCACACTCTTCCGCGAGAAGATTGCAGAGATCCAGACAACCCAGGTCACATACAATGACTACTCTGAGACCATGCAAACCCTTCAGGACTACGAGAACTTGGTCAAGGCACGCCTTGATCAGATGAAGGCATTCGCCACGCCCGAAACTCTCGGTCAGATTGACAACCAGATCGAAGACTTGAAGAACCTCGTTGAGGCCACCAAGGCGGCCTACCTGACACGCGTGGATGCCAACACTATCCTGTCCGTCGAGACCAAGCGCCAGTTCGATGCCAGCAAGGACGCCATCGATGTGGTGATTGGTCACGCTGTCGAGATTAAGGTCGACATGAACGAATTCCGTGAGAAGGTCATTGCTGACCGCACAAAGGATCAAGTCGCCTACCTGGCCAAGAAGGTGTTGATTCTTACTGCCACCGCAGACGCTGCCGCCGCCGCTGGTCAAGTTGAATTCGTTGCCGCTTCGTCGACCTCCCGTAAGGTCGGCGTCCTACAACTTAACACCTCGACCAACAAGATTGAGAATAGTACTAGCGCCCAAGTCTCTGTTCATGTGAACATTGAGACCCTTAGCACCGACGGCAAGGTGGTTGACTGTGTGAGCGTATTTGAGCTATTTGTTGACGGTACCTCAGCCGGTGAGATGACCTCTCTTGAGACCATACAGGTGGCCATCCCTGGCGGAAAATCCTTGGAGATCAGGAAGAAGGATGCCGTCAAGATTCATTCCGCCGTGTTTGGCCTGACCATCGTCGGTTCTTCCCTCCCCACAGCTGTCGCACCTGCTGCCTTTGACTATGGTGCTGACACAGTCAAGCAAGTCAAGTACACCCCCTAAATTGACGAATGGCTTGCGATGATTTGTTGTTGATCAGTGAGGGGGGATTAAGGTGCTCGCGCTCGTCGCGGAATATCTCGACGATTGACGAGGGACTTAAGGCGTCAGGTAGGCTTTGTAGGAGTTCCAAAGTCAAAGCGTTGCCGAAAATGGTTGTTGGAAGAAAAATAAATCGTTGCGTTCGATTCCTTAGTTCCGAAAACAGTAGGGCCAAAATGTAGTCTTACATCGGGAAAAGAAAAGCTCTCGATAACTTCTTCAACGAGGTCCATGGATATCATTTGAGGAAAAGAAAGGACGAAAGTGATTGCTTGGCGTACTTTCATCGGTTTTCAATTCCCAACTTCCGATGAGTGTAAGTGTGAAACTCATAAAAACATTAAATCAGTATAAAAATGGCCGAACCTTCCTTTCTCCGTGATGTCACCAACGCCATTCTCTCAGAGCCTTTCGTCAACTTTGACGACGAGGTCAAGAAGCACGAAGCCGTCCGAGAGATGAAGCTTGGATGGATGATCGTGTCGAAATCGACGACCATCCTTTCCTCTTTCACCGAAGACGAAGGCGAGAAGGCAATGCAGACAATGCAAAGCATGAAGAAGTTCTTCTCCTCTGACAAGTCAAGGAAGACAGTGAAGACAATCGAGAAGAAGGCCATCGAGAATGAAGAGAAGAAGGCCATCGAGAATGAAGAGAAGAAGGAACAGAGGAAGAAAGCAAGGAAGCAGGCGCATGCTCAGAAGGAGCAGCTTATCAACGACTTTGTCCTCGAGGTCTTCAGAGTCGAGAAGACAGCAGAACAGATGCCACTCCTCTTCTCTCTGGCACGTTCACTGATCCAGAATCGAGCCTCTGAACTAAAGGCAAAGGGACAAAATACTAACGTGATAAAGAGGCAGAGACCAGAGAAGAAAGTAGGAGACGAGAAGAAGAAAGCGATTAAAAAGATCAGAAAGAATCTTCTTTCCTAACGATTTAAATCGAATTCACACTTTTTCACACTATAAATTCGAAAAAACACTCGAATTACTCACAACTAAAGTAAAAGAAGTAAAAGAAAAAGTCTTCGATGATCAAGAAGCAAATCAATGAATCTGTTCCCGGAATCAGTCTGTCTCCTCATCAAGTCGACGGAGTCCTCTGGATGCATAAGGTCGAGACCGAAGAGGGTTGCGGAGGCATCTTCGCCGACGATATGGGAATGGGAAAGACCTTCACTGTCATCGCCTTTGTCCTTTCTTTGACTGCTCAGATTGGAAAAAAAGACAAAGACAAGAAGCCGTATCTCATCATCGTTCCCTGCAACGCCCGAGACCAGTGGTTCACGTCTGTGCTCGATGCCTCCGCGTCCAAGGTACTTATCTCTTCGAGACACATTTCTCGGATTCTTTTCTGATTCTCTTTTCCGATTGATAATCGCAGGTCCGTCCTTTGATCATCAGCCAGAAGTTCCCCAGTACCATTCCCAAGGGCACTCAGATCGTCATCGTGACCACGAGCCTGTTCAACTGCAGCAAGGACAGCTCTGGACTCAAGACCATCCTCAAGACCGAGTTTGAGAGGGTCTTTGTCGACGAAGGTCACGTGATCAAATGCGGCACCAGCCTTCTGAACAAGAACATTACCAAGATCAAAGCGAGCTACAAGTGGATCGTGTCAGGTACGATAAATAAGTCAATGGATCTGTCTCCCTTATCTCTTTCTTTCTGATCCCTTTCTTTCAAAACAACGCAGCCACGCCTGTCCACAACAAGCCCAAGGAGCTCAATACCCTCGCCACCTTCATCCATCCCAAGCTCAAGGATGTCGATCTGGAGACTTTGATGTCCAAGCACGTTCTTCGAAGGACCCTGAAGCAGATTTTGGGACCGAATAACAAGAGTGACGACGTCAAGCTTCCACCCTTTGTGGTCAAAGAGTTCAGGGAACCCTTCAAGTACAAGATTGAACAAGAGACGTACGGTGAGTCTGATTCAGTCTTCTCTCTTCTCTTCTCTTTTGACTTTTCTTTCAAAATCACAGATCTAGTCGTCAAGAACTTTGAAGAGTCCACTCTCAAAAACAAGTCGTTGTTAACCATGATCGAAAGGAAGCAGGCCGCGATTCACCCCGACCTCTACCTCAACAAAAAAGAAAAGATCGATCCTGAGACGCTCAACCTCGATCAGGCCAGCACCGAGATCTTCGAGCTCGCCGTCCAAGGCTTCATGGGCTCGGTTGATCTTGCTTCTACGATTGAAGAGGTTGATGCTCCTCCTGGACTCGAAAGAGACATCGAAGACGACGAGGAGGAGTCGCCAAAGAAGAGACAAAAGGTCGATATGATGTCTATCTCTTCTTCTGTCTTGGACGACCTGGACGGCCTAGACGACATGGACGAGGAGGCAGTCCAGGCTGACCAGGCAGTCGAGGCAGTCGAGGCAGTCGAGGCAGTCGAGGCAGTCGAGGCCGTCGATCTAAAAGAGGGCAACGGATCGACCAAGATGGACCGTGCTGCCTCTATTATTTACGGCATCGTCAACGAGGAGAAGGTCGTGGTCTTTTGCGAGTACACCATGGAGATCGACATCCTCGGCCACTACCTGAACAAGATCCATATCCCTTTTATCATCTACGACGGAAGGCTGAACCAGAGCCAGAAGGACGAGGCAATCTACACCTTCAAGAGCGCCTCTGGCATCAAGGTCCTGATCTGCAACGTCACCTGCGCCTCCTACGCCCTCAACCTGCAGGAAGCGAATCATGTCATCATCATGCAACCCTCTTTCAACCCGATCGACGACATCCAGGCCATCCACCGTTGTTATCGCAGGGGACAGACCAAGGAAGTCTTCATCTACAAGCTCCTGATTGAGGACACTATCGAGACCAAGATCGATGAGTTGGTGACCTCGAAGATCGACATGGTGGCTGAAATCATGGGCATCAAGGAGGACGAAGATTTCGTGACTTGCTGGTCCTCATCTTCCAATGTGAAGGACACGGAGAATAATAAAGTCAAAAAAGAGCTCGTAGCACTCCTCCTTTGATTCATTCTAAATTCATAGGTTGTGGAGTAAAGCTGTTTGAAACCCTTTGCATATCCATTATGATTTCGATCATTTGTCCAACATCTCCCTCGAAATACTCAAGTCCAATGTCCGTTCGACTTACAAACATTTTACGAAACTGTTGCAAAATGCTTTTTTCCATTTCTACATGGTTGTTGCCACCTGTATGCAGCACCAAGTACGGTATACTTCCAGCCGGGTATTTAACGAGTCTTTTTCCAATTTCAACCGTTTGTCCGACCTTGTATATAGTCTCACCTGTCCTCACAAACTCGCGCTCTTGAACGAGGTATAACCAACCTTTTCGCTTTTGTGCGGTTTTTTCGTTATTAACAACTTTAATGCATTTCAACTCTTCTTTTGCCTTGGCAAGCAAACTCATGAACTCTTCTTTGACTTTGGCAAGCTCTTTCTTCTGAATACCTATCACCTCTTTCACCAGCCTTTCCATCTTATCTTTGTCGCCTTTACAACGGTTTAGTCGTTGGTGGATGCCAAGGGAGTTTGCATTCTTGAACTTCTTGGTCTTGCACGCAATGTTGTTTTGTTTTTCGTAAAGTGTCATAATGCCTTTTGTATATCCATGTGAACTATCTTTATACGGTGGTGTGGACAAACATGACGGTGTCACATTCGAATATGGTTACTCAAGTCGTCATAAATATCTTGATGTCAAAAAGAAGATCAAGAATATAAGGCTAAGAGCTTGCTTTGGTGTTGTTCCACCAAAAAATCAATAAGCAAGTTTGTCGAAAGACACCTTATGTTCAAAGTCAAAAAAACATTGTTGGGCGGTTTCCTCGAGCCGGGAAACGCGAAGTGTTCAACAAAGGGCTGGAAGTTAGCCCATACATGATGTGGAAATGTTTTGTTGCACCTCGGGTGTAACATTATTCAGTACGCTGAGTGTATGTAGACGTACTCACCCTCGAACGCGTCTCTTTGCTTTTTCAACATTAGGATTTAGGATTTATAGCTTGCATACCTTTATAACGCTTCAACGCCATTTGAATTGCTTTGGTTATCCACTTGCCGTTGGCCCGCATACAAACGGGTAAAAGAGCCGACAAAAATAAGCCATAGAAGTCACGTGACGTCCAAATCATGAAAAAGAATTGTAAAAATATCGAGGAATGGATTCGAACCACTGACCCCTAGGTTATGAGCCTAGTGCGCTAACCCCTGCGCCACCTCGATAACATGTCATGATATTTGTTTTGATGCATTTTGAACGCGACGGTTATTTTTTGGGACTCACACCGACGATGCGTAACAACCCGTACTTGAGGTTTTGGAGCACAGTGTAATCCTTGTTGTTTCCCTTGTCGCCTGCGCATTTTTCGACGCCCAACCAAAATCGAACCCATGACCATTCACCATTATGGTCTTGTGATTGCTTGCCGATATAAACGACGACACCTACAACCAATATAAGAAGCGAAATGACGATGAGCGTGCGGAATGTCGCTCGAAGCCACTTTAAGAATGTCTCATCTGTTTCGTCGTTCTCGTTCCGATTTTTGATCTGGATTTTGACGTACGTACTCTCCGAGTAGATGCAATATGCGATCATTGATAGGACACTAAATACAAACAGGAACCAGATGTTGCATCGGACCATACAAAGGAAGAGAAGGTATACGCAAAGGGTGATCAAGAGGAGTTTGTAGTACCGTTGAAAATCGGGTACATCCTTGAGGATATAGTTGTTGTTGGTAAACACGACCGTGATGAAAAAGACAGGAAGAAAGTAAAACCAGTGTCGAAGTAACAAATATTGGGTCATGTACTTATCGGCAGTACATGAGAAGGACTTGAGCTTGTCGAAGAGAAAGTTGAATCCGACCGCAAAGGCAATGATGTAGATGAATTCGTCTTGCATTGATGATGGTACAATCGACAGATATTTTTTACACACGCCGCTATGCGCCTTAAGCCCCCTGATTCGTTAAAGGGGATTACACGAGAGCATTGCGCGGCCTTAAGCCCCCCCCCCTGATTCGTTAAAGGGGTAATACACGAATACGCTACGCGCCTTAAACCTTAAGCCCCCTGATACGTTAAAGGGAATTACACGAATACGCTATGCGCCTTAAGCCCCCTGATACACTAAAGGGTAATAGGCGAATACTAAAGGGGTAATAGGCGAATACGCTACGCGCCTTAAGCCCCCTGATACGCTAAAGGGAATTACACGAAAGCATTGCGCGGCCTTAAGCCCCCTGATACGTTAAAGGGAATTACACGAGATGTAAAGGGCTTAAGGCCGGCGCTTTCGTCGTGTCCGTCCACTCCCCCGAAAGTCGTATCCATTCATGTGATACATCGTCGCTCGGTCGTTGATTTTGAAACGTGCGCCCGTCATCTCGAGCAAACCAATGTCACCATACACGTCCGCTTTGACAGCGTCGTCCAACGCCTTGCGCGCTGCCGGGTCGACCTCACAACCTCCAATATACAATGCGACTCGCACCACGTTTTGTAATTGCAAACGACGCACACTTTTCGGCACCTCTGAAACATCTTTTCCCGATTTGATTTGTCGGATGAGGACCTTCAACGTCTCCAGTTGCGCGAGCTTGCGCTTGACCTTATCCAACGTCAAGTGTTGTTTGGCCTCGATGATGACAAGCGCGCTGTCTGGCACCAACGGTCCACGTCCGGCATATGCGACGTCTTTTGACAACACCACCAAACCGTCAAACTCTGTCACCTCTTTGCCTGATACATGATCAATGAGTCTCTTTGGAAAGTCGTGCGGGGTCTGCGCATTATACTCGTGGTAGTGTTCTCGAAAATGGACCAATGTCGCGTCTTGCATCTCTCGCTCCAACGCAACGTCCTGCCTTTGCGTCCAATCGATTACTTTTTTCAACTTGGCATCCATCTTTGCAACACGGTCCTCGAGACTCGAAAACCGACGGTCAAACTCTGCCAAAAAATCCTTGAGCAACATTTACGTACAATGTGTATCACACCACGTCTTTAAACGCTTGTCCAAAATTCTTTACATTTGCATACAAACTTCACTCATCAATTTCTTTTGCGTCAAAGAACCGGTCAAGACGGATATCGGTTTCTTCATGCTCATACACCGCAAGATACAACTTGCGCAAGCGCTCGTCCGACGTGTGCATGATCAACCCTGGCTTTTCACCGCACAAGTATGGTGGACGTCAAGGTGGTTCACAAAGACCAGTGTCCTGTGACCTTAACCATCATCTACATTGCGCCCACCAAGACTATCATCGAGACATATGAAAAGGCCCTGCTTGATGCCGTCAATGGCGTTTATGACACAGAGGTAAAGTGCTCGAGATCGGTTCATGATGGAGAGAACAATGTCGCCATCGAGGAGAAAAAGAAACAGTCTTTTGAGAGCGGTGAACGTCCTTGGTCCGATCAGGTGTTTTCGTACAAAGAACCGAAAGACAAGTGGAAAATACGCCATGGATAGTGGCAAGTTTATTGCCAAATTCTTTTTGAACCATTCATGACCATGGCGTCCACCTCCTCAGACACTCTGTTCATTTGGACTTTACCATCTTGATATTGTTTGATTTCCTCGATGAATTCGCGGATCTTGTCGATGAGACATTCCTCATATTGTTGTTGGTCGTCGTCTTCCCAATGTTCCAAAAGGACTTCGATTCCGTCAAGAATCATTTTGTTGAGCGCCAACATCTTTGAATGATACTTCCACTCTTGACCATCGTAGATTTGTAGTTGATTGTGGCCAAAGTCATACCTGATGTTGTGATTGCATGGCCACTTTGAGTGAAAGTGGATCCTGTCCAATAACACAGATATGCCGAGTTCCCTCTTTGACAAACAGTCTCTCAAGAATTTTTGATCTTTCAAAACATGATCCTTGTATTCATATCCAAATCGTTTGACTATGATGGTATTGTTGTTGTTGATCATTTGTCGATTGTCTTGTCGATTGTCTTGGTTGATTATGACGTTGGTCTCTTTCGCAGACAATGCTTCAAGCGTGGATGCAATACGACGCAAAAGCTCTATGTTCTCCAAATTGTTTTGTTTGCTACATGACTTTTCGTGACGAGACAATGTCCATGATGTTGCAAAAGACTTTTTGCAACAAATACAATCGTGTTTTTTTGATTCTTCTTGATCTTGCTTCTTTTTCTTTGAAAGGCGATCAAGAAGCTCAGTGACGGAGATGTTGCTATTAATGGCCTTGCATACCTTCTTCCGACTCCAGTGACTCTTGAGATGTTGCTTGGTATCGGTGACATAGCCACATCGTTCACACTCAAAAGACGCCATTGTATCGTACAAGAGATTTATCCTTAAGTCTTTTTCGTTATTTGATGCACACATGAGAGCTCAACAACAAATTCAAGGTGTCTCCGGACGTTCTAAGGTGGTTTGAAAGACCTTGAAGGGAAACGCATTTTCAAAATAGTTTATGGATGCTAATTTTGTGATTTGTTCTTTGGTACACAAAAGTGACTCAGGGGGCCTTTTAAAATCGTGAGAATGTTCGAAAATGAAAGGGTCAACACATAACAAATCCAATGTGTCTCCGGACGTTTTGAGGTGTTTTGAAAGGCCTTGAAGGGAAACGCATTTTCAAAAAAGTTTATGGATGCTAATTTTGTGATTTGTTCTTTGGTACACAAAAGTTACTCAGGGGCCTTTTAAAATCGTAAGAATGTACGAAAATGAAAGGGTCAACACATAACAAATTCAGGGTGTCTCCGGACGTTCTGAGGTGTTTTGAAAGGCCTTGAAG
>Ga0070374_10001306_pt1 | contig 10678 bp, 6 predicted proteins | sample LauGreSuBDMM15SN_2_FD_66374 | JGI IMG/M metagenome (GOLD analysis project Ga0070374, IMG submission 66374) | Freshwater lake microbial communities from Lake Michigan, USA - Su13.BD.MM15.SN (version 4) (version 4) | ecosystem: Environmental > Aquatic > Freshwater > Lake | place: Lake Michigan...
ACATGAGATCTACAAAGTACAATGAGTGTGCGGCGACACCCCCGCGTTCTTGGAAGCGCTGTCGTAAGTCGTCTCAGCTTTTGGTGAGCACGTATCGCATCACGTCGGTCGAGCGAATGATGCCGACGACAGAACCATTGTCAGGGTCGACAACCGGCACGTGGTTGAAGCGGCGCTTGATCATCACTGCCGCCGCCGCGGAAACCTGCGAAGGAGGCTGTCACTAATTAGATGCAGCAAGCGCGCGAGGACGGTGCGAGGGCGGGCACGCACCGAATCTCTGGGCGAAAACGTGACCGGATCGAGCGTCATCGCATTGCGGACTGTGCCGCCAAGAATCTTCTTGACGGTCGTCTGGTACGACTCGGCCTCCAAGTCGAGCGCGTTCAGTCCGGCCGCCTTGAACAGGAAGTCGAACTGTGACAGCACCCCGACCAGCTTCTTGTTTGATACCACTGGCGCCCCTGTAATCTGTTTCTCCTGCATCAGGGTGGCTGCAACGCGCAAGTTCATCTCGGGATCGAGCACGACGGCATCAGCGATGGGCGTCATGAAGTCGCTGATAGGGGCTTCAGGGATCTTCAACGACAACGCAGCCGAGCGCCTGCATTTCTGCAGCAACGGCAGCCTCGACGAGGCCTCACAGCTGAATGCGTGCACGCTGCCGGCTGTGAGCAACAGTGCGGCCACGCGAGAGCCTCGGAATCTCATCGAGCCGACAGAAGTCTATAGACGTCCATTGAGATCGTGAGTGACTTCGTGAGTTTGTGCGTAAGAGTCAAGTTAACAAGTTCAATTTAACAAGCTGTATGGTTTCGAACCGCAGACGCCCCGGTTGAACTTAATAAATTTGCACCACAGACACACCTGCACTCGACTGCACGCTCCTCAACACGACACAGACACAAGACCAAATAATGTACATGTTCCACACGGCAGGGCCGGCCCCTGGCCGTCTAGAGAGCTGAGCCGCCAGTGAACCCGTCGCACGCGCTCGCACACCGCACCGCGCGCGCGTCCTCACTCTGTGACGGATGTGGGATGATATGCAGGACACTGTCTCGGCACAGGTCCACAAACCACCCGAATGATCGGCGGTCCTGTCCCGGACACGCGCATCGTTCGCAGCCAGAGCACGGGCCTGCGCTCAGGCGAGGAACTGCCGGAACGGGCGGGCGGGGGAGACGTCAGCAGCAGGCAAACACAATCCGAGGGCGGGTGCAAAGGCCGTAGCTGGTGGCTCGTCAGTTCGATTGCCCACATAATCTCGCGCCGCACCTGGACACATTCGGAGCGGACGCCGACAGCACCCGAATTCTTGGCCCACTTGATGTCCTTAGGCACGTACGCGATCTGCTGTTCGCTGATCCAGGTTTTGAGCCCGCTGAGCCGCGCGTCGTCGTAGTTCATGCCTGAGAGAATGTCAAACGGACAAGACCGGCTGTTGTTGACGGAGGTCGTCACGTAAGGGTGAGTTATGGTCGAGCAGACCAACGCCGAAAAGTCTTCCTTGTATAGTCTCATCGACGTGGAGTACGGGTACTTCCGCACGCCTTCCATCGGTGTACACTCGCCCAGCTCTCCATCGATTACACGATGGGTTATCGACCTCTGCTTGTTTGCCTTGTGCTTGGTGACAAGATCGTCGAAGAAAGCATCGATTCTCGCCTGCACTTCCTTGCTGTTCCGAGGTGGTGGGCCCTTCCTCGCGGTTGGTTCCCATGGCACCTCATCCGAAGGAGTAAACCGCGGCTTCACCACCGTCGGGCCTTTGGGAACAGGCTTCAGGACCCGTGGTATCGGCACGCGAGCTGGAGCCAGGGCGGGAGCCGGGGCGGGAGGAGGTGGCGGAATGGTGAGAGGCGGCTCGGCTGATGGTGGCGCGCGCAAGGTTGCCGAGGCAGGCCGAGGCGGCCTGTTGGCCGCTGCCAATGCTGCCGGGTGAAGCTGCCGGTTGACGGCTGCGGAGGTCGGTCGCGGCCGTGGCTTCATGGGAGCCATGCTGTTTGCTTTATACTCCTTGACAATGATCTGTGCGGACGACGACTCGCCTAGCGGAGCTGCGCTCATTGTGGACGGGACCAGTGGATGCGACGGTTGGCATGGAGTCCCTGGGGCCGTTTTCAAGGACAAGTCAAGTCAAGACAAGTCAAGTCAAAAATTGCCTCGACGCGCGCGCGTAACGCGCCGCACCGGGCAAATCGTAAAATGGGCACAACCTCTTAATGATAGCCACACCGTGTGGCATCCTTCATCGACTGCACAGTCACGCACAACGACAGGAATCAAAAACACCACCATTGGCGCAACGCCGAGCTGCGCATCATATGAGAGGTGACAGGTGTTCGCGTGTTGCCACTGTGATCGCCACCGTTACGAGATTCCTGGAGAGGGCCACGTGATTACTCGGTCGATAAAACACGCTGTTTCGAGCGAAACACAACATTAGGAACACTCACATCTTTCTAAAACTTTTTACCTGGTCAATCACTCATATCATGTGAATACCAATTACCATGCACGCGGCTGAATATCATGGCTGCACGCGGCGCCCGCTCCCCGGGTCGCCAGCCGCTGCGCGGTACAGTACCGAGACCCCACTCTGCTTTTCCTGGAGCGCCGTCACCCCCTTGCATGCACTCGACCTGGCCCGCGTGTATGAGCCGCAGAACATGTCGCCTATGCACATGACACCACCGCATCATGCCTCTGACATGCCTCATCCACCACGCCGATTCTTCACCGCTGCCACGAAGCCCAGAATCGAGGATGTCGCGGGACCCATGCTGCATGGTGTTGCGCGGCCCACTGTACCAGCGGGGCGCCGCCATAGAGATAGATGAACGCAGGAAGAGCGGTACGTGCTGCCGTGAGACGGGCAAGCCCTCGCCCTACTCGCCTTCTTCTCATGTCTGTGTGCCGTGAGACACTCCTCACTACTCGGTGGCATAGAGCAGCTGCATGATCTCATTGTGCGCGACGCGCCGCTCAAAGACCGCCGAGAGCAGCGACTTGGTCTGCAGCGTGCGGCAGATGGGCGGCACCGAGAGCGCGAGGCACATCCCAAGCAGCACCCCGCCGCACATGTAGTCGTAGGCCTGCATCGCGAGTCGGCACAGCACAAACTGGGGCTGCCCGAGCATCATCGGGATGCGCGTCGCGGCGGCGACGAAGTAGCAAAAGGCGGCAAAGAGGATGAGCAGCTGGAAGAGGGACACGTACGAGAGGAGGACCGGTGCGCCCAAGAAGACGCTCACCATCAGGAACGTGGAGCCGAGGCGCTGCACGAACGGCGAGCGACGGAAGATCCAGCGGAACAACATCACCAGCAGCAACGTGCCCGCGACGCCGCCGGCTAGCTGCACGAGAAACGCGAACTCGTGCAGCGCCCCCGTGTTCCAGTTGCGCCACGAGAGCGTCGTGAGCAGACCGATGAACGTGAGGAAGTAGCGGAAGCCGGGCGCGAGAATGTGCAGGCGCTTCATCCACGAGCCGGTGGATGTGTACTGATGCTCCTCGAGGTACCACGCCTCCCATGAGGTGAGGGGGTTGCCGTCCTTGCGCTCCATCCACATGAGCCATGCCTGCAAGTCCTTCTTGAGCTTGCCCTGATCGAAGGCGAGCGGATTGAACCAAAAGGGCGCGAAGAGCCACGCGAACATGATTGCCCAGAGCGACCACGTGGTGCGCCAATACTGTCCGACGCCAACCCACCAGTCGCCGAGCGTGAGAAGCAGGAGAAGCCCCCAAAGGAATTCGAACCCATTGTACAAGTGCGAGGCGGAGTGGAAGCGATAGAGCTCGGCGAAGTCCTCGTGCTGCATCACGAAGCCGCGCCCAGTCGGCCGGTACTTGGCGCCCCCATACTTGAGGGTCGAGTCGTAGTAATGCGCCTTCGTCCCCATGTGGAACATGAAGAAGAAGGGGGAGCCGGTGACAAAGGTCTCGAGGAACTTGAAGATCGCGTGCCGCAAGCCGAACTCGACGGCGAGATAGCACAGGATCGGCACAGTGAGCAGCAGACCGAGCTGCAGCACCCACTGCGCATTGAGCAGGTCCGCGTGTGGAATGCCCGCGTCGAGCTGCAGGATGTGGCTCCACAGCTGCAGGTAGAGGAAGACGTACATGGTGAATACGGTGCACGCGTTGTTAAAGTAGAAGCCCGGGCCGCCAAAGTAAAACGAGAGGAGTCGTGTGAAGTCGAGCCGCTGGGCGAGGCGGTACACGTCGCGCGAGATGGACTGCTCGCCGTTGCCGCTCGCGACCTTCGCCTCGAACTTGTAGATCTGCTGCATGCCCACGTCACGCCCCTTGCCCACTTGCACGTACTCGATGTAAGGGATGGTAGCGCCGCGCAGTACGTGGTTGAAGCCCGCATAAATGTCCTCGGATAGGTTGATGCCCCTGGACGCTTTCGAGACGCCGCCGCGCGTCATCGAGAAGAGCTTATCGAAGACATCAGGGTGGCCATAGTGGAGGCGCACGCGCAACGGGTTCCAGAGCACGCGTTGGGTGAGGGTGACAAAGCAGCTCTCTTGCATGGACATGTACGACGCGAGCGATGAGAGTTGCTTCGAGGTACCGGTATAGATGTGCTCACGGAACCCAAGGATGGTGGGCGGGTGCGGCGCGTTCGGATGCGCTCGGAACTCGCAGAGCAAGTTGCGCATCTTGAGAGCCTCCTCGAAGTAACCGCTCTGGTTCATATCGATCGTCTGGAGAGCCTCGCCGCGCGTGAAGATGATCGCGTGGTTCTGGTTCTCGGGCTTGCCTTCGCCGAGCATGATGTCGCCGGGCAGCTGCACACGGAACACCTCCTGCACCACCGCGTCGCCCTGGGCGTCGCGCACGCCCTTGATGAGCACCGAATAGAAACGGATGGCTTCCTTCAGAGCAGCACGCCCGTCCGACTCGGACACCTTGGTGAGCGACGACGTCTTGTCCACGTACGCAATGCGCAGCGCTGGATAGCGCTGGAGCAGCAGCTCGCTGTCCGCCGCCTTGAGCTCGCGATTCTTCTTCTGCGTGCCGTATGCTTGGCACGAGACGACGTACTGGAACTTAAGGGCCACGGCAGCATCGAGCTCGTCACCAAAGAGACCTTCCCAAGAAGCGAGGAGACGGAGCGCGCGCTCGTGCAGCATCATCCCCTCGACGGTCCGCGCAAGCGTCTGGCCGCGGAACGAGGCCCAAAGCCGGAGCTCTTCGAGCAGCCGCTTCTCGGTGAAGAGGCGCGCCTCGCCCTCAGAGCCTGGCGGCACGCCCACGCGCTCGAGAAAGTTGCGCCACTCCTCCTCGTGCACCTGATGGGGGAGGCCATTCGAGAGGCACGCAATCAGAGACCATCAGGGGCCATCAGAGGCCATCGGAGGCCATCGGATGCAACCAGCGCTGCTCGTCCTCGCGCACCGTCTTGAGGAAGCGCAATCAGATACCATCAGGGGCAATCGAAGGCAATCAGCGCCACTCGTCCTCGCGCACCGTCTTGAGGAAGATGAGCATCGAGACGCCGTCCTCGGTCTTGGAGGCAAGCTCCTTGGCCGAGTAGAGCAGATCCTCCGCATAAAAGGGCGTCATCACCGTCCACGAATGCATCTGTTTGACCGGCGGCGAGCGCGGCATTTCCATAAATAGAGATCCGATGAACCAGCACAGTCGGCGCTTCACCTCGGGCTCCTGAGGCGTCGTGTCGATCTGCGCGGTCGTGCACAGCCTCACCAGCCCCTGCAGCTTCTCCGTCGCCTGCTCCTCCGCACGCAGCTGCGCGATCGTCGCGCGCGCATACGAATCGTCCCAAAAGAGGCCCGTGCCGGTGAACTTGATTCCTTCGAGCTCCTGCACGATCGCTTTGGGGGCGCGGCCGATCACGGCCTTCAGGGCGTCGAGCGTCGAGCGTAGCTTGTCGACGAGCTTACCGACCGACGACTTCTCGTCGAGATTGGGCGCGCCGGAGCCTGGCTCTGCGAGCTTGAGCGCGAGCGTGAGTTTGGCCAGATCGACCAAGGAACTTGCCAATTTAGGCAGGTGCGTGGCCACGAGCACATCGAGCACCTCACCGCGCGCCACGCAGCGCCAAAGGGCCGTCTGCAAGGTCGTGACCGCGGACGCGTGCCGGCTGCCGAGAAGGCCGGCGAGCAGCCACTGCGAGAGCTCCACAAACTCTCCGAGTGCCTCGCGCACCTCGAACTTGTTGCCCAGCTCGGTGAAGAGCTTCAGCTCGAGGGCCTGCCGCCGCCTCAGATCGGCATGCTCGCCCTTTTCCGAGAGGGCGCGTACCACCTCGAAGGCTTCGGCGAGCTTGCCCGCGGTGCAGAAGACGGGCAGGTACGTGCAGCGCGTGAAGTGCATGTGGCCCGACGACGTCCAGCAGTTGAACACGAGCACCGCGAGTTCGTTGTTCGAGAGCAGGTCGCCTTGGCGCATGTCATACAGCGCGGCGTTCCACGCGTCCGCAAAGTAGCGAAGCGACTCGTTGTAGATCTCACCGGAACCGCCGTCGTCGCCGCTGAGCAAGAAGGCCTCGTGTAGGTCGGACCCAGGCAGCCCTTCGAGCGTCGTAGCGCGCGGTGAGGTATCCTTCTTGCCGGCGGCCTTGGTGGCAAATCGGGGCACGCGGAAGGGCTTCTCAACGACTGCGTCCATGCCGACGGCCGCCGACACGACCTTACGATTGAAGTTCTCGGCGGCCAGCATGAACACGTCGCGCACGCCGTCGAGATCCGTTACCTCGCCAATGTGGAGCTTGGAGCCGTGCCAGGTGCCGTAGGCGGCAACCCAGAGCATGAACCAGAGCTGCGTGTCGATCATGTACATGAGCAGGATCGGCAGCCAGCGCACGAGGATCACGACGACGTTGGCAAACTTGCCCAGATCCAACCCGGGAATCGGCCCCCACGAGCTCAAGTCGAGGTGCCAGATCTCGCGCGTGGGCGCGACGAGCGGTTGGATCTGGACCGTGTACGAGTAGGTGAACTTGAGCGTGAGTAGCGAGAGCCAGAAAAAGTCATAGGGCAGCTTGCTCGCGAGCTCAACGTGGATGTCTTTGCCTACGAAGAGCCGATTGAGTGGCTCGAAGATATCCACGGCCACCTTGAGAGGACCAGTCAGCCGGCGCACGAAGCTCGAGAGGACTGGGAAGATCTGTGCGAGCAGCGAGAGCAGGTGCGGCACCGCGTACACGAGCGCGGCACACGAGAAGACCTCGTTTGGCAGCAGGGCGTCCATGACCCACTTCGTCGCGGGCATGCCGCGCAGACTTTCGAAGGGGTGCTCGCTGACAAGCGTGGCATACGAGACGCCCAGCACAGCGGTGGCGAGCACCTTGAGGACGAGTCGCAGCACCAACGAGATGAGCGACGCTGGGTGCGTGTGCAGCATCCCATGCATTGTGAAGATGCCGAGGAGCTCGCGCACCACCCCAAGCGCCGCGTGCGTCACCACGACGCCGCTGACCGCCTGCAGCAGCTCGGCGTCGGGTATGATGCCCGTGCGCGTGTCGCAGAAGGCAAAGGCGAAGAGCACATGCAGCATGCACAGCAGGAAGGCGTGCACACGCCAAAACTGTCGAATCGGGTGGAGCCAACTACGGCGCTCGATGTAGGTCTTGCGATAGGACATGCGAGAGATCGGCGGTCCGGATTGCGACCCATTGCCGAAACCGGCCTCGGTGAGCACGGAGCTCACGCGATCTCCGAGCTTCTTGACAATCGAGTCTTGCCTGTTGAGAGACGAGTCTGCCGTATTTTCCTCGTCGCCCAGGTAGTACGAGTAGCGAAGGCACTCGTCTGACCAGAAGAACTCGTTGAAGTCGTCGTAGTTGCACTTGTTGGTGTGGCCGAGCGGCTTGCCATGCGACGTCTTGCGGTTCATCTCGGTGCGCATGACGCGGTAGAGCGGCGCGACGACGCGAGAGAGGAACCAGCCCTGCGGCCGCTGGGGCGCGCCCGCTTTGGTCGTACTCCTGTGGGGTTGGGACGCCGTGATGAGCACTTGCATGTGCGGCAAGGCGAGGCAGGAGCGTTGTTCGGGCACGGCCCTCACCAGAGCTCTGTGCGCATCTTATGAAAGAGAAAGCACAGCGACTCGGGCACGTGCTTCAGGTTGGCTGCCTCACCCCAGATGAGGAGGTACAGCACGAGGTCGGTCGCCTTGTTGGTCAGCACGTCGGACTCGCCCGCGCACTGCGGCGTGATCCCGACCTGGCGCGCCCACGCCTTGTAATTCGAGAGCAGCTGCGCGTGGAGCACCGACAGGCCCGCCGCTGGATCACGTGCCCGACTCGCGCAGTTAGCGACCAGCATCGCGAGGTGCTCCTGCTGGCAGTAGACAGACTGGTACTGGAAGCCAAACTGGCGCGTGAGCTGCTCAAAGTGCGCAGCGCACATCGCGGTCGCCTGCTGCACCAGCGGCGGCAGCGCGTCCGGCCGCGACAAGTCGAAAACATTGCTCGGGCGATTCTCTGCAGTGATCGGCGCGGTCAGGCTGATCGGCGCGGGGTCGTCGGCGTCTAGGCTTGTGCCCGAGGGCATGGCGGTTGTGAAACTCGATTCCGAGCCACCAGGCGCCCGCCCGCTTAAGGCACCACTGATGAAGCGCATGCGCTCCTCGACCATGTCGAGCGCGCGCTGCATCTCGTCCAACCTCTGCGGACTGGCGGTTCCGAGCAGCAGAGCTCGCGAGAGCAGCTCGGAACCACTTTGGTAGTGCTCGCTTGCCTGCATCGGGCTGTTCATGTCAAGCTTCAGGCCCTTTTGGATGTGCTCCATAGCCCTCATGTACAGCAACTCTTCAGATTCTTCGCTGCTCGCACCGACGGTCGCAATCGCGAACTTGGGCTGCGTTGTGAGCGCATTTTCGAACTCTGAGGCCATCAGGGCGAGGTTGGTGTACGACATGTTGCCAGTCATGACCCCAGACCCGCCGCTGCTGCCGCCCTGCGGCTTGGTGCGACGCATAGGGCCCGATAGTGCAAGAATCGCGGCTCGCGTCCTCGTCAGTGGAGAACAATTTTGCGATCTCGAAAAATCTTTCTCGTCACCATAATGTGGAACATACTTGTATGTTCGTGATGAGAGAGAGTGAGTTAGTGTTCTGCGTCCCCCCTCCGATTCACAATGGCGGGGGTCAGGGTTTCGCCGGGCAGTGGCGTGCGGGCATCGTACCATCGAGACGGTGAGACAGCAGACACCCAGGAATGTTCGAGGGTCACTCAGCCGCCCCCAGGGCATCCGCACGGCACACCGAGTGGGAGCCATGCACGCACGTGAGATTCTCGCGACCCGATGCGTGGTTGCGTGCGTGGGCGCGAATGAGAGCACGAGCCCTGTCATGATAATTATGCAGCGTCTCTCACTGTGCCGCCTGGGGGGTCGGTTGTGAAATTTAGCCAGGGAGCTTACCAAAGCCCCCGTCGCCCTTTCCTGAGGCACCGGCCTTTTTCTTATCGAGCCCCTTGGCGATCGAGTAGAAGTACGAGCCGACGATTGAGATCGCTGAGCCGAGCGTGCAGAGCGGCGTCATCGGCGTCTTGAAGATGAGGACGCACGCGAGTAGGATGACGACGCGCTTGATGGTGTTGGCCACCGCATGGGTCACCGGGTGCACGTTGTTGAGCGCGAGCATGGCGATCTCGTTGTACGTGTAGAAGTACAGGCCGGTGGCGATCGATGCCTGCACGATCGCCGCGGCGGGCGCCTTTGCCGTCGCCGTGGCCCACGCGGTGGCGGCAACGGGCCCCTCGAGGACCAGGGCGAGTGGCAACGCAATCAGGAAGGACATGACAGTGAGCACTCCGAAGAGGTTCTCGGGCGTCATGTTCTCGCCCTTGGGCTTGTCCATCGAGAGGCGCGCGCAGATGTTGCGCGTGGCGAACGCCAGGTTCGAGGTCATCGCGCCACCAAAGGACAGCCACGTGAACGAGAGCTCGGTTACCGAGGCGAGCGCGACGCCGAATACGATGGGCAGGAGCGAAAGAGCGGTGAGCGCGGAGACCGAAGAGCCCAAGATGAGGTACGACATGCCGCACGTGAACACGGGCTCGGCCGCCTTGACAATCTGCGTGAAGGAGACGGCGCCCGCGGCCGCCGAGACGACAGCACCGATGTGGCCGATTGCGTGGAAGAAGGAGATGGGGAGCAGCGTGCGGACCGCGTCGAAGTTGAGCTTCGGCGGCTTGCGGATCCCGGTGAGCCAGAGTGGGATCACGAAGGCCGAACCCACGAAGAGCGAGAAGGCCGACTGAGTCCACGGCAGCGGCAGCATATTCAGACGAACCTTGTTCTGGATATTGTAGCCCGTAGACAGGGCGTACCAGAGCGCAAAGTACACACCAAGCTTGACCTTGCGCATGAGACCGGTCTCGACAATGACAGTGCAACCATCATCGTCGCACAAGGCGTAGCACTCGTCCACCTCGTCGTCGCCGCACGGCACGGTGCGGGACTCGACGCCGGCGCCACGAATGAAGTTAATTGCGCGACCTATGGGCTCACCGAGGTAGGCAAGCGCATTCGCCTCCGGCACAGCGGCGCGCGGGTGCAGGAGCAGCGCAGGGCGCGATGCCAGCGCCGGCGACGTCGCCAGCGCCGACACCGACGCCACGAGCGAGAGAAGCACGAAAGTGGTGGGCGAGCCCGACATGCTTGATGAATTGCGTGAAAGGCAGAGACAGTCTAGTCTG
>Ga0070374_10001310_pt1 | contig 10658 bp, 9 predicted proteins | sample LauGreSuBDMM15SN_2_FD_66374 | JGI IMG/M metagenome (GOLD analysis project Ga0070374, IMG submission 66374) | Freshwater lake microbial communities from Lake Michigan, USA - Su13.BD.MM15.SN (version 4) (version 4) | ecosystem: Environmental > Aquatic > Freshwater > Lake | place: Lake Michigan...
AGTGTAAGTATGGCCAGATGGGACCCAATTGAAAAAGTGGGGGGTGGGGGCTCCTAGGGGTCTATATTTTTGTGATTCGTGTCTAATAGAATAATAGTAAGTGTTATTTAAAAGAAATTCTATTTGTTGGTAACTTTGTTGGTAACATCTGTTTAGTAATTTAAAAAAATACAATTAAAACAATAATTTATTTATTTTGTTGTGTTGTCCCCAGCCCAATACGTTGTCCATCCCGGTCCAAGGGATGCTGTGAAACCCGCTAACCATGCGGGTTTTTCTTTTAAATTCTTCGGTATAACGTTTGTCTTTACTCATAAACACCTCTGCTTGAAGTTACAGTGTAACTATATAAAGTATCTAACATAGCCTTGGGAAGTCCAAAATCCATTTAGCAATCCAGCGCAAATTATGATTTTAATTTTTTATAGCTGATCATCGCTGATGCATTGAACGAATTGTTACCTCGTCGTAAAAAAATCCCTCCACTAGGTAGGGCAAGAGAGAGCCTTACAATTGGACAGCTTTTTCAGAGAAGGGTGGACATCTTAGATGGCTAACAACTCCTTCAAGTTATTGTCGACAAACTCAACGTCGGCAGGATTAATTTTTCCACCTGCGTAGTGACCCCACACCGAAGGAATAACTCTCAGATCAGCATTCCACATGTGGCCAACTTCGATAGCGCTGTCCTCAGGTGGAAAATACATATCCGTTTTTCCAGGCATAACTAAGGTTTTGGCTTCTATTGCCGCGAGCGCTTTGCCATAATCACCATTAAATTTTGGATTGGCACTGAGATCTGCGTGTTGCCATGTCCATATCATAGCCAGAATATTATTGGCATCACGCGTGAGATAGATCGCTTCCCAATAATCGATCAGAAATCGTTCTAGGGTCGGGTAGCCCAACTCTTTAAATTTCTCTTCCCTATAAAAAGCATGTGAAAGTGCCCAACCTGCCCATGCACGCCCTAAAGCTTTTAAACCACGAATTGGTGGCGCGGCGTAACTCCCGTTATTCCATGCAGAATCAGCGGTAAGTGCTGCACGCATTCCTTCAAGAAAGACGTAGTTATGAACAGACGTCTTTGCTGATCCAGCAATTGGCGCCAAACGTTCGATCATGGATGGAAACAGGCAGGCCCATTGATAGGCCTGCTGCGCCCCCATTGACCATCCAACTGCCAGCTTGATACGGTCGATCCCCAACACTTCTGTAACCAACTTGTGTTGTAATAAGACATTGTCATATATAGTAAAGTTAGGAAAATCAGAACCAACATTACTTGGTGAAGATGACAATCCATTACCGAACATATTTGGCACGATAATAAAGTACTTATTTGGATCTAAAGCCTTTCCTTCCCCAATCAAGTACTCATTATCTATATGAGTGCCACCAAACCTAGTTGAAAAAAGCACTACATTGTCCTTGTTGCGGTTTAGCGTGCCGTATGTCTTGTAAACCAGCTCCACATCAGGCAGCAACTGGCCTGATTGCAACAGAATCTCTTTCAACCTATAAATCGAAACACTATCCATGGTGGTCGACTCCTTTTATTTCTAACTTAATATTTGCGTTCATGATTAAGCTCCTATTAACGAACGTATTTAAAAACCTTGCGTGTGCGTCATTTTATCTTGTGTTATTTTTATGTCATTCCTCTTATATCATTCATATACCTTCAATCAAAAAATTGGCATTTTTCTTTTCTGATAGCCGGGTGATTAATTCAAAAACATACCTAACGGCATCCTGACTCATAGCACTGCTAAAAGTGATAGCTTGCTTGAAGCTATTATGATTTAAAACTTAGCACGAAATAATTAATAGATCAATTAATTTAACTAATCGATTAATTAATATGAATCTTCCTCATATAACTCCACATATAACTCCTCATGCAACCGCTCATATAACTGCCGATATTGCTGGAGATTCTGAAGCTGGACCGCAACCATTACTTAATGGCAGCAGCCGTTAGGTTTCCACCTGAGATAGCAATCAATTAAATTTATAAAATAAATTGATTGATTGATTAAATGATTGACCAGCGGTTACCGATGCGTTAACGTATTAATTGTATGATTAATTAATTGTGCGAATTTGCGAATAGATCAACCAAGAATGTACATCAATAGGTAGTTTTTAGATGTGCTTATAAAAATACTTACACAAATGATCGAGGGTGATGAGATGAAAGAGACAAATACGATTTCAGAATCGAGTACAGGATCGAAAGGAGCTGGATTGCGGAGGGATCTAACTTGGAAACATGCATTTTGGTTTGCCGCAGGTACGCCAGCACTGGTGTTGTTTTCAATTGGGGCCGTGGCTGCAACGGTGGGTAATATTTCTCCGCTAGTATGGATACTGTCAATAACATTTGGATTTATTCAATGTTTTACCTACGCAGAAATTGCCGGACTATTTCCGCATAAATCTGGCGGAGCTTCAGTCTACGGTGCGATCGCATGGGTGCGTTACGGGAAATTGTTAGGGCCGATATCGGTCTGGTCAAACTGGTTCTCGTGGTCGCCAGTGCTTGCTATTGGTACAGGGTTATCAGCTGGCTACATTTTGAATATGCTGTTTCCTGCCGAATCGTTTATTAATACCTGGGAGGTCACGGTTGCTAACCTTGGTTTCATTAAAGATGGACTGAAGCTGCGTATAAACTCGACGTTTGTTCTTGCTTGGTTTTTGGTATTAGCCGTATTTACTATTCAGCACAGGGGTATTTTGAAGGCTGCAAAAATGCAAATGATTATTGCGATATCAGCATTGGCGCCTTTACTACTAATCGGCATTCTGCCACTCCTGTCCGGAGATCTTCCTAAGGAAAACTTCACTCCTTTTGTACCAATGATCTATGACGCTGATGGCAAGACGGCGAATGGTTTTTGGAATATGGCTGGATGGACAATTTTTGCAGGTGGTCTGTTTATTGCGGGTTGGTCGACTTATGCGTTTGAAACAGCGGTCTGTTACACGCGTGAGTTTAAAGACCCTGCTAGAGATACGGTTCGAGCAATTGTGTATGCCGGCATCTTATGTTTGTTTGTTTTCACACTGGTTCCTGTAGCCTTCCAAGGCTATTTAGGCCTTGATGGCATGTTGGCTCCCGGCATTTATGACGGTGATGGTGTGGGTGCTGTAATGGCTAAAATGATCGGGGCTGGCCCCATTCTTGGTAACGTCATCATCGTGATGCTAATTCTAGCACTGTTACTAGTGGTTATGACGGCAATGGCCGGATCATCACGGACTTTATATCAAGGTTCTGTTGATGGATGGCTACCAAAGTATTTGTCTAAAGTGAACAGTCATGGCGCTCCGGTAGCAGCCATGTGGACAGATCTTGCTTTTAATATGCTGCTACTAATGATGTCTGATTACGTGTTCTTGCTTGCGATGTCTAACGTGAACTACATGATCTTTATCTTCCTTAACCTTCAGTCAGGCTGGATGCACCGTCTAGATAGTCCCAATATCAAACGTCCTTTCCGATGCCCTAACTGGTTGCTAGCGGCGGGGGCGTTCTTGGGATTTGTAAACCTAGGGCTTATGGGAATGGGGGCAAACATCTGGGGAAGTGGCACGTTAATGATGGGTCTGATCGTAGCGGCGGCAATAATCCCTGTCTTCGCTTATCGCCACTGGATTGTCGATAAAGGCCAGTTCCCAGAAGCTATGTATAAAGACATGATGAATGATTTAGGAGAAGAAGGAATTATGAAACGCTGCGGACTATGGCCTTACGCGGCATTGATTGCCGGAGTCCTCGTTGTAGTAATAACTAGGATGATTGCTGTTTATTAAATGAAGATAAGTAATGAAAACTTATTAAAAACTGAGTGCTCACCTTGCTTGGTGTGCACTTAATGAAATAGTGAATCATATGACTTAGAGTAATTTTTATTTTTAAACTGGAGATAGGAAAATGAGTAACTTAATTTCAAATAAGGAAAATATTATGGCTAATAAAATTACAGATGCAAATAAATGGAATAAAACAGATAAATACAAGGCACTTACCGCTTCGCTCGTGGAGCAAGGTGTTGAGTACTTAATTCCGAGTTATGTTGATATGCATGGCGTGCCAAAAACGAAGATGGTGCCAATTGCTCACCTAGAAAGAATGATGGGGGGATCTGAGCTCTTTACTGGAGCAGCTCTTGATGGTGTGCCTCAAGATGTAAGTGATGAAGAAGTAGCGGCCATGCCAGATGCTGATAAAGGAATGATCTTACCATGGAAACCGGATACTGCATGGTTTCCGAGTGATTTGTGGTGTGAAGGTAAGCCATTTCCAGCTTGTAGTCGCGGTATTCTGAAGCGAGTTCTCAAAAAAGCAGAGGACATGGGGTTTACAGTGAACTGTGGTATAGAAGCTGAGTTTTATGTGTTTAAAGATGGTGAAAATGGCAACTACGAACCCACTAGTACACGATACCATCTTGAGAAACCTGCGTACGATGTTGCACGTCTTCTGGAAAACACTGAGCAATGGTTAGGTGAATTGGTCCGAGCAATGAATAATCTTCATTGGGATGTATATTCATTTGACCATGAGGATGGCACAGGGCAGTTCGAAATTGATTTTGATTACTCTGATGCATTAACCATGGCTGACCGTTTTACCTTCCTGCGAACCATGTCACATGAAATGACTCGTAAACATGGCTATTTTGCTAGCTGGATGCCAAAACCATACGGTGATAAAGCTGGTAGTGGAGCACACTACAATATTTCTCTTGCCGATAAAGAAACAGGGAAAAATCTGTTTACTTCAGACAATGATCCTAGGGGTTGTGGTCTGTCAGAACTGGGTTACAAATTTATCGCGGGTGTTCTGCGTCATTTGCCAGCAATCCAAGCTGTTAGCGCACCGACAGTTAATAGCTATAAGCGCTTAATTATTAAAGGTAGTACTTCGGGATATACGTGGGCTCCTTGTTTTGTTTCTTATGGTAATAATAACCGTACTAATACGGTACGTATCCCTAGAGAAGGTGGTCGTGTAGAGCTTCGTTCTGCGGATAGTGCGTGTAATCCATATCTTGGCATTGCAATGATGGTAGCGGCGGGACTTAAGGGGATAGAGGAAAATCTTGATCCAGGCGAACCGTTTACAGACAATATGTATACGAAAACTGATGAAGAGCGTAGCGATTTGGGTGTGCGTTGGTTACCTCGAACCTTAGAACAAGCCCTCGATGAATTCGAAGCAGACTCATTAAGCCGTGATGTGTTTGGTGAAGAAATGTATAACTCATGGCTCAAGCATAAGCGTAATGAGTGGATGCTTTATACCAATCACATTTCTGATTGGGAAAAAGCAAGATATTTGAAGCAGTTCTGATTGTGTGTTGCCAGCAATTCTAGTGACCATCTTATTTTTTATGAAAGCAAGTGGTGAACGGGTTGTTGGCAACCTTTTGACTTTGATGTAGGGTCGTAGCCAAGGTGCTCCCAGAAAACATCTTTAAGATCGTTGATAACTTCAGCGACATCCAAGGTTGGCATGATCAAAGCGCGTGTCATCGCACCATCTAGGAATGTTGATGCTAATCTGGCTGCGCGTAGTGGGTCTACAGCGTTAAAAAGATCTAATTTGATGCCCCACTCAATAGATGCCGACAATAGTTGGCTTTCTTCCTTGTAGAATTGATAGATAATGCTATCGATGACTTCATGTTGGGTGCCCGAAGTTGAATAGTCAAGCATGATTTTTACGAGTTTTTTGATTGGTTCAGCAAGCACAATATGAGTGTCGAACCAGTCGCTGATCAGCTCTGCAGGATTGTTGTGCCGTTCGCGTAACATTTCGTAGTTTTGCAGCGTTTGAAGTACGGCACGTTCGAGCGCAGCTTGAAACAGTATTTCCTTACTATCAAAGTAGTAATAAATGAGGGAGGAATTAACTCCTGCTTCATCAGCAATCTTCTTAATAGAAACGGCGGAAAAGTCGCTTTTAGAAAATAGCTCTAGGGCTACTGTTAGTAATCTTTCCGCACGCTTTGGTTTTGCCCCGCCACGGCGTAAAAATGGGCTAGCTCTGTACTTCTTTTTAATGGGCTCAGTCATCGAAGTCCTGTATATTATTGATTGAAACTGTAACTTTATGGGTTGCTTGTAAACTCGCATAGTTGCAGCAATTAAGATAATTTTTTATTATGAAATATTATCGGGTGAGATTTTGGTAGTGTCAATGAGAACACTTTATGGGGTCACAATGGACCGACATACCTAACGTTTTATAAAAAATGGTCTTTAAGCGCGTAAAACTAAATGCATAGCAGAATAAGCATACTTATTTAAAAAAGTGGGGGTGCAGATATGGTGGGGGCTGGGTTCTAAGAGTTTTTTGCAACTGAATTATATCAAGTATGATTTAATAGAGATTGTAATTTGTTGGTAACTTTGTGTCTAGTTAAAAACCATAAACTCTTATTGAGTGCTTTTAAAAAGAGCGCATGGGCTAAATAATTCAATTTTTTCTGATGCTCTAATGATAGCTTCCCACTATAAGGTGTCGCCAAATTTTGAAGCTTAATAAATTTATATATTATAGTTTTCCTTACTTCAAGTTTATGCAGCCTAACAACGAATGCTGAAGGCGTCTTGGAGTCCGCTGAGACTGAAGCTGCAAAGTCTGGCGCGTGGCACGGATTTTATCTCGCAGGTAGTTATGGCTTAGCGAAAGATAGCTCAAACTTATCATCTAGTTTTACTTACAACGGTGGTGGACTTCAAACTAGTAATAATCCTATCGACTTAACCAAAAGTACTCCAGGAATTCAATTTGGGTATAACCATCAGATCAACTCTTACATTTTTGGCATTGAAGCAGATGTAAGTCCATTGACGATGGGCCAAGCGCATTGCGCTAGAGTCACCAGTGAGGGACCTGATTGCGGGAACTCGTTTTTGGGAGGCCTGAATTTAGAGTCAAAAACTAAATACAAAGGAGCCGCCAAATTAAGGTTGGGTTATCAACTGAATAACTTTATGTTGTACGCAAGTGGAGGTGTTGCCTTTGCTAGCACGGGTAATACATTGAGTATTAACTGTCCGAGTGGTTGCACTACATCGGACGCCGAAGAACTTACTAGCATAACGACTGCATCTAAAAATTTGCTGCGCTTTAATTATGGGCTAGGTGGGGAATACATGCTAAATGGAAATTGGAGGCTTGGTTTAGACTATTCCTATTTTACACTTCCTGATCTCAGTCAAGTCACTATTCACCAAGCGACTTATGGTCCTCAAGTCATATCATCCAAAAGTTCAGATGCGTTTTCTCAATTAAAATTGAGAGTAATTTATTCTTTTTGATACCAGCCAGGATATTTAATAGCGCCCTACTTGTTAGCAGCTTTTCTGCCAGGCGCAGTTGGTGGAATGTATCCAGAAATTCTGCACATCAAGCCTTCCGAAGATTCACCATATTCATAGGTAGTCACGCTGCAGGTGAACACTTTTTTGGATTTCTCTAGCTCTTTTAATGAGTCGTGTACTTGATTTAATGAGATGCCAGTCTCAAGTGCAATTTTTCTATCTAATTCTTGACCGCTTTTTTTGAGGTAATCGAGTACTAGCTGGGTGTGCATTTTCTTATCCAATTGACAAGAAGCCAAGGTGGTCTTGGTTTCTTTGAGAAGGCAATCAGATTAACACTAACTCATTGATAAGTCTATTAAATAATATGCAGCTCTGATCTTTAAGCATTGCTTAGGTTGCTTTTGCATCTAGCGCAAGCAGCTCTCCCATGGTGGTTGAGAGTTGCTTTTGAAGACTTGTCTGATATCGATAAAGGTTGTTTAGGGTTTCAAAATCGGGCTGTCCTTTTACAAGGGAGGTATTTTCGATGAGCTTGTAGGCGGCTATTTTCAAGTCGATTGTTTTAAGAAGCGCCGGGTAATGAATGATGGCTTTTGCTGCGGTTAATAGCCGCTCAAAAGGAATTTCTAGGATTGAGTTTTGATTAATTAAATCTGTGTCCCCGCCATAGATGAGTTTTGTCAACTTAATGGAGGCCCTTAAATCTAGGTCGCTTGAAGAAAAACCTCCACTCTCGAGTTGAGAAATATAGAGTTCCAAGCTTATTTTATTCTTGTTTGCTTGATTGATGAGGTACTCACAAAACTTAGGACAAGTGTTCAAAAGCTCTTCCTGTGATAGGCAATGAATGGCATCAGACGCCAAGAGGATGCTAGCGAGGGTGAGTTTTTCGATATCGATCACATTGAGGTCATTAAGGTCATCTGATTCGGCCATTTTGCTGCGCTGCTGATCGTCAAGTTCAAATAGGTCCATGAGATGTTCATCGATAGCTGTTTTTAGATTGGCCTCTTCAAACGTATTTTCAATCAACACTTGCACTCGATCTAACTGTACTTTGATTTTAGCAATTCTCTCAATTTGCAGACTTATCAAGGGATTAATTGAAGGATAGGACTCTCTGATTGCATCAACCATTTGCTGGTAATTATGAGTCTCGTGAGCGACTAGCTTTTGGCTCCTGGCGCCGTGTTTGATTGCATTTTGGCTTGCTATCGCTTTGCCTGTGCTTGTGGTTGGTCCCGTTGACTTGTCAGCGTTGCTTCGATTGGCATTAATTTTTGTATCAGAGGTCATCGTGATTTTTTCCTTCTAGTTTTTTTACTTAATCTTAGCCTGCATTTTTATAACAATCACTCTTTTGCAGAATAAAATTTTCAAAAACATGCTTTTTGCCAAACGAACCCAAATTAATTAAGTAAAACTTATCGTATCAATAAAAACAATTGATTTTACTTCTCGACTTTGTGACTCTAAAATGCACTCACTCGAAAAATATTGTGAGTCTCAAAAAGATTGAGAACAAAGCATTCGAGAAATTTTTTTGTAACCAATGTGATTTATAGTGAATTTGTTTTTAATGCAGTGTTATTTAATGTAGTTTTTTTATCAATAAAATAAGGAGTCTTATTATGTCTTTAGTGAATACAACGATTAAGCCTTTCAAAGCACAAGCTTTCCACAATGGTAAGTTTGTTGAGATCACAGAAGCGAACCTAAAAGGTAAATGGACAGCTTTTGTGTTTTACCCAGCTGACTTTACTTTTGTTTGTCCTACAGAATTAGGCGATTTAGCTGACATGTACGGCGAATTCCAAAAAATCGGTCTCGAAATCTACTCTGTATCAACAGATACACATTTCACGCACAAAGCTTGGGCGGATGCTTCTGACACCATCAAGAAAATCAAATACCCAATGCTTGCTGACCCAACGGGCACAATCACACGTAACTTTGATGTGATGATTGAAGAAGAAGGTTTGGCATTGCGCGGTACATTCATCATCAACCCAGAAGGCGTGATTAAAGCGGCTGAAATTAACGATCTAGGCATTGGCCGTTCAGCTGCTGACTTGCTTCGTAAAGCGCAAGCTGCCCAATATGTGGCTGCACATCCTAACGAGGCTTGCCCAGCTTCTTGGACACCAGGTGCTGCAACATTGACACCTTCATTAGATCTCGTAGGTAAGATCTAAGCACTAAGATTTAATTAGTCATTAAAGTAAGTATGTCATGTCAGAGGCGGCGTGTGCCGCTTCTGGTTTGATCAAAAATAAAGGGTAAGAAAATATTATGGCATTAGACAGCAACATTAAAACCCAACTCTCCGCTTACATGGAAAAGCTTGTGCACCCGATTGCGATTGTCGCATCTGTGGATGGCAGCGCTACCTCTAGGGAGATGATGGATTTGCTGACTGAACTCGCCGACATGTCAGACAAGATTCACCTGACTGAAGAACAAGACAAGCGCACGCCATCATTTGCGATTAAACGCTTTGAGGCGGGTGCTGCGCCCGTGGGAATTCGCTTTGCAGGCATCCCAATGGGGCATGAATTTACCTCATTAATTTTGGCTTTGCTTCAAGTGGGCGGCCATCCTTTGAAATTAGAAGCGGAAAAAATCGCGCAAATTGCGGCGATTGAAGGCAGCTTCCATTTTGAGATTTATATTTCTTTAAGCTGCCATAACTGCCCTGACGTGGTGCAGGCATTGAACTTGATGGCAGTGATTAACCCAAATATCACCAATGTGATGATTGATGGCGGTGTGTTCCAACAAGAAGTGACTGACAAAAAGATTATGTCTGTACCAACCGTGATGCTCAACGGCGAGCAGTTTGGCATTGGCCGTATGGAGCTCGATGAGATTTTAGCTAAGGTGGACGTGGGCGCTGTGGCGCGTGAAGCTAAAAAGCTCGATGCCAAAGCGCCTTACGATGTATTGATTATTGGCGGTGGCCCAGCAGGTGCTTCAGCCGCGATTTACGCAGCCCGTAAAGGCATCCGCACTGGCATTGTGGCTGAGCGCTTTGGCGGTCAGGTCATGGATACACTCGGTATTGAAAACTTTATTTCAGTGAAAGAGACTGAAGGGCCTAAATTAGTCATGGCACTTGAGGAACACGTGAAGTTTTATGACGTGGATATCATGAATTTACAACGCGCAAAATCAGTGAAGCAAGGTGATTTGCTAGAAGTGGAATTAGAAAGCGGCGCGGTGTTAAAAAGCAAAGCCTTGATTATCGCAACCGGGGCTCGTTGGAGGGAATTGGGCGTGACAGGTGAAACGCAATATCGCGGTAAAGGCGT
>Ga0070374_10001312_pt1 | contig 10655 bp, 7 predicted proteins | sample LauGreSuBDMM15SN_2_FD_66374 | JGI IMG/M metagenome (GOLD analysis project Ga0070374, IMG submission 66374) | Freshwater lake microbial communities from Lake Michigan, USA - Su13.BD.MM15.SN (version 4) (version 4) | ecosystem: Environmental > Aquatic > Freshwater > Lake | place: Lake Michigan...
GTTTGGTTTGGTTTGGTTTGGTTTGGTTTGGTTTGGTTTGGTTTGGTTTGGTTTGGTTTGGTTTGGTTTGGTTTGGTTTGGTTTGGTTTGGTTTGGTTTGGTTTGGTGTTGGTGTTGGGGTTGGACGCGATCCCCCCCTCTCTATTATCATACCTCCAGTCTTTACTGTACAAGGTTCTCTAGGAATCCATGCAAAGTTCTCTTCATACTTTATGTGGATAACTTCTAATACATATTTATATCGAGAAATGAGTAGGATATCGAGAAATGAGTAGGATATCGAGAAATGAGTAGGATATTGAGAAATGAATAAAAAAGGGAGTAATTAAACTCCTTTTTTTATTTTTTAGCGTTTTTTATTTTTTATAGTTTTAGTATTTTATAGTTTTTATAGGTTTTTATTTTTTATAATGTATATATATTGTTATCAAATTGCATATATATTTTTTATAGATATTCAAGTTCTTCAGTGTCCGGGTTATAGATCCCAATGTGCGCGTGAGTTTCAAGGTCATATACATTGTATTCTTCATCTCTTAAATATTCCTTGTCTCCGATAGTAAGACTGTATGCCTGAACCTCTTCACCCTCTTCAACAACTGGCTCAACTGGTTTATCTGCTTTTTTAGTCTTTTTTTCTGATTTAGATTTGGGTTCCTTAGCGGCTTTTGGTTCCTTAGTAGCCTTGGACTCCTTGGTTGCTTTTGGTTCTTTAGCAACCTTAGATTTCTTTGCTACCTTAGGCGCATTATCGGCTTTTGGTACATTAGGCTGAGGATTAGTAATAGGTTGATCTTCAATGACATCGGCAACGAGTTCATAGGCTACATTAGACTGAGGATTAGTAATAGGTTGATCTTCAATGACATCGGCAACGAGTTCATCGACTACATTAGACTGAGGATTAGCAATAGGTTCATCTTCAATGACCTCGGCAACGAGTTCATCTACTACATTAGGCTCAGGATTAGCATTAGCAATAGGTTCATCTTCAATGACCTCGGCAACGAGTTCATCTCCAATGATAGGCGCAATAGGAATGGTTTCAGTCGCGTTTTCGATGAATTCGTTCACGATAGGAACTGTTTCGTTCGCTTTTTCGATGACTTCATTAGCAACAGGAACCGATTTAGCTTTACTCGTCTTTTTCGCGGGTTTAGCTTTATTGGCTTTTTCCTGTTCCTTAGCCTCTTTCGCGAGTCTTGCAGCATCCTCTTTTGCTTGCTTTTCTGCTGCCTTTGCTCTTTTTGCTAGTGCAGCGGCTGCCTCCTTTTCGATTTTAGCTACTGCCTTATCTGCCTCTTTTAACGCCTTAGCCTCCTTGGCGAGTCTAGCGGCTTCTTCCTTTGCCAATTTAGCTGCTTGCTTTTCTGCTTCCTTAGCCTCCTTGGCGAGTTTAGCGACTGTCTCGTCGGGTTTATCGGCTATAGGATCAGCATTGGCATCGGCAATCAATTGAGAAATGAGTTCGTCTTGATGAACAACAGCTTTACCCTTGCGAGGTGCCTTAGTGGCTTTTTCCTTGACGGGTTTTGGGGGCTTGTTATGTTCAGCAATAAACTTGCGAACCGTTTTGGCGACTTCCTTCTCTTCGGCGAAGAAGCGCTCGAACAACTCGGTTTGTTCTTCAATTGAGCCAAATAGACGTAGCTGGTTATAGAGTTGCGTCTTAAGTTCCTCGGACTCTAACATAGATGAGAACCAATATCCAAAGTTTAATAATTTAGAATACTTACCTGCTAATGTGGGCTTCTTTTGCTTTTTGGCATCAGGATCCACATTTTCAATAGCATTGACATTTTCAATAGCATTGACAATAACGTTTTGAGATGACATTTTAATAGAGAGTTTAGAATAAAATTGCTTGAAAGGGTTCAATAATAAGGCTTGGTAAATAATCTGCCATACATCGGTTATAAAAAATGTATTTCAATTTTTTGATGGATGATGAAATCATCCATCAGAAAAACAACAAGTCATATGAGGCACCTTTAGGTGCCAAAAATGACCTTGCAATTTTTTGCAACTCACCTTTGGTGAGGTACAAAAAGCACCAATCCTACAAGGGGCGTCTAAAGACGCACCAGGTCGGAATTGCAATTTTTTGATGGATGATGAAATCATCCATCAGAAAAACAACAAGTCATATGAGGCACCTTTAGGTGCCAAAAATGACCTTGCAATTTTTTGCAAACGAGCGCCTACGGCCGGCTTCGCCTAGTCCTGGCCTTTTCTGAGACAAATTGCTATAGCATACTATTGGTTAACCTGCAAGTTAATCAATTAAGACCCGGTTGCACCGGTGTATCAAAATATACTATATAACAAGTTGATATAGCATACTATTGGATAAATAGCGTGCAGTGGTTCTCCGTTGTCTTGGTAAATTGTGTTATACACTACATTATGGGAGAACCTTGTATATGGACTTATCGAGAAATGAGTAGGATATTGATAAGTGAGTAGGATATCTATTTTTCGGTAGGATATATCATAAAACAGCAAGGTCGTTTTGGCGCCTCATACGAGTTGTTGTTAGTAGAAAATTGAAATACTTTTTATATAATAGAGTTATAGCATATTATACTCGCACTTGATTACTGTTTGAAACATCTCTTGAAACATCTCTTGAAAAATGGCTGCTTTCGATTTAACTCAATACAACAATATTAATAAAATGCTTAAGTTTAAAAAATATAATGAACCTAGCATCTATTATGATGTGAATAAAAATACAACCTATACTACTTATTGTTTATCTAAATACTATACATCATCTGAAAACCCTAGATTATATGGACCCGACTTCGTGGTTATTACATACACATATTGGCATAAGGAGAACTTTAAACCCGTTGTAGTTCTCGGATATGATTATGATAAAGATGTTCAACCTAACTGGCACGATGCTGCTAGTTACTATACCAGATAGGAGGATCATGAATGGTAAAACCATCATAAATTAATACAAGGTACGTATACATACTATTATGGGTTGCCGCTAAGTGTAGTAAAACTTGATCACCTCATAAGAGGGTAGAGTAATCCCACACCCTTTTTTATTGTTATATCATTACTATGGCCGTATGTATCTACTAGGTTCTCCTAAATATTTGCCGTTCTTTTTTGGGAAAAGGGAGAACCCGGAAACTTTTCCTAAATATCTTTGTATAGATTCTGTAAAAACTCGGGGGCTAAACAATTGTCGCTTTGTGTTATAGAAACTATTTGGTTAGTTATGGAAACGCCTAAATATTTACCATTGTTTTTTGTGAAATGGGAGAACCTTGTCGAAATATTCTATTACAAAGTTCTCCTAAATATTATGGATTGGGGGTTTTATAATACATTGTGTATTACATAGTGCGTTACATTGTACGCTATAACCTCCGGCCCGGGGCGCCTTCGGCGCCCTGTTCGCGGTGCATTCATGCAACGGCCCGGCCTCGGACCGGGCGAAGCCCCGGGTAGGCGCCCTTATTCAGAAATGAGTAGGATATCGATTTTCCAGTATTTTTGCTAAATATTGTTATACCAACTATTTGGTTAGTTATTGGATCGCCTAAATATTCTCTATTCTTTTTTGGAAAAAGGGAGAACCTTGTTGAAATATTCTATTGCTAAGTTCTCCTAAATATTCTCCAAAACTTTCGGTTAATACTTTTGACTAAATATTTGTTGCTTTGTGTTATAGAAGTATTTGGTGAGTTGTGGAAACGCCTAAATATTTGCTATTCTTTTTTGTAAAAACGGAGAACCTGGAAAGTTTGTATTGCACAAAAAACATCGAAAAATAAATGCCTAAATCTTTTCCCAAAAACATTGTATGGTTGTTTTAAGGGGGGTGTAAATACGCGGAATAAGTTCTCCTAAATATTTCCGAAAAACAAAACCCGTATACTTTTGGCTAAACAATTGTTGCAATGTGTTATATCAACTATTTGGTTAGTTTTGGAATCGCCTAAATATTTCCTATTCTTTTTTGGAAAAAGGGAGAACCTTAGAATCTCTATTGCACAAAAAACACCCAAAAATAAAAGGCTGAAACTTTCTGAAAAGAGAAAACTATATTGTCTGTTTCTGTGAAAATATACGCGGAATAAGTTCTCCTAAACTTTCGGTCAATACTTTTCGGCTAAACAATGTTCGCTTTGTGTTATAGAAACTATTTGGTTAGTTTTGGAATCGCCTAAATATTTCCCATTGTTTTTTACGAAAAGGGAGAACCCGGAAAGTTTGTATTGCCTAAATATTGCGGATTTGGATTTCTATAATACATCGTGTATTACATTGTGCGCTATAACCTACGGCCCGGGGCGCCGAAGGCGCCCTGTCTGCGGTGCACTTATGCAACGCCCCGGACCGGGGGCGAAGCCCCCTGGCGCCCTTATTCAGAAATGAGTCGGATATCGATTTTCCAGTGGTTTTATTTATCTTGTTATATCTACTCTATTTGGTTAGTTTTGGAATCTCCTAAATATTTCCCATTGTTTTTTAAGAAAAGGGAGAACCCGGAAAGTTTGTTTTGCACAAAAAACACCCAAAAATAAAAGGTTGAAACTTTTGAGAAAGAGAATGTGTAAAATGTATTTCTTGGAAATAATACGCGAGGTTCTCCTAAATATTTCTCAAAAACAAAAGACTCAATACTTTTGAGAAACTATTTGTATTTTATTTTGTGCCATATATTTATTGCTTTGTGTTATAGAAACTATTCGGTTAGTTTTGGAATCGCCTAAATAATTGCCATTGTTTTTTGTAAAAAGGGAGAACCTTGTCTAAATATTCTATTGCACAAAAAACACCCAAAAATAAAAGGTTGAAACTTTCGAGAAAAGGAAATTGCAAATTGTATTTCTTGGAAATAATACGCGAGGTTCTCCTAAATATTTCCGAAAAACAAAACCCGTATACTTTTGGCTAAACATTTTTCGCTTTGTGTTATAGAAACTATTTGGTTAGTTGTGGAAACGCCTAAATATTTTACCATTCTTTTTTTGGAAAATGGAGAACCCAGGAGGTTTGTTTTGCCTAAATAATGCGGATTTGGATTTCTTTAATACATCGTGTATTACATCATGTATTACATTGTGTATAACATCATGTATAACATCGTACACTTTAACCTTCGGCCCGGGGCGCCTTCGGCGCCTTGTCTGCGGTGCACTTATGCAATTCCCCGGGACCGGGCCGTAGGCGCCCTTATTCAGAAATGAGTCGGATATCTATTTTCTAGTGGTTTTATTTATCTTGTTATATCTACTATTTTATGCATTATTTGGATCGCCTAAATTATTTCCATTCTTTTTTTGGAAAAGGGAGAACCCAGGAGGTTTGTTTTGCGCAAAAAACACCCAAAAATAATTGCCTAAATCTTTCTGAAAATAGAAATCGCAAATTGTATTTCTTGGAAATAATACGCAAACTTCTCCCTAAATATTTCCGAAAAACAAAACCCGTATACTTTTGGCTAAACAATTGTTGCTATGTGTTATATCAACTATTCAGTGTATTTATTGGAAACGCCTAAATTATTTCCATTCTTTTTTTTGGAAAAGGGAGAACCTTGTCTAAATATTCTATTGCGCAAAAAACACCCAAAAATAATTGCCTAAATCTTTTTGAAAAAGGAATGTGTAAATTGTTTTTCTTGGAAATAATACGCGATTTTCTCCCTAAATATTTACGGAAAACTATAGGGTTATACTTCTGACCTTTCGTTTTTGCAATTTATCTTGCTTTGTGTTATACCTACTATTCGGTTTGTTTTGGATTCGCCTAAATATTTACCATTCTTTTTTTTGAAAAGGGAGAACCTTGTCGAAATATTCTATTGCTTTGTTCTCCTTAATATTTGCTTTTAAACCTTTCTATTTAACATTTCGGCTATGGTTTTTGTATTACCTTCGGACCCGGGGCGGCGAAGCCGTCCCATCTGCGGCGCTTTTATGCAAACCTCGACACAGCCCCCCCGGCGCCGGAGGCGCCTTTCTGTCATTTCTAGGATTTTTTTCTTATATTCATCTTTTTCTTTTTGGGGGTTGGGGGGTTCTACGCTTGTCTTTAGTACCTTTTGGGAGGTTCCTCTATCTACTTCTTCATTTTATCAGGTCCGACGAACTCGCACTACAGAAAATTGATTCTTTATATACCATACTCATTGGATGGTATATTTATACTATATCTCAATATATCTCAATATATCTCACTATGGTCAAAAATACTAAAGGTGGTAAAGGTGCTAAATCTATGGCTAGAAAATCTACTTCTGGGAGTAGCGGTGGAGCCGGGGCTTTTCCTGTTCCTACTTCTGATATGGAACATTTAGCTGTTGTTAATCGGATGTTTGGCCCCGCTTGTGAGGTTCTTCTTATTGATGGTTCTGTTTTATTCTGTCATATCCGCAACAAATTCAAAGGTAGAAGGAAATCCAGTAATTTAATTTTAGTCGGTTCTATTCTTTTAGTTGGATTTAGGGAATGGGAACCCGATTCTGCACGCAAAAATTGTGATTTATTATTTGTCTATGACAATTTACAGGCTTCTTCTTTAAGTGATCGGTTTTCTTTACCTTCTTTACCTCACTCCACTTCTTCTCTTGTTTCTTCCTCCGACATACTATTTGATCATTCTACTATTACTACCTCGGATTCTACTTGTGATACTAACACTTTTACTACCAACGACCACAACTTCGATGCCAACTTCGATGCCAACTTCGATGCCAACTTCGATGCCAACTTCGATGATCTTTAAACATTTTATATAAACCTATTTAAATACTTTTCTTTTTATTTTTACAATGCAAGTTTGTGATTTTCCTCAAGGTCGATATGGTAATGCTTTTTTTCGTTATTTAGCAAGTTCTCTTTTTTGTATTTTGTATGGTGCAGAAAGAATATACGATGAAACTATGTGCGATACTGTATTTTCTGATTATGATTTTATTCAATGGTCCAATTGCGTTCTAAATGGCGATATACAGATTATGGATTTATCAAAGAAATATTTATTCAGAGGCTATTATCAACACGATGCGATATTTTTGAAATACAAATCTCAATTAATTGATTATATATGTCTACATAAGGATGACCTATTAATTACAGACGGATATAAACCAGGGGGAACCGGAATATATCATTATACAGTTGCACAATATCAGGCAATTGATTTGTTGAGTACTATATCCAATATCCCAAAACACGATATAGTTGTTCATTTAAGACTTGAAGACTTTGTGTATGTTAATCAAGTATTACACCCACACTGTATTGCCGCAGTTTTGGATAAGTTCTCTGAAAAAACAATTTGTTTAGTATTAAATGCACCAACGACTGCATTTGAACATCGTTATATTAATTATTTTCGATCTAAATATACTATAGTATGCGAATCCAATGATCCTATAACTGATTATCATATTATAAAAAATGCGAAAACCATAGTATGTTCTCGTTCAACGATGTGCTGGGCTGCCACTTTGTTTTCGGATACTTTAGAGACTGTTTACTTTCCAAATTATAATAATCAAAATCATCCACACGAAACATTTAAAACTCCCATTCAAAATACCGTGCTATATGATATTCAGTTTGCTAGTGAACACGAAATAAATGTATTTTTTGATAATAATCAGTAGAAAATTACAAGGTTGGGTTTAGTGTAAAATATGCACATTTCTAAATTGTTGCAGAAAATTGCAATTCCTACACGGTGCGTCTTTAGACGCACCTTTAGGATTGGTGGTTTCTGTTTGATAACTAAAGTTATCAAGCAGAAAATTGAAATGCTTCTTTTATGTATACCATATAACAATTAATTATCAATTATTTATTATAAACCCGATTAATTTTCGATTTCTTTAAATCTATTTAAATCAATAATATATAATGTCTTCTCAAAAAGAATCAATCGAATGCTGCATCTGTATGGACGCTATTAACTTTGCAACGAACAACTGCATTACGCCGTGTGGACACACATTTTGCTTTCAATGTTTAGCTAAAGCACTTGAAAAAAACAATACGTGCCCTTGCTGCCGCGCGGTTCTCATGGAAGAAGAAGAAAAAGCAGATGATTATGATGAAACAATATGGAGCGAGTTTTCAGATGATATCGAAGACGACGAAGAAACATTAAGCGAAGATGAAGTGTTATCTGGATTTCGTATGTTTCATCAAAGACTTGCAGGAGAAGAAGTAGAACAATATGATGAGGTAAGCAATAGCGATGAAAATGCAACCGATATGGATGAAGAAGACGGCGAACCTTTAGCTGAAGTAGAAGATATTACTGCGAAACTACAGAGCCGTGGAATTACAATGATCGATTTAGTTGCTATGATTACTGGTCGCAAAAGTACAAAAATTGCAAAACATACAAATCGATTTATCAATGCATTTGAAAACATAATAGAAATAGCTATGATTGATTGCGACAGGGAAGCTAAAGAATCAATACACAGATCACAACAAAATGGCGGACCTCTTGTTCAAATTAGCGAATAAAAAATTATTTACATAAATATTTATTTTGTAGTATTGTTATTTGTATTTCATATATTTTGTATTTTATATTTTGTAAAATTATATAACCATATTTTTTTATTGAAATAGCATAATAACCTGATGTTCGTCATATACATAGACTTTTGGAAATGTTATGGTAGGTTCTCGAAATGTTATATTAAACGTTATGTTATGTCTAGGAAATTCTAGCAAAATACGCCGATTTTTGTTTTGTAATGCTTTTATAGAAAACTTCATAAACCGGCAACTGGAATATACAACCAACATAAACAGCAATAGAGTTTGCATTATTGTTATTAAATTATTTATACGAATAAAAATACTTGAATCTATTTGTTTTTTATATGGTTTCAATTTTATGCAGTTGATCTATATAATACATAATGCAATCTTATCCCGAAGAGCAACTTTATCGTGAAATACAAATACTCTGCATTCTACTTCGCTAAATATCTCAATATTTTTGTCGCATTTTATATGCGCCAAATATTTTAGGGATTTTGTATACACCGTATATTCATATATCCCGTCTGCTATAGTTTTATCAAATACGAGTCCCTTATACGTTTGCAATACATTACTATTGGTATAACACATATGTACCAATTCACAAGATGTTTGTGTTTTTCGAATAGCCTTCATTGTATCATTGATATAACACATTTTGGGAGAACTTGTCCATCTTTCGACAAAATCCACCATTTCCTTAGTTTGTATATATCCTAGTAAAGGCCATAAATAAATCTGGTTTAGTAAATCCACTAATCGCCTTATAGGACTTGTAAAATGAACATAGTTCTCTATAAGCATAACCGAATGTGTATATTTCTCTCCTTCTTTAAATGCGCTATACTCCGAACATATATGATTATTGAAATTGTATAACATTCTTTCTGTATCTATGTCTAGTATTTTTGATTCAACCAATGGCTCGCTTGATTTTGATTCAGAAACATACCCCTTTGCTAACCTAAAAATGCCGACTTTGTGTTTGTATAAGAATGTTCCGATTTCTTGATTCATTTTAACCATCCAATATGCAACTACTTCGTGGCTGTCCGTAATATTTTGGTCTAAACGGCGTGTTATATCAAATATGGTTTTGTATCTAGGATTGCGCAGTAAATTAGCAGCTTCATACCGGTAGTTTTTTTTGACAATGATTTTCGTATGTTTAAATGAAATTATTGGAGAACCATCTTTGCAAACTACATAATCCATTGCTATAGCAAATCTTTCGCGTTTTTCGATTAAACTGCACAAGTTCTCTGATAAATCGGGAGGAAGCATCGGTATTTTTCTTGTAGGCAAATAAATAGTAGAAACTCTGTCGCCATAATTCGTCCATCCATCCATTTCTTGAAGCCATACCAATACATTGGCTATATAGACGGATATTCTGATTGAACCATCCGGGTTCTCTGTAATACTCATTGCATCATCATAATCAGTAGTAGTATCATTGTCAATGCTAAATATGTATTCACTAGTTCGACCTTCTATTGGGTATTTTTGTGTTATAGAATGAATTGCGGTTGATTCATCGGTTTCAGAGAACTTAGTCTTAATATAGTTAGTGTATTTAGACATTGACGTATTTAGACCCTTGCAACATAATTGATATTTTTCGAATGCGTCGTATATATCAACTGATCCAATTGTTTCTGTAAGTTCTCCTAAAGGGTGTTTGTTATGCCAATGTACATATTTGAATAGCACATATTTGTTGGTTATATGCTTAGATAGTTCAAGTTTTATCTCATATGGAACCAAGAATGCGGGTAAATTACGGTTGTGCGGAATGCATTTGTATAGCAGGCGTTTTTTGTTTTCGGTTCGACCGTACGTTTTTCCGTCGGCTATTATCAAAACCCCCGGAAATATTTTCCCAAGTTCTCTCAATGGAGAATGTAATAGCGTCATTTCATTGTTTTTATTGAAATGAAAACTATCCCCGTGAAATAATTTGTATTGCAATGGATGGAAATTCTTGGGCAAAGTCTCAGATAAACCTACCGGCCCGGGACGAGCGAAGACTAACTGCGCGCCTTGGTTAGCAACAGTCCATTGTAAATATTCTCGGTCTTCAATTTGTATTGTAAAGTTCATTTTTTGGTATTACAA
>Ga0070374_10001316_pt1 | contig 10648 bp, 11 predicted proteins | sample LauGreSuBDMM15SN_2_FD_66374 | JGI IMG/M metagenome (GOLD analysis project Ga0070374, IMG submission 66374) | Freshwater lake microbial communities from Lake Michigan, USA - Su13.BD.MM15.SN (version 4) (version 4) | ecosystem: Environmental > Aquatic > Freshwater > Lake | place: Lake Michigan...
GTGTGTATCTCGCTGGTCTTGCCGTGCATGAGCTGCTGGGCGCGAATGATTTTGCCGCCAAAGGCCGCACCTATGGACTGGTGGCCCAGGCACACGCCCAAAATAGGCCGCTTGCCCGCAAAGTGCCGAATGGCCTCCACCGAGATGCCCGCCTCGGCTGGCGAGCAAGGGCCTGGGGAGATGACCAGGTGCTCAAAGTCCAAGCTTGCGAGCTCGGCCACACTCAGCTCGTCGTTGCGCACCACCTGCACCTGCGCGCCCAACTCGCCAAAGTACTGCACGATGTTGTAGGTAAAACTGTCGTAGTTGTCGACCATCAGCACTTTCATGCGGGCCTTGTGGACAGGGGTGCTCATTCCAGACCCTCCTCGACCAACTCGCTGGCGCGCAACAAGGCTCGGGCCTTGGCCTCGGTTTCCTTCCACTCCAGCTCAGGCACCGAGTCGGCCACCACCCCTGCGGCGGCTTGCACATAAAGCACTTGGTCTTTGATGATGCCCGTGCGTATGGCAATGGCCACGTCCATGTCACCGGCGTAACTGAGGTAGCCACAGGCGCCGCCATAAAGGCCGCGCTTGCTGGGCTCGAGCTGGTCAATCAGCTCCATGGCGTGCACCTTGGGCGCACCCGTGAGTGTGCCGGCCGGGAAGGTGGCTTTGAGCACGTCCATGTTGCTCATGCCCGGCTTGAGCACGCCTTCAACGTTGCTGACGATGTGCATCACATGGCTGTAGCGCTCCACAGCAAAGGCCTCGGTGACCTTGACCGAGCCGACCTGGGCCACACGGCCGATGTCGTTGCGCGCCAAGTCGATCAGCATCACATGCTCGGCGCGCTCTTTGGGGTCGGCCAGCAACTCCTGCTCGGCCAGCTTGTCTTTGTCAGGGGTCGCTCCTCTGGGCCTGGTGCCCGCCAAGGGCCGGATGGTGATTTTGGTGCCCTCTTCCGTGCTTTCTTGGCGCACCAGGATTTCTGGGCTGGCGCCCACCACGTGGAAATCTCCAAAGTGGTAGTAGTACATGTAAGGGCTTGGGTTGAGCGAGCGCAGCGCGCGGTAGAGCGACAGCGGCGACTCGGTGTAGCGTTTTTTGATGCGCTGGCCCACTTGCACCTGCATGAAGTCACCGGCTTCAATCAATTCCTGGGCACGCTCCACCGCGCGCAGGTAGTCGGCCTTGGCAAACTCCCGCTCCGCCGGGTAGCCCTGGGAAGGTCGCACCAGTGGCGCGCTGACCGAATACTGCAGTTGGTCCTTGAGGCCGCGCAAACGCTTTTTGGCATTGGCGTAGGCCTCGGGCTGCGCCGGGTCGGCATAGACCATGAGGTAAAGCTTGCCCGACAGGTTGTCAATGACGGCGAGCTCCTCGCACTGCAGCAGCACGATGTCAGGGCATCCCAAGGTGTCTGGCGGGCACGACGCGGCGAGCTTTTTTTCGATGTAGCGCACCGTGTCATAGCCAAAGTAGCCTGCCAAGCCGCCGCAAAAACGAGGCATGCCTGGGCGCAAAGCCACCTTGAAGCGCTGCTGGTAGGCTGCAATAAAGTCCAAGGGGTTGTCTCGGGAGTTTTCAACCACCTGGCCGTCGGTCACCACCTCGGTGAGTTGCTGCGCGCCAAAGCCACTGGCTCGAATGAAAGTGCGCGCAGGCAAACCAATGAAGCTGTAGCGGCCAAAGCGCTCGCCGCCGACCACGGACTCCAGCAAAAAACTGTGCTGGCCACCGTCTTTGCTGAAGGCCAGCTTGAGGTACAGCGACAGGGGGGTTTCCAGGTCGGCAAAGGCTTCGACCAACAAGGGAATGCGGTTGTAGCCTTGGCTGGCCAGGCTTTTAAATTCAAGTTCAGAGATCATGATCTTATTCAGGCAAGCCGCAAGCATCAAGCGGCTGTATCAACGCGGGGGCCTGGTGCAGGCCGGGCGGCTGAAAGCAAAAAAGCTTCAGCGCATCAAAGCAAAGGCGCGCTGCAAAAAGATCGTGCACTCGTCCAGCCTGAGCAGGCCGGTGTCATTCACGCAGTCAGTTGCGCGGCGCAGCAGCCCCGCCAGGGCCAAGCTCCCCGGTCACTCGAACCTGATAAAAAGATGCGGTGAATAAACATGAATTGAGTGTATCAAAGCCCACAGGAGACACGGCCATCCGAGTTGGCCGGCTGCAAACTTCGATCGTGGTTGAGCAACCCGCCCACGGCCCAGGCCTTGGGAGATTGCCAATCGGCGCCCAGTGCACGCCGATCAAAGTGCTTGAAGGGATTCAGGAAGTCTGCAGAACAGGGCGCGAGGCTTCTTGCGGCGCGGCGCTGGCCACGGGCATGGGATGGACCTGCGCTAGCTGGCCGCTCAGGGATTCGAGCCGGTAACCCAGGCTGTACACCGAGCTCAGCCTGAATCCGTTTTCTGGCTTGAGATCCAGTTTCACGCGCAAGCGCGAGACATGGGTGTCCAGCGTTCGCGAGACCACATCGGCCTGCCCGCCCCACACACTTTCTTGCAAGTATTTGCGCGAGAGCAACTCGCCAATGCGAGAGAAAAGCAAATAGGCCAGTTCGTACTCGCGGTGTTTGAGGTCCACCGCCACCCCGCCCATGGTCAAGGTTTTGGCATTTTGGTCAAAGGCATAGTCGCCCACCACCAAGGTCTCACCGGCTTGCTGCGGGTAGGAGCGGCGCAAGAGGGCGTGCAGGCGCGCCATCAACTCGGGCACGCGCACTGGCTTGGTCATGTAATCGTCGGCGCCGGCCTTTAAAGCCTCGACCAAGTCGCCCTCGTCAATGTGGCTGGTCACAAACAGCACCGGCACACGCGAGCTGAGGTTGGCTCGGACCCAGCGCACCACGTCCAGACCCGACAGGTCAGGCAAATTCCAGTCCATCACGATGAGGTCAAAACTTTCACGGCGCAAATCGCGCATCAGGCTTTGACCCTCGGCATAGGGATGGCACACATGACCCAATGCCATCAGAAATGAATTCATCCATTCGCGCTGGGTGTCGTCGTCTTCAAGTACTGCTATTCGCATGATCGGCTCCGTTGGGCTAAATTCGGACCGAAAACCCAGTGTCGACCCGTGCAACACATGGCTGATCCGTTAAGTCACAATACTAGGCTGAGACGTCAAAGGTTTTCATGAATATTGACTAATACTGGTTAAATAACACTTAATTTAGCAAAATTTAACAATCGATGTCAGCTGACTTGACCAGCGCATACAAAACTTCCCCTGCTTGACGCCGACCATGGCCCGCAGATGCCAACTGCGCCATAGCGCATGCAAAACCCCCTAGCTTGAGCTTCAGACCGCCGCCAATTGCCCGCGCATGGCTGAGATCACATCCGCGTAATCGGGTTGGCCAAAGATGGCGCTGCCAGCCACAAAGGTGTCGGCACCCGCAGAAGCCACGCGGGCGATGTTGTCGGCCTTGATGCCGCCGTCAACCTCCAGGCGAATGTCTTTGCCCGAGGCTTCAATGCGTTTTTTGGCCTGCTCGATTTTGCGCAAGGCCGAGTCAATAAAGCTCTGCCCGCCGAAGCCTGGGTTGACGCTCATGATGAGAATCAGGTCAATGTCTTCAATTACCCAGTCCAGCACATCCAGCGGCTCGGCCGGATTAAAACTCAGGCCCGCCAGGCAGCCCGCCGCTTTGATGGCCTGCACGCTGCGGTGCACATGGCCGCTGGCATCAGGGTGAAAGCTGATGAGGTCGGCCCCGGCCTTGGCAAAAGAGGCCGCCAGCGCATCCACCGGCTGCACCATCAGGTGCACATCAATGGGCACGGGCTGGCCCGCAGGTGTGAGGGCATGCGGCTTGAGCGCGCTGCAAATCATGGGGCCAAAAGTCAGGTTGGGCACGTAATGGTTGTCCATCACGTCAAAGTGAATCCAGTCCGCACCGGCCGCGATCACCTGGCGCACCTCCTCGCCCAGACGGGCAAAGTCGGCTGAAAGAATCGACGGGGCAATGCGGTAGGTCATGGTGGTGAAGGTGTGATGAACGATGCCGCGATTGTGGCAGTTTGGTGGGCTGGCAGACCTGCAAAAAAGCAGGCTGCTCGGCCTTCGTTAACATGCGTCACATGTCTAAATATGCATTCAAATGTGAAGTGGAGCCCCGCTTCCTGCCCGCCCAATCCATGCCGCACGAGGGCGTGTTTGCCTTTGCCTACACCGTCACGGTCACCAACACCGGCGAGGTGGCTGCGCAGTTGATCTCGCGGCATTGGGTCATTGTGGATGCCAACGGCATGAATGAAGAGGTCAAGGGCCTGGGCGTGGTCGGCCAGCAACCCTTGCTGCGCCCAGGCGAGTCCTTCCAATACACCAGCGCCTGCCGCTTGCGCACGGCCAGTGGCACCATGCACGGCAGCTACTTTTGCGTGGCCGAAGACGGCAGCCGCTTCGAGGCCCCCATTGCGCTTTTTGTGCTGGAAGCCTCGCACGGTGCAGCACCTCCGCGCTTGCTGCACTGAGGCCCGCAGGCATGGGCGAGTTCGACCTGATCGCGCGCTATTTCACGCGCCCAGCCCAGCGCGCTCTGCTGGGCGTGGGCGACGATTGCGCGCTGCTGCAGCCCCGGCCCGGCACGCAGCTGGCGATTTCCAGCGACGTGCTGGTGGCAGGCCGGCACTTTTTTGCCGATGTAAAGCCCGAAAGCCTGGGCCACAAAGCCTTGGCCGTGAACCTGAGCGATTTGGCCGCTTGCGGCGCGCGGCCGCTGGCCTTCACCCTGGCGCTTTCTTTGCCGCAGGTGGACGAGCCCTGGCTGGCCGACTTCTCGCGCGGCCTGTGGGCACTGGCCGACGCGCACAACTGCGAGCTCATAGGCGGGGACACCACGCAAGGGCCACTGAACATCTGTATCACGGTCCTTGGCGAAACCGAAGGCCAGCCGCTGCTGCGCAGCCAGGCTCAGCCCGGTGACGAGCTGTGGGTGAGCGGCAGCCTGGGTGACGCGCACCTGGCGCTGCAAGGCCTGCTGGGCCGCCTGCCTGTGTCTGCGGCCTTGCTGGAGCAAACCAGGCAGCGCCTGGAGCGGCCCACGCCCAGAGTGGCGCTGGGGCTGGCCTTGCGCGGCATCGCGCATGCGGCCATTGACCTGAGCGACGGGCTGGTGGGCGACTTGCGCCATGTGCTCAAAGCCTCAGGCATGGGCGCCACCGTGCAAGCCAAACTCGCTGCCCGCTTACTGACCGCCCAGCACCACCCCGACTGGCCCGCCGTGGGCAGCACAGCGCTCGCCCACGTGCTGGCCGGGGGCGACGACTACGAGCTGTGCTTTACTGCCCCGCCCGAGGCGCACGAGGCCGTGCTGCAAGCGGCTCGCCTCACGCAAACCCCCGTCACGCGCATAGGCCGCATCGAGGCCGAGCACGGCCTGCGCCTGGTGGATGCCCAGCAACAGCCGCTGCCCTTGACTGTGGCCTCTTACGATCACTTTGCCCACCCATGATGCCTCTTTCCACTGACCCTCCAGTGCGGCCTGCGCCTGTGATTCGCCCGAGCTTGCGCTTCATGCTGGCCCACCCCGCACACCTGATTGCCCTGGGCTTTGGCTCTGGCTTGGGCCGGCTGGCGCCAGGCACTGTGGGCACGCTTTGGGCCTGGCTGGCTTTTTTGCTCATGCAAATCTGGCTGACAGAGACCGGCCTGGGCCTGGTGATTGCCCTGTCGGCGCTGGTAGGCTGGTGGGCCTGCACAGTCACCGCCGAGCACATGGGTGTGGCCGATTCGGGCCACATCGTTTGGGACGAGGTGGTGGCCTTTTGGCTGGTGCTCTGGGTGGTGCTGCCTGCAGGCTTGGGCATGCAGGTGGCGGCCTTTGCGCTGTTTCGTTTTTTTGACGCCGCCAAGCCTGGCCCCATGGCCTGGGCCGACCGGCATTTCAAGGGCTTTGGCGCACGCGGCGGCTTTGGCATCATGTTCGACGATGTGTTGGCCGCTTTTTGCACCTTGCTGGTGTTGGCTTTTTGGGTTTTTATTCGCTCATGAACACCACTTTGCCCCTCTTGGCTCAGCAGCTTCTGGCACGCCACTGGATGATGGCCACGGCCGAGAGCTGCACGGGCGGGTTGATCGCCGCGGCCTGCACCGACCTGGCCGGCTCCAGCGCCTGGTTTGAGCGCGGCTTAGTCACCTACTCCAACGAGGCCAAAACCGATTTGCTGGGCGTTCCCGCCGAGTTGATTGCGCAGCAGGGCGCCGTCAGCGAGGCCGTGGCACGCGCCATGGTCACAGGCGCCTTGGCGCGCTCACGGGCACAAGTGGCCGTGGCGGTCACCGGCGTGGCCGGCCCTGGTGGCGGCAGTGCCAGCAAACCCGTGGGCACGGTGTGGCTGGCCTGGGCCACGCCCCAAGGACTGTGGTCAGAGCGACAGGTGTTTGCGGGTGACCGTGCGGCGGTCAGGCAGGCCACGGTAAAACATGCTTTGGAGCAGTTGGTGCAGCATCTTTCGCCGCAAGGCTTGGCCTTTGGGTGATGGGCAGGAGTGGGCCTCGCCGCGATTTCTCGCTTGAAGAGATGGCCGTTGTCTGGCACGAATTGCTTGCAGGCAAGCTCCTACAGGGGGAAAAACATGAAGACCACGCGCTGCGGCCATTTGTCTTTGTAGGAGCCAGCCTGCTGGCGATGCATGGAGGTTAACGGGCATCTGCGCAGACCAAAAATCGCTGGCATGCCAACGCCTACAAAAAGCTCACGTGCTCTGCCCCAGCCGTTGATGACGCAGCGCTGAATCGGTACGCCATGCGGCCATGCACCACCTCGCCGGGCTCGAACACCGCACGGGGAAAGTGGGGCTGGTTGGGCGCATCCGGCAAGCCCTGGGGCTCCAGGCACAGACCGGCCGAGGGGCCGTAAGCGCGGCCGCCTTTGCCCGCGTGGCGGGGCAAGCTGCCATCCATGGGGGCGGCGCTGTAGAGCTGAAGGCCGGGCGCGTCAGACCACACCTCCATGGCAATGCCCGTGCGCGCAGCATGGACGCGCGCTTGGCAGCGCCAGATGCTCAGGCCATCGACCATGCAATGGTCAAATCCCGAAGGACCGGCCAAGCACAGCTGGGCATGGCCTTGCGCCAGGGCCTCGCGCAAGCGGCGGGGGCGGCCAAAGTCAAAGGCGGTGCCTTCTACCTGCAGCATCTGACCGGTTGGAATGCGGCCGCTGTCCACGGGCACACAGCGGTCGGCAGACAGTTGCAGGTCATGGTCCAGCACGTCCTGGCCGCCCTGCCCTTCAAGGTTGAAAAAAGCGTGGCTGGTGAAGTTCAAGGGCGTGGCCGCACGCGAGACACGGGCCGTGTGGTCAATGAACAAAGTGCCGCCCTCCACGCGGTACTGCAGCTCCAGCCGCACGTCCCCCGGAAAGCCATCATCGGCTTCTTGAAAAGTCCAGCCCAAGCTGAGCTGGCTGGTCGTGTGGGCCAGCACCTCAAACACCTGAACCCGGCTGCCTGCGGGCCCGCCGTGCAAGCAATGCGCACCGTCGTTGGCGGGCAAGCGGTGCTCGCGATCGCCCACCCAAAACCGAGCCCCCGCGATGCGGTTGGCAAAGCGGCCAATGAAGGCGCCCATGGACGGCAGGCCGATGAGCATTTGCGGCAGGCTGTCAAAGCCCAGCACCACGTCTTGGGGCTCGCCCTGGCGGTCGGGGGTGATGAGCTGCACGATGCGTGCGCCATGGTTGCAAATGGCCACCTGCAAGCCCTGGCTTTGAATCACGTACAGCCCTACCGCGCGGTGCGCCACCTGGCCCGAAAAGCGCGCTGCGTCCAACTGCATCAGGTGATGGGCGCGGGGTTGAACAGCACCAGCGCGTTGTGCAGTTTCCAGTGCTCGGCCCAGGTCTTTTTGCCGCTGGCCACCTCCAACAGGCATAGAAACAGCTCCCAGCCCAGCTCCTCCACGCTGGCTTGGCCGTCGGCAATGCGGCCGGCGTTGACGTCCATCAGGTCGTGCCAGCGGCGGGCCAGCTCGCTGCGCGTGGCGACCTTGATCACCGGGCATTCGGCCAAGCCGTAAGGCGTGCCACGGCCCGTGGTGAAGACATGCACATTCATGCCTGCGGCCAGCTGCAGCGTGCCGCAAATAAAGTCGCTGGCCGGGGTGGCGGCAAACACCAAGCCTTTTTGGTCTGCCCGCAATTTCTCTCCGGGCGCCAGCACATGGGCAATCGGCGAGGAGCCGCTTTTAACGACAGAGCCCATGGCCTTTTCCACGATGTTGGACAAGCCACCGGCCTTGTTGCCCGGCGTGGTGTTGGCGCTGCGGTCCACCCGGCCGCGCTCAAGGTACTGGTCGTACCAGGCCAGCTCGCGCACGATGGACTGCGCCAGCTCGGGGGAGGCGGCGCGGCTGGTGAGCTGCTCGACCGCGTCGCGCACCTCGGTGTTTTCCGAGAACATCACGGTGGCGCCCGCACGCACCAAGAGGTCGGCGGCAAAGCCCACCGCCGGGTTGGCGGTGACGCCTGAGAACGCGTCGCTGCCGCCGCACTGAACGCCCACCACCAAGGCGCTGGCGGGCACGGTTTCGCGCCTGCGCGCGTTCAGGCGCTCCAGGTGGGGCCTGGCACTTTGCACAATGTGGTCCAGCATGGACATAAAGCCCACATGCTGCGCGTCTTGCAGGCACACCGTGTGCAACTCTGCGTTGCGTCCGTCGGCCACGGGGATGCTGCCCGGCGGCAACAAGCGCTCGGGCTGCAGCTTTTCACAGCCCAAGCTGACCACCATGAGCTCGCCGCCAAAGTTGGGGTTCAGGCTGATGTGCCTGAGCGTGCGAATGGGAATGATGGCGTCAGGCGCGTCAATGGCCACGCCGCAGCCATAGCTGTGCTCCAGGCCAATCACATCGTCGACGTGGGGAAACTGCGGCAGCAGCTCGGCCTTGATGCGGGCCACCGCCTGCGCCACCACGCCGGCCACGCACTGCACCGTGGTGGTGATGGCCAAGATGTTGCGCGTGCCCACTGAGCCGTCGGCGTTGCGAAAGCCTTCAAAGGTGTAGCCCTGCAACGGGGCCAGGGGCGGCGGCTGAACGGTGGCCATGGGCAGGCCTTCAAGCTCGCGGGCGGCGGGCATTTGCAGCAGGCGCTCGTGCACCCAACTTCCAGCGGCTATGGCTTGCAGGGCGTAGCCTATGGGCACGTTGTAGCGCAGCACGGGCTGGCCAGCGGCAATGTTGACCAGGGCCAACTTGTGGCCTTGCGGCACTTTGCCTTGCAAGACCACACCCGCACCAGGCGCCCCCTCGGGCAGCAACGTGCCCGCAGGCAGGCCGCCGTCGTTGGCGACAATGGCCACATTGTCTTGGGCGTGGATGCGAAGCACACAAGGTGCGGGTGATGGTGGCACTGACACAAGAGCGGTGGTCATGGCAAGATTTCCACCCAGTTGGGACCTTGCCCCACCTGGATGCGTTGTTCAAATTTCAATTGTCCGCTGTCTGGGTCAATGGACAGGCGGCTGAGGTGGTGCGAAAGCTCGCCGACCACCAACAGCTGCCGGCCCGCAGGGTCGATGGCAAAGCCACGGGGCTGCGCCTCCGCCTTGGTGTGGCCTTGGACACTGAGCAGGCCGGTGATCGGGTCCACCGCAAAATGCGCCAGGGTGCTGGAGCTGCGTTCGCTGCTGTAGAGCTGCCGACCATCGGGCGTGAGGTGCAGGTCAGCAGCCCAAGGCTGGCCTGTGAAACCTGGCGGCAAGCTGCTCACCGTTTGCAGGTGGCTCAGGCGGCCTTGTGCCGGGTTCCAACTCAGCACATCCAGGCTGGCGTCGAGTTCATTGAGCAGGTACACAAAGCGGCCATGCCGGTCAAAGCGAAGGTGGCGAGGGCCTGCGCCGGGGCGTGCATGCCAATGCTGTGCGGGGCTGAGCCTGCCGGTGCCTGCATCCCAGTCAAAAACCATGAGAAGCCCGCCCCCCAAGGAGGTGGCCAGCACATGCCGGTGGGACGGCGCAACCACGATGGCGTGGGCATGGGGACCGGTGGGCAGCGTCTGGGCCACGTCGCCCACGCGGCCATCCTGGTGCAAAGGGCTGACCGTCAGCAGGTGGTCCGGATAGGACGCGGCCAGCAGCCAGCGCCCGCTGGCGTCCATGCTCAGGTAAGCCATGCTGGCGGGCAGCGGCGCCTCGGCCAAACGCTGCAGGTCGCCAGTGGCCGGGTCCACGGCCAAGCTGAGTGCGGCCATGGGCGCGCTGCGCCTGGCCACCACCAACAGGGGCCGCGATGGATGGCGCGCCATGGGCATGAGTCTGCCGCCCAGTTCCAGGCGGCTTTGCAGCCTCAGCTCACCACCGGCGGCCAGGTGCAGGACCGTGATGTCGCCGCTGTCGGCATTGGAGACATAAACATAGGGCATGGTTAAGAGGTGAAAAAAGCTGGCTTCAGGCCTCAAACCCGTAAAGCGCGGCTGGGTTGTCCACCAAGATGCGCTGCAGGTCACCGGCCCGGGCCAGCCAGCTGGGCAACAAGCTGAGCAGGGCTGCGCTAGAGGGTGCAGGGTGTTGGTTGGGGTGGGGCCAATTGCTGCCCCACAGGCAGCGCTCAGGGTAATGCGCTGCGAGGTGGCGGCTCAGCGCCGCCACGTCCTCGTAGTGTGGCGCTCCCGTGCGCGAGGTCTCGTAGGGTGCCGACAGCTTGACCCACGTGCCGCC
>Ga0070374_10001319_pt1 | contig 10644 bp, 11 predicted proteins | sample LauGreSuBDMM15SN_2_FD_66374 | JGI IMG/M metagenome (GOLD analysis project Ga0070374, IMG submission 66374) | Freshwater lake microbial communities from Lake Michigan, USA - Su13.BD.MM15.SN (version 4) (version 4) | ecosystem: Environmental > Aquatic > Freshwater > Lake | place: Lake Michigan...
CGGCTTACATTTACCGCAACGCAAACAATCACTAATCGAATCGGCAATATCACCAATCGCAGATTGTTCCATGATGATGGATTCTTGCTCAAGCAAGCCAAAGCTAGGCGTGTAGGCTCTCTCCAAGCCAGAACCTGCCATCAATTTGCCTTTATTAAAGCGGCCTTCCGGGTCAACTTTTTGCTTATACGCGGCAAAGGTAGAAATGGTTTTCTCATCAAGAAATGCCATTTTGGTGATGCCGATTCCATGCTCACCAGAAATCACGCCATCTAAATCACCTGCTAACTTCATAATGCGAACAACCGCAGTATGCGCGGCGTGCATCATTTCATAGTCATCTGAGTTTACAGGGATGTTGGTATGCACATTGCCGTCGCCCGCATGCATATGCAGGGCAACAAACACACGGCCTTTGAGCACTTTTTTGTGAATTTCATCACAACGCGCCAAAATGCTTTGGTATTCACGTCCACTAAAAATCAGTTGCAAAGGCTTTCTCAGCTCGCGTTTCCAAGAGATCCGCACTTGGTGCTCCTGCACCGCACGGAAGACGTTTTCTACTGCAAGATTTGCATACTCTTGCCCCAAACTACTGGTTGGCAAATCAAGACTATTCAACACTTTGAGCCAATGGGCTTTGACGTCTTGCAGCAATTTGATAGATTGCGCTTTTTTCGCCAGCAACAACTCTTGATCCACTTGCGTGTCGTCATCTTCATACAAAGGCAAATCGCCTTGCAAGAATGTCTCAAGTGCATCCACCAACTTCAATTTATTATCAATGGAAAGCTCAATATTAATGCGTTCGATGCCATCGGAATAGTCGCCCAAACGTGGCAATGGAATAACCACGTCCTCGTTAATCTTAAAGGCGTTAGTATGTTTGGCAATCGCCGCGGTTCGTGCTCGGTCTAGCCAGAACTTTTTACGTGCTTCAGGTGAGACAGCAATAAAGCCCTCACCGCCACGCGCATTGGCAAGGCGAACAATATGCGATGCAGCTTCACCAACGGCATTTTCATCATCACTCGCAATATCCGCAATCAAGACCATTTTTGGGCGCTCGGAACGGTTCGCTTTAGTCGCATAACCTACTGCTTTAATGTAGCGTTCATCCATGTGCTCCAGACCAGCAAGCAAGGTTGACTCTGTAGCGTCTAAATGATCTTTAATCTCAACAATCGCAGGGACAGCAAGCGCAACGTGACCGAAGAATTCCAAGCAAACGGTACGCACATGCTTGGGCATGCGATGAAGAATAAATGTTGCTGAAGTAATTAAGCCATCACAACCTTCTTTTTGAATGCCTGGCAAGCCGGATAAGAATTTATCCGTCACATCTTTACCCAAGCCAACCTTACGGAAGCTAGGTCCAGGAATCTCTAAAATCTCAGGTTCACCAATCAGTGTTTTGCCATCGATATCAAAACGGCTAATACGGAATTTGGCGAAATCAATATCATGAATTTTGCCAAGGTTGTGATCCAAACGCTCAACCTCAAGCCAGTTGGCATCTGGCGTGACCATGCGCCATGAAGCCAAGATATCCAGGGCCGTGCCCCAAAGCACCGCCTTTTTACCGCCCGCGTTCATCGCCACGTTACCGCCGATACAACAGGCATCGGCTGAGGTTGGGTCACAAGCAAACTCAAGGCCCGCTTCAGTTGCCGCTTCCATGGCACGACGTGTCACCACGCCAGCGCCGCAATGCAGCGTTGGTACTTGGCGACTCACGCCGGGTAAAGTGCGCATTTCAACCCGACCAACCGTGTCTAATTTTTCAGTGTTTATCACCGCAGAAAACTTGGTGAGCGGTATCGCGCCCCCTGTGTAACCGGTGCCACCTCCACGCGGGATAATGGTGAGGCCAAGTTCAATACAGGCTTTTACAATGGCAGCTATTTCAATTTCAGTGTCCGGATTGATAACCACAAAAGGATATTCAACACGCCAATCGGTTGCATCAGTGACATGAGAAACGCGAGATAGCCCATCAAACTGAATATTATCTTTTCTGGTGATTTTTCCTAGCTTGACGAGCGTTTTTTTACGCAAAGTTTCAGTTTTTTTGAAGTCGTCTTCAAAAGCAGCAACTGCTCCACGTGCAGCAACAATGAGTTTTAGGACGAGAGGATTATCTTGTGAGCGCTCATGAATGGTATGAATGCGATGATTAAGCGCAGTGATAAGTTCATTTCTGCGCTTTTTGCTGGCGAGTAAGTCGTCTTGCAAATAAGGATTGCGTGTCACTACCCATAGATCACCAAGCACCTCGAACAGCATACGCGCTGAGCGCCCTGTTTTCCGCTCTCCACGTAGCTCGTTGAGAACATTCCAGATATCTTCGCCCAAAAATCGAATGACGATTTCGCGATCTGAGAATGAGGTGTAATTGTATGGAATTTCGCGTAAGCGGCTGGCCATGAGTGTTCACATCAAATTAAAGATACTATTATATCATGCGGGTGCATGGCATTAAACGGTTGCAGAATTGTGGTTATAAAGCCAATACAGGCTTCAAGACTAATGACAATCCTCAAAAAAAACCGCACAATACCTAGACTATATAGTTCACAAAAACGTTCGACAGGAAAAGTATTTTCTCGATGAAATCATTATTTAATTCCCCAGCAAAAATCTTGATTCCACTGATGGTGGCAGCATTACTAGCGTTTTTACTTTTGAATTTGAGTGAAAAAAAACCAGCGCCAAATTTAGCCTTCACCACCATCGAAGGCAAAGCAATTTCGATGGCCTCACTAAAAGGTAAAATGGTGGTTGTGAATTTTTGGGCAACTTACTGCCCAGGCTGTATTGAAGAAATGCCTGACTTGGTGAGCACCTATCATCAATACCACGAAAAAGGCTTGGAAATTATTGCCGTTTCAATTGCGGACGACCCGCCAAATCAACTGCTTAATTTTGCACAAAAGAACGCACTGCCATTCCCGGTTATTCACGATAGCGATGCAAAGATTAGCCAAGCTTTTGATAATGTCAGCCTCACACCGACCTCATTTATCATTGACCAACAAGGTCGCGTCATTGGTAAAACCATAGGCAAGCTCGATTTTGTGAGCCTCCATAAACTTCTCAATCAGAAGTTATCAAATCAATCGCAATTGAACAAGGACTCGAAATAATGTTGTGGGTAAAAGCTTGGCATATTATTTTCATGGTGACATGGTTTGCAGGCCTATTTTATTTACCTAGGCTCTTCGTTTACCACGCAATGTCTGACGACAAAATCAGCCATGACCGTTTTAAAATAATGGAGCGCAAACTTTTTTACGGCATCATGACGCCAGGTGGAATCCTAACCATCGGCTTTGGAATTTGGCTTTGGTTAGGTTATGGCATGACCGGCGGATGGCTCCATACCAAAGTTGCTATTGTGGCCGGCTTAGTGGCCTATCACATTTACTGCGGAAAATTGTTATTAGACTTTAAAAATGACCGCAATCGCCACAGCCATGTTTACTATCGCTGGTTTAATGAAGTGCCAGTTTTGGCGCTGATAGCGATTATTATTTTGGTTGAAGTAAAACCCTTTTAAGCAAAGTCTTGTGCAGATCCTCAATTTAGAATGGCTCATCAAAATGCTCGAAAAATCAGGGGCAAGGCCTGAGGCGAGGCTATTGGGCTTATTTGAGATACTTTCAGGTTGGCTAGAAGCACCGCAAATTCATGCTTCACTAAAGCATGAGGCTACAAAAAGCACAAAGCCCTATTTATTGCTCAATTATTTAAGCGATCAAGCAAAAGAAGCTGGCGCTGCAATGCCCGAGATGCTTGCAGAACAATTGATTTTTATTGCAACAAACGCTTTAAAAGATCGCATTGAGAATCCTGAATCTTCATCTTTTACTCATGCGAAACAAGTTGCAAAAGCCTTGATATCTGCCCAATGCGAACGGGAGGTCATACAGTTCAAAAAATCCACCCTCTACAGCGCACTAGCTACTTTTTTAGGCGCCCTAGTCATCGGCGTGTTGATATACGACCATCAAACATCCAAACCGTTGCAAAACAAAGATGTAATCAGTTCCTTGTTTGAACAAAACAAGCTCAAAGAAGATGTTACGGGCAACCCCAAGCAAACTGCGGAGATGTTCGCCTCAATTGAAACCATGCGCGGTGGCAACTGCCAATACATTGAGGCGCTTCAAATTCCTGATGCGGACAAAAAAATCTATCTCGAAAACGTCGTGGGTGGGCAAGTCCCATCCAATGTCCACGACCAACTTATTGCACAGCACTACCTACAAAAAATACGTTGTAATTACACGCCTATGCTTATGAAGAATTCCACCAACTAATCTTATACTGCTCTGTATAAATAATTACCTGAAGTGTATTAAGGGTTTTATGTTTAAGTATTAATTTCATTGATAAAAAAAATAACTCATCTGCTAGTATCTAATAAATAATGACTAACTAGTAAACCCCATACAATTAAAATATTGTGCTAAAGTAAAATCTTTATGCCACAAAGATAAAGACAATATGTCTCCTTTACGGAAAAAAATATTGGATGTTGCCACTGATTTATTTCAGGCTCGCGGCATTAACTCGACTGGCGTGGATACTATTGTTGCTGTAGCAGGCACCACCAAAATGACCTTATACAAATACTTCAAATCCAAAGAGGATTTGATTTTAGAGGTGTTGCAAAAAGGCCATCACGACTTTCAAACTTGGCTCAATGACAATCTAAACCGCAGCAGCAAACAGCCCGCTGAAAAAATCCAAAAGCTTTTCGATTTCATTGAAGAATGGGTCACCTCACCTGATTTTAGAGGCATGGCATTTATAAAAGCCTCGGCTGAGTTCCCTAATGAAGAAAGCCCAATCCATAAGCTTTCCGCTGAGCAAGCAAAAGAATTTCGCATTTACATTGCAAGCCTTGCGAATGAAGCGGGCATTGCAGATGCTGACAGCCTTTCTCTCCAGCTCTCAATGCTGATTGAAGGCGCAATGCAAGCAGAGCAAATGAAGCGCGGCTCTGGCGCAGTGAAGTACGCTAAAAAGGCAGCAAAAATCTTAATAGACACTGCGCAAAAAAAAAATAAATAAAATCAAGATGCAATACCGGACACCTTGCCCTAATCATGTCCTAACGGGATAATGTCGCTTTTACTTGATTAAAGCTTTTATCTCATGCAAACCCTTATCTGCGGCTCATTGGCTTTTGACACCATCATGGTGTTTCCTGACAAATTCAAACATCACATCCTGCCTGAAAAAATTCACATGCTGAATGTGGCCTTTTTAGTGCCAGAAATGCGTCGTGAGTTTGGTGGTACTGCTGGTAATATTGCCTACAACCTCAGATTGCTTGAAGATAACCCACTAATCATGGCCACAGTTGGCGATGATTTTGGCGTTTATAATGTCTGGCTAGATAGCAACAACATCAGCAGTGCTCACATCAAAAAAATTGCCAACAGCTTTACTGCGCAAGCATTCATTACTACAGATACCGACGACAATCAAATCACGGCATTCCATCCTGGCGCGATGAACGACTCTTACCAAAACAGCGTAAACGATGCCAAAGGTGTCAACCTTGCCATCATTGCGCCTGATGGTCGTGAAGGTATGTTTAAGCACGCCGAAGAATGTTTTGCCGCTGGCATCCCATTCCTATTTGATCCGGGACAAGGCATGCCGATGTTTAATGGTGAGGAGTTATTGGGCTTTATTGAAATGGCTGATTACTTAGCCGTGAATGATTACGAAGCGCAAATGCTACAAGAAAAAACGGGTTTGGATTTAGAGACTCTCGCCTCAAAAGTAAAAGCCTTAATTGTGACTTTAGGCGCTAATGGCTCACATATTTATGCAGGCGGTCAACGCTTTGACATCCCACCCGTTAAAGCAGATAAAGTTGTGGACCCAACAGGTTGTGGTGATGCTTACCGCGCTGGCTTACTATACGGCATTTCACGTGCCTGGGATTGGCCAACTTGCGGCAGACTTGCCTCTGTCATGGGCTCAATCAAAATTGCGAGTCGTGGCGGTCAAAACCACAAACCGACCAAAGCAGAGATTGAAGTCATTTACACCCAAGCCTTGGTCGATCATACCAAGCTTGAAGATAGCGTTTAAATTTAATAGAAAAGGGCATTATATGAACAATCAAAAGCTACTTAAAACCATCTTTATCTTACTCATTGCAGCCTTACTCAATGCATGCGCGAGCTCTAATTCTGGCGATGTTTACAGCCGTGATGAAGCACGAAAAATTCAAACTATCCGGAGGGGCGTGGTTGAATCAGTGCGCACTGTCAAATTAGAAGGCACTAAAACGCCTATAGGTACAGCTACTGGCGCAGTGATCGGCGGGGTTGCAGGGAGCACAGTTGGGAACGGCAAAGGCTCAGCGATTGCCGCAGTGATTGGCGCCGTTGCTGGCGGCTTATTAGGCTCAGCAGTTGAAGAAGGCATTACTAGAAAAGATGCCCTTGAAATTACTGTAAAACTAGAAAACGGTAGTCTAGTGGCCATTGTCCAAGAAGCCACTGAAAAATTCTCGCCAGGCGATAACGTACGACTAATTGAAAATGGCAGCGTAACGCGCGTCAGTCATTAACATCTTGATTTTCGACGAAGCTGAATCATTTTAGCTTCATCGAAATGTCAAATAATTGTCACAGTTTTGTCACAAAAAGTTCGTAAAGTATTTTCTATTAAAAATCCACCTAATAGGAGTATGAGATGCTCAAACAGCAAGCCTCAGCAGACCTTCAAAACACCCAAAATCCTAGTGCGAGTGAACAACAGCAAGTTGTTGCCCATGATTTATATATCAGCTTCGCTCGTAACCCAAGTGAGATTGCTGAAGCGCAACGCTTACGCTACAAAGTATTTGCTGAAGAAATGGGCGCCAATATTCAGAGCGATGATGGCTTAGATCAAGATGGATTTGACGCATTTTGTGACCACTTATTAATTCGTGAGAGCGTTAGCCACCGCGTGGTTGGCACCTACCGCATTCTTAACCCAACAATGGCAAACGAAGCCGGTGGTTACTATTCAGCGGGTGAATTCGACATTAGTCGTTTGCAAAACTTATTCCCGCGTATGGTTGAAGTAGGTCGTGCATGCGTCCATCGCGACTATCGCAATGGCGGTACAATCACCATGCTTTGGGCTGGCCTTGCCAAATATATGCAAGCCAACAACTATGAATACATGATTGGCTGCGCAAGCGTGCCAATGGCGGACGGTGGACATATGGCCGCCAGCCTTTATAGTAGCTTGCAAGAAAAGTACTTATCGCCCCCTGAGTATCGCGCATTTCCGCATTGCCCTTTGCCAATGGAAGCTTTGCAAAAAGACTTAGAGGTAGATTGCCCACCTCTCATTAAGGGTTACTTGCGTTTAGGAGCGTACATTTGTGGCGAACCCGCTTGGGACCCTGATTTTAATAGCGCAGACATGCTCGTCATGCTGCCTCTTTCACGCATAAATAGGCGTTATGCTGCCCATTTTTTTAAGTAACAACAAACACTCACCCATTGTCGTTCGCTTAGTTCGAATTCTTCGGATTATTATTCATACTGTTTACGGTGGCTTTTTAGGCATAGTGATTATGCCTTCAGCCACCGCGAGACAACGAAATTGGATCGTCAGTCATTGGTCTAGAAGACTACTGGGCATCCTAAATATTGAAGTCATACGACAAGGCACTCTACCTGACCACGACGCGGTGAATACCATGTTTATTGGCAACCATATTTCTTGGATAGATATTCATACCCTCAATAGCGTTCGAGCTGTGCGGTTTATTGCAAAAGCCGATCTTAAAAGTTGGCCTATATTTGGCTGGCTCGCCAAAAAATGCAACACACTATTTATTGAACGCGAGCAAAAGAAAGACGCTGTTCGCGTGATTGAAGAAGCAACTATGAGCTTAAAGCGTGGCGATTGTTTATGCTACTTCCCCGAAGGTACAACAACAGATGGCTCACAGCTACTCACCTTCAAAGGTAGCCTGATGCAAGCACCCATCAACGCTGGCTCAACCATTTGGCCTTTTGCGATTTACTATCCAAACGCCGATGGAAGCGCGAATACCGAAATGGCGTTTGCCGGGGAAACGACATTAGTTGAATCTATTTGGCAGATTGTCTCGCTTAACAATCCAAAAGTAGTGCTGACTTTTTTACCTAAGATTTCGCCACATGGTCATGAGCGAAGAGGTTTAACGATTGCAGCTCGTCATGCCATTGCCACCCAACTTGGCTTCGGGCATCACGAAGATTAATCAGTAAAGTGCATGTTGATAGGTGCATCATCCACATGGCATGGCACTTGGAATACTGCTTTATCCTCCAAGCGAATCGCAGTTAAAGCCCCACCCCATAAGCAACCCGTATCCAAAGCATAAACATTATTCGTCTGCCGCAAGCCAATCGCTGACCAATGCCCAAAAACAATAGTGGTATCAGCAGAAGCTCTATCTTCCAATTCAAACCAAGGCAAAAAACCCAAAGGAAGCTTCGCTAGCTCACCTTTAAAGTTAAACTCCATCTCACCAGCTTGCGTACAAACTCTCAAACGGGTCATGGCATTGGTAATCACGCGTAATCTATCATAACCAGTTAAAGCGTCATCCCACTGCACCGGTTGGTTGCCATACATGTGTTTGAGAAACTCGCGGTAATTATCGTCACTTAGTGCCTGATGCACTTCTTGGGCCAATGATTGCGCTTTTGCAGCCGTCCATTGTGGCAAAAGCCCTGCATGCACCATCAAGCAGCCATGTTCAAAATGCAATAAAGGCTGATGGCGCAACCAGCTCAGCAATTCATCGGCATCAGACGCATCTAATAAGGCTTGTATCGTATCGCTACGATGCGCGCTCACAAATCCCTCGGCTACTACCAAAGTATGCAAGTCGTGGTTGCCAAGCACAGTGACGATAGAAGATTGATGTTCAAATGCCCAACGTAAAACTTCTAGCGAACCAGAGCCACGATTAATTAAATCACCGACTAGCCATAACTGATCGCTTGCAGGACTAAATTGAATTCTTTTCAGTAAAGACTGAAAAGAATGGAAACAACCTTGAATGTCACCAACGGCGTAAGTAGCCATATTATGCAGTAATGGCCATCATAAGCATTGCCCACAACAGCCATCCAATATGAATGAAACAGATTATTTAGGCACCTTAAAGCTAGCACCAGATTGATTTGCCATATAGGCCACAGCGCCAGCCACTTCGGCGTCAGTTAACTCAGCATTACCGCCTCGCGCTGGCATAGAACGTATACCCACAATCGCGTGTTTTACTAATGTTTCGTAACCCTGAGCAATGCGAGGACCCCAAGCAGATTTATCACCAATTTTAGGGGAACCAAGCACACCAGCAGCGTGGCATGCTGAACAAACCCCCTTAACAACCTCTTCTCCACTTTTATTCACGTGGGGGCCAGTTTCAACAGCGGCAACAGCCACTTGTGCCACAGGCTTAATACGCTCTTCAATTTGGGTTGCTGCCAATTTTGGATCTTCTGGCACATGGGTCGTTTCAACCGTCATAAATAATTTAGCGATCAATACAATCACCAAAGTAGGTGCAAAAATACCACCTAAAATAGCTACAATAACTTGACTCACTGGGGTAGGGGGAAACTCGTGTTCGCTCATGACTATCTATTCCAATCCAATAAAAATTTGGTCAACGAAAAAATTTGTTTATGAATTATACTGATAAGGCAGTTAGGTTAAAAGCGCAATGTCTCGCAATCGGACAATCGGCACCTCATTTGTTATAATCCGCAGGCTTTTAACACATGCGCCCGTAGCTCAGCTGGATAGAGTATTGGTTTCCGAAACCAAGGGTCGTGGGTTCGACTCCCGCCGGGCGCACCATATAAAGCAAGTAGTTAACTGATTTCAGTCCATCTAACGCTTGCGGCAACATTAGCTTTTTCTGCTGTAACGGCGAATGCTTATTCGGACACTGACTTCTTAAACCTTACCCCAGATCTTTATCCGCCACGAAGCCCTAATCTTAGTTTAGGAGAACTTCAGCTAGTTCCGGGCGAAACTATATATAGTCCAGGACCTTTACCTACATATGTATTTCCAGCAGCAGACCGTTGGACTGGCAACCTTTCTGACCTAGGCAAGCTAGAAGGATATGAAAATATTTATCCGGTCGCTATGGATGGTTTAGGTTTGGTCGTAGGTAGTTCTAGCACTTCTGACAATAACACGTATATCGCCACACGATGGGATAACGGGGTTCCTACTGACCTGAATAGCTTGTTAGGAGCTGACTATGCTTTAGAAAGCGGCTGGATATTAGTAAACGCTAATGACATTACTCTAGGGGGTATAATTATCGGAGAGGCTTATAATAATCTTACAGGGCAAAACGGGCAGTTTGTTAATTTTGGCCCACAGTTTATGATAACAGCAGTCCCAGAAGCAGACACCTCAGCGATGCTTTTAATGGGTGCTGGTGTGATGGGCTTTATGGCTAGACGTCGTAAACAAGTAGCAGCTTAATTAAATTTATATAATTAAGAACACAAAGGGGGCTTCGGCTCCTTTTTTGCTTTTTGCCGGTGACAATTCAGGGGGGATTTATAGATGGATAGTGAGATTTGTATAGTCTGAAAG
>Ga0070374_10001322_pt1 | contig 10634 bp, 9 predicted proteins | sample LauGreSuBDMM15SN_2_FD_66374 | JGI IMG/M metagenome (GOLD analysis project Ga0070374, IMG submission 66374) | Freshwater lake microbial communities from Lake Michigan, USA - Su13.BD.MM15.SN (version 4) (version 4) | ecosystem: Environmental > Aquatic > Freshwater > Lake | place: Lake Michigan...
GACTCCAACACCGATTCCAACACCGACTCCAACACCGACTCCAACACCGACTCCAACACCGACTCCAACACCGACTCCAACACCGACTCCAACACCGATTCCGTATATTCGCACCTGTGATCTCAACACAAAAAGTTTGAAAGTGGGTATGGCTTACGACGTTGGCGGGCGAGGAGATAGAGGATTTAATGATTCAGCTGCACTTGGTCTCGAATGGTTAAGGACAAAATGTGGTGTTACCTCTAAGGAAGTAACAGTTACAACGGGTTCGGATTCAGAGCGGGAGGATAAGTTGCAGTTACTAGCAAAAGCTGGTTTAAATCCAATATTTGCAGTGGGATTTCTTTACGGTGGCGCAATTAGCAAAGTTGCGATTGATTTTCCTAGCATTCAATTTGTACTCTTAGATGACGCTTCCTACGCCCAAGTCCCTAATGTCTTTGGTGTTTTATTCTCAGAACAAGAAGGAGGCTATCTCGCTGGTGTTGCGGCAGCACTTTCCACAAAATCACTTAAGTTGGGCTACATAGGTGGCGTAAGGATTCCACTATCTCAAAGATTTGAGGCCGGCTTTACAGCTGGCGTAAAGAAGATTAACCCCTCAATTACAGTCGAGATTCAATATGTCTCAGAAGTACCAGATTTTTCTGGTTTTAATGATCCGAACAAGGCCAGAAGTATTGCAGTAGAGATGGTCAGAAAAGGTGTGGATGTTATTTTCTCACCATCCGGTGGATCAATTACTGGTGTTGCCGATCTTGCTAGATATAACCGAAAGTTTCTTGTTATCGGCAATGATCAAGATTTACACCTAACCCATTGTGCCGGTGATGACCCTGCAATTGAGTGCAAATATATACTCACATCTGTATTAAAAAACTTGAGTGAAACGGTTTTTGATGTTGTAAATCGATACTCAGCTTCTGGAGTTCTCAGCACAGAAATTGAACCAAGGATTCGAGGCCAAAGATTTGGCGTGGTTGAGCGAGCCTTCTCACTTTCTCGTACTGGCGGACTTCTAGAAAGCTTTTGGGCGGTAATTGAATCAGAAATTCAGTTACTGAGGGAAGGAAAAGTAAAGGTTCCGTTAGTACCTTGATGTAACCGCACCGATAGTGGCTGTTTTTCCTTCTTAGTGGGCACGAGATAACTCTAGGACAAGGGGGTGACAAGCTAAAGAGAAGCGTGGAAACAAAGGCCATAAAGACAGGGAGGGTAGCCCTCGGACCTAAAAAAAGGCACACTTAATCTATGGACAATAACTCAGAAGAAGAACTCCGTGTTGAGTAAGGTGAAGAGATGAGAAGACTTGTTACGGCACTCACCTTTGTCCTCTTGATTGGCTTGTTCCAAAGTTTCCCTGGTAAGGAATCAGCATTTGCTGGACCGATAACTGACCGAATCGTACCCTTTATCAATCAGAGCAACTCTTTAGTTGATACCTGGAATCAAAATGCTGAAATTGCTGATGCCTTGGTAGCCGCGGCTCAGGATGCTGCAGACTCAAGGGTCTTCACTTCCTTACCAATATTGAATTCCCAATTTTTGACCCTTTCTGCAAAATTTGTGTCGGATTCAAATTCACTCAGCGCTCTAGATGCAATTTGGTCGTCAGAGTGCACCCCAATTCTCAATGGTTCAAATTCCACCCCAGATGGTTTATCTGCATTAGATGCTTGCTTCGAGTTTTTGGACTCCAATAATGCTGCTAAAGATGCCCAGGAATCAGCAAAATCTGCACTAGCGCTAGCAACCACAACATTACAATCAGCCGCATACAAAGCAGCTGCAGAGTTGAAGGCGAAGCAAGAAGCAGAAGCTAAGGCTGCTGCAGAGTTAAAAGCCAAACAAGAAGCAGAAGCCAAGGCTGCAGCAGAGTTGAAAGCCAAGCAAGAAGCCGAAGCAAAAGCCGCTGCTGACAAAGCCGCAGAAGAACTGAAAGCAAAGCAAGAAGCAGAAGCAAAAGCTGCCGCCCTTAAGAAAAAAACCATTACCTGCGTAAAGGGAAAACTCACTAAGAAGATAACTGCTGTAAAGCCGATATGTCCTGCGGGGTACAAGAAAAAGTAATGAAGCGAATAGCGGTAGTACTTGGTTTAATTCTAGTTTTGGGCTTAGTTCCCTCGTATAACGCGCAAGCTATTTACAAAGGAACTTCAGCCCTGGGATCTCCTTATGTTGTTCAAGTCTCAACGCCGGGCGCTTTGTGCTCTGGGACTTTGATTGAACCGCAAATTTTGGTAACGGCCGCACATTGCCTTGTAAAGAGTGGAGAAGTAATTTCTCCATCTGATATTGGAGTTTATGAGCCTGGGGTAGACAGAAGTCAAAGTTCTATCGTCGCTCGTGGTTATGAAATCTTCTATTTGTCAGATTATTACAACGATGAAGAAACAACTGAGCCCAATGATATTGCATTCGTTGTTTTGAGTAGTGCTATTAAATCATCAATTCGTCTCAAACTAGCAGATTATGAGACTACTCAAATGTTGATCAATCAAAGAGTCAGTCTGATTTCTTTTGGATATGGGCGCACGGATGTGGACACGCGAACTTCAATACCTCAAAAAATTATTGCTAGACCGATACAACAAAGGAAGTTACGTGGTTACCAAGGCTATGAAAGAACTTACATAAGTTATGCCGCTGATGAGAACGGCTCCCTCTGTCCAGGGGATTCTGGTGGTCCAACGATTGCAGAGTATAAAGGCGAGCCATATTTGGTTTCAATTCATAATGGTAGCCGTGGACCTTGTTCTCGAAGTAGTGAGGGCAGTTGGGGTAGCACGGCCGCTATCGCCGGTGAATATAAATATCTTTTTGATGAAGCAAAATCTTTGCTTGCTGAATTGAAACCTACCGAAGCTTTAAATGTCAGAGTAGTTTCATTTGGGTTAATGGGAAATATCACCTGGGATTTAGCAAATAACTCACCAGTAACTCCGACCGGCTATGTCGTTAAAGATTCGGCTTCAAACGAGTTATGTAGAACCACAACAAATACTTGCCAAATAAGCCTAAAGCCAGGACTAAACCAACTGACCGTATTTACTCTGGCAGGATTAATCCTAAGCGACGGCACAACTATCGAATATTTTATAAAAAATGCCACAAACCCAGAATTGATTGGTATAGATACATTTCAAAGGCAGGCATCGGTGAAGTGGACCCCTATTCGCGACTTTGGTGGTGCAACTCCAAACAATACTTATATAGAAATCAGGGATGAGTCAGATGGATCAGTTTTGTGCACAGCAGTATCCACTCAAAATGAGTGTCGTTTTACTTTTTCGCAAAGAAGTTATAACTTACTACTTAATGTTAGTTCAGATTTGGGGCAAACAGAAGCAACACAACTTGGTCGCTTTTCAGGAATATTGCAAACTAGCATAGTTAGTCGCACATTAAATATCGTGCAAAACATCAATACGCAATTGAAATCCTACCTGCTCGCGAATCCAGGATACAAAATAGAAATTGAACAAATTCAATCACAAGTCCCTGTTTTAACTTCAGAATTTATCTTCACAGAAGATGTACTAACTCAGTTATTAGACACTAGAAATAGTGTAGCTATTTTAGTCGCACGCATAATTGCAAGCCCAAAAAACTCAACCATAACCTGTGTCAAAGGCAAACTCATCAAGAAAGTGACTGCCGTTAAGCCCAAGTGTCCCACTGGTTATAAGGTGAGGAAGTAATGACTCTAGACTTTTCTTCCAGATAGCGTAGGCTTAAGTTATGCGACAGCGTATATTCGCAACAACCGCCTTGATAGCACTTTTGTCTTCATCGGTGCCTCTAGCTAATGCTGAAACTTTCACAATCTCTTGTGGGGCAGGGGCTACTTATTCCCTTGTGATGCCAAGAGGTGTTGCAATGAATGGCAATAACTGCAGTGGTGCACTTACGCTTGACCCTAATGTAAAAGTCATTGACGTGAATGCTTTTGCAAACAGCAGGCTAACATCCGTTGTTATCCCAAACTCAGTTACCACAATTAGCGCTCAAGCATTTCGTAATTCCAGTATTTCAAATGTAAATATTCCAAGTTCTATAACAACTATTGGAGTTGAAGCTTTTCATAGCAACAGGCTCACAACAGTAATTATTCCAAACTCTGTTACAACGATTGAGCGAGGGGCATTCGGTAACAACAGTGGGCTGACATATGTAAACTTCCCAAATGCCATTACTAAAATTGTATCCGAATTATTTAGCGGATCTGGACTAACAACTCTTGTTATTCCCAATTGGATTACTGAGATTGGTGACGACGCATTTGCTAATTCAAAACTAGTATCCGTAAATATAAGCAACTCTGTCACAAAAATTGGTGCTGGTGCGTTTGCAAACAATCCATTTAAATCTTTTTTTATCCCAAATTCTGTAACTACAATTAGTGATTACGCCTTTATGAACTCAACTCAGCTCACTTCTATTGTCATTCCTGACTCTGTTACTTATCTAGGTAATCAAGTTTTTGATGGTGATGTGAGTTTGACCTCAATTAAATTGCCCGATAATCTCAAAAACATTGGGACTAATGTATTTAGCCGTAATTATTCACTGACTCGAATTGAATATTGTGGGAAGTTGACAGGTTTCCCAATCACACCAATATGCCCTCCAGATCGACAAGCCATTATTGATAAAGCTGCAGCCGATAAAGCCGCTGCTGAAAAAGCGGCTGCTAACAAAGCAGCCGCAGAGGCTGCTGCGCTTGCCGCTGCGGAAAGTAAAGCTAGGCAGGAAGCCGAAGCAAAAGCAGTCGCTGCTGCGCTTGCCGCTGCCAATAAGAAAACTACTATTACCTGCATCAAAGGCAAACTCACCAAAAAGGTGACTGCGGTAAAGCCAGTATGCCCAGCTGGGTACAAGAAAAAGTGATGAAGCGAATAGCGTTGAGCCTCTCTTTGGTTCTTGGTTTACTTATTTCATTTAGCCCTATAGCTAATGCCATCACCCCAGGCACAAAGTGCTCCAAAGCTGGAATCCAACAACTTTATAAAGGAAAGATATATACCTGCATTAAGCTCGGTAAGAAACTTTATTGGAATAATGGAGTCAAGTATCAGATAGTGAAGCCAACACCAACACCAACGCCAACACCAACGCCCACACCAACGCCCACACCAACGCCCACACCAACGCCCACACCTTCAGGAATATCGATATCACCTGGTGGCAATGTGGCCCCTGGGACTTACCCTGGTGGAAGTGGCCCAGGGTCAAGCCCTTCTGCAACACCAACACCAAAACCTTCGGCAAGCACGAACCAACATCCAAACACAACAAAACCAGTTGTTAACTTGTCTTTAAAATCTGGAGCTGGAAAATACACAATCACATATGATGTTCAAAAGGACAGTGGACATTATGACGTAGTAGTTTTTGAGAGTCTCACTGGGCAGTTTACCGGTGAGCAATATATTGTTTATGTAGGGACCAGTAAGACGATTGAGGTTTTAACGGGGTTCCCAGCAAAATTTGAAGCTCGCTGGGTTTTGGTTAGAACTCGTGATCAATGGTCTGACTTGAATATTTCAGAATCGAAGGCAGGACCTGTTAAGCCGACGAGCGCTGATATCGATACTTCAACTCCACCTTGTGGCATTGGTCAAGTTTGCCCTGGTCCAGAGCTACCGCCAGCACCTGGACCAGTATTATGTCGAATTGGTACTGCACCTTGGGGCAAATGCCCATAAAGAATGCTAAATTAAATCTCTCTTTGAACTGTAAATGGAGAAGCACAATGAAAAAAGTCCTAGTTTCTTTTCTTGCATTTATTTTTGTGCTTTCAACTCAAATCCCAGCAAGTGCTGCTAATAAGACATTAAAGGCCGGCAAGGCTGTAACCGTCAGTTTCCCTAGCACGGTTACTCTTAAAAAATCAGGTTGTCAAAGTGTTCCTGTTAAATACACCGTTGGTAAAATGCCTGAACTTGCTTTTGCAGCACTTTCCATTCTTGATGATTCTGATTCACCATTAGGCAACAAAATTTTCTACAAAACTCCTAAGTTTTCTGACAGCGGAGCCTGGAAGAAAAACGGATCCTTTAATGTGAAAGTTTGCAGAAATGATTGGTCTGAGGACCTTGGTGATGGGGAATTTCAGGATTATGTAGGTGTGGAAAAAGGGACGTATCAGATTTATTTAGCTATTTATCCATCAACTGAGGAATACGGCACCATAACGTTTAAGTAGTTTACTCTTGATTTTTTGTATCTAACATCTTGTTTTAACGAACTAGTTGACAGAATTCAAATATCTCAAGATAAAGAATAAAACTTTACTCAACTCTTCCACCTTTGCCCAGATTGTTGGGAGGTGACTTCTTTAACTTGTAACTAGTCGGCTATAATTTGATTCATGACGCAGAGTTCTCGACGGGTATTTTTATTGTTTGCCGGTGCGCTACTACTTGGCGCAATTGTTCAAAGAACTGAAGTGTTGAGCAAGAAAGAACAATTGCTTACCCAAAAACCAAAGAGACCAATGCCAACCCCAATTAAGAAAAAAGCAATTTCATCGCCGACGCCGAGCAAGGAAACGACTTCACCAACGCCGATAAATTCTCCAACCGATCCTTCTAGTCCTCAAGCTACACAAACCGCAGCTGCCGAAGGCGTGGGAATTGCAAAAAGTAGTGACCTGATGCTGCGTAAGACAAAAGTTTTTGTCTTAAAGGATTCATTCGGTATTTCGACTAGCTATTCGCTCACTCGTACTTCGCGCGGAGTTGTCGCCTTCGATACTAGATGTACTCACGCAGGAGCACCATGCGCTTTGAGTGATTCACTGTTGCAATGTCCGGCACATGGATCAGTATTCGATCCAGAAAACGGGCAAGTAGTTCGCGGACCAGCTGTGGAACCACTCAAGAGTTATCGCACAGTTGAAGTTAATGGAGAAATAAGAATCCTTATTTCTTAATTTTGTATCCTGTTGGGCATTTCGGATTAGTTCGGGTGACTCTGATTGTTTTACCATTTTTAACGCATGTAATGGTCTTCTTTGCACTTTTTGTGGTGGGAGACGGGGAAGCAACAGGGGTATTTGAAGCGCTGGGAGTCGTTGCTGGAGTTGGCGTTGGAGTAGGTGATTCACTTGCAACAACTGAGTTTGTAGGTGTCGGAGATGGGCTAGCAGATGCTACTGGCGCTGGTGTTGGCATTTGATTTGGGTCATACGTAACATTTCCAAGCCCGTTTCGAACTTTCATTGGAAAATTCTCTGGAAGTGGAGTTTCAGATAGATGCTTCATGACGGAAAGAACTTCCGGTCTGAAGTTTGGAAATACTTGTGAAGCGCCTTCTGCTGTAATGCCTGCGCGACGCGTAAGAATTTCAGATAACAAGCTTCTGTAATCTGCGGTTACTACTAAATCGCCATCTTTGAGTTGCTTATCGTCTAAGCCAGGGAATTTTCCATGAATTTTTCCACCATTTACTCCGCCACCTGCAACAAAGGTGCTTGAACCCCAGCCATGATCTGTTCCAGAAGACTGGTTCTGGCTTACTCGTCTTCCAAATTCGGTAACAGTTACAACAGTTACTCTGGACCAGAGAACTCCAAGATCTTCTCGAAATGAAGAAATTGATCCAGCAAGATCTGCAAGATATGAAGTTAGCCAACCATCATCAAGGGTTCCCATATTTGCGTGCATATCCCAGTCGCCTTGAAATTCAATATCGACAGCGCGCACGCCAATACCAGCTTTTAACAATGCTGCTACATCTTTAAATCGTTGACCTGTTCCTGTATTTGGATAAGTAACGACACTTTTCTGTGCACTAGCCAACGAAATTTGATCTAAGGCTTGAATAGTGGATTTGGCTTGAGTTGCCCAAGTATTTGTCCATCGACCATGCGTTTCATCGATAAATCCAGCCAAGTCCTCTGCCTTGTATCCAAAAACAGAATCTAATTTAAAATTACCAATTGAATCGACATTTACTGGTGCTGCCTTACCGCCAATTAATTGTCTTGTGGTTGATCCAATTCCAACAGATTGCACCACAGAACCACTACCAGCTACATCTAAGAAGCGTGCAATCCAGCCACTTCGTTTGTCTTTTTCACCATAGGCGGCATAAGCCACATCTGAAATCTCATCAAAGTGACTACGTGAATGTGTTGGTGCACCAATCGTGTTTACTATTGCAAGTTCTTTTGCTTCCCATAGTGGAAGAAATTTCTTGAGAGCAGGATGCAGGCCAAACTCTCGATCAAGAGGTAGCAAACTTGCATTAGGAATATAAATCGCACCTCGAGCTTTTCGCATCAAGTTTTCATCTGTTGGAACTACCGCACTTAAGCTATCAAATCCCCCACGAAGCACGAGAGTAACGACAACATCAGGAACTTCGATGGTAGAAGCAGCAAAGGTGTAACGAATTCCATTTGCAGAAAGTATTGTCATGCCGCCAAATAGGGCTGCTCCACGAAGGAATTGTCTACGAGAAAATCCCTCTCGTCCTTCAGGACAACTGTTTATTGCATCTTCTGTAATCATCGCAGACTCCAAACAGGTAATTGGAAAATCAGGCGTACAATCAATGCAGTGACATCTCGATAAGCATTGTTCATGTCGGGATTTGGGCCAAAGACTTTTGTCACCGCATTTCGGACTGAAGTGCGATCAGCGCTACCGAGCTCTTTAAACAGGAGTAACTGCGAAACCTGAACTATCTGCCTATCAAGGTTTGTTTCTCGACTTGCAAGTAGTGAATCCCACGAAGGCTGGGTCCAAGTATTACCTTGGATGAAGTGCCCATAAACATTCCAACGCAGAAGTTGATAATTCGCATTTACCCAACTGGATGCAATATCTGGATAACCATCAGGAAAGGGCCACGATAAAGGTGCATGGCCCATACGTTTTAACTCGTCTGGCACCACTGCTGGATAGGCAAATTCTTTAGTCATGCCTTTCCATTTTTGCACTCTTGAGAAGTTGGGCAAAACATTTAGAGTTCGAGCAACCGAGACGTAATCCTCACCCGGACGCTTCAGCTTTTTACCTGCAGCATTTTTGAAATCAGAATGCTGATAAACAGCCTTTAGGACGGTCTTAATATCGCCACCACTCGAAGTGTAGGAAGAAGCAATATCGAATATGAATTGTTGCGAAGGCACATCCTGAACAAAGCGACGCCCTAATTTCAGAGCAATTGCCTTCGCTGTCTCAGGATGCGAAGCCAAATAGCTAAGAAGTGACTGGATTGCAGGTAGCACTTGATCAATTGTTGTGACAGTTTTCTGCCAGCCCATAATTTTGAAAGTGCCATAGTTCTGACGCTCTCCATGCAACATGGTTGCAAATGGTGGAACATCCATCAAAGTCGTGCCGACAGGACGTTGTCTTGGACCTCTTTGGTACCAGCGCTCAGGCCACTTCACCCGCAAACCTGAAAACAGCTTTGCAGCATTAATAATGTCTGATTGGGTATAGCCAGATTTTGGTGTCACTGTATACAGCTCTAACACTTCTCGCCCAAAATTTTCATTAGGTTGCTCTTTGGTGCTCAATTCGCCATCTAGATAAACAATCATGGCTGGATGCAGCGCTGCTGCGTATAACAAATCTTCGAACTTTCCTAATGCGTGTTGACGAATTACTCGCTTATTCCAATCATTGGTATGCCAATCCAGGTTTCCATCTTTTGTCTCATCACCAAGAGTCGTAATATTCAAATGGTCATGCCAGAACTCGACCATCATTTCAAATATTTGCCGTTCAGAGTGAGTTTGCTGAATTAGAGTGTAGAGATGCAGAACTCTGCCAGATAAATGATTTGAGTAAAAAATTTGACCTTTGCTCATATCGCCTTCAGATTCAGCCAAAGGCCATAAGAAATCCATATCTCTATGGATGTAATTAAAAATATCCCACTTTGCAAGATACGTCTCTACTTTAGTATCTGCCAAAGCCCAATAATCTAATTGTTTTTCAAACCAAGCATCTGCGCCCATGTTGGTAACTTCCGAGACTAAATCCTTAGTTGGCCCATAGGTAAATCGATGGAGCAAGTGAACAATTGGTTCAGTCGATGGCGATGTTGCACCCGAACCCCAACTAGATTCCATAGGTTTAGGTTACAGCGGCATATTGGATATGAAGGTTTGGCGGATAGCCACTATTCAAGTTCTTTAGCCAGTCTCCTGGATTCTTGGGCCGTTGCAGTCATTGCAGTGATGCAGTCATCTCCTTTTCGGATCACTGTCCGATATGAGTTACCAACCTTGTAGGTATGTCCTTGTCCATTAGCCTTTCGTGCCATTTCAATATCCTTAGTCTCAGCCAGCTGCTTATGCAGCTGTGAGACGGCGACCGTTTGGATTAAGAATGCATACATAAATGCATACACATCTCTCAAGATTCCTAGAACTTGGGCTTGAGCCACCCTCAAATCCTCTAAGTTCTGGAATCCAGGGGTCTCGCGAGGAGGACTTAAAATCCTCCCAGTGTGGGTTCGACCCCCACTCGGGGCACCTGGTCGCATAGCCCGGGAATCTTCTAGGCCTTAAACTTGTTATGCATGGCAAACCACCAGAGGTTCTGGTGGCACTACAAAAGGAGAGAAAAGATATGCGCAGTTCAAACCCTGTTCTTGGACGGGCGTTTAAT
>Ga0070374_10001330_pt1 | contig 10598 bp, 8 predicted proteins | sample LauGreSuBDMM15SN_2_FD_66374 | JGI IMG/M metagenome (GOLD analysis project Ga0070374, IMG submission 66374) | Freshwater lake microbial communities from Lake Michigan, USA - Su13.BD.MM15.SN (version 4) (version 4) | ecosystem: Environmental > Aquatic > Freshwater > Lake | place: Lake Michigan...
TCGCAAGCCACCGCCAACGGCAAGGTGCGCTTGAAGCTCTACAAAGGCACCATCATGTGCGTGGGCCGCGAGAGCAAAACCGACAGCCTGTTTGACACCCGCATCGCCACCTTTGACGATGACGGCGGCGCTTACAACCAAGCTGATGCTGGCGGCTTCATCAAGCTCAATGCTTTGCGCTTGCGCATTGCGGCCAACCTGAAAAACGAGCGTGCTGCCAAAGCCACGCCTGCACGCAAACCTGCTTCGAAAAAGAAAGCCTGACCATGGTGACCGAACAACTCCAAGGCGCAAGCGTCGCCACCCAAGCCAATGTGTTTTTCGATGGCAAGTGCGTCAGCCACACCGTCACATTGGCCAATGGTGAAAAGAAATCCGTGGGCGTGGTGCTGGCCGCCACCCTCACCTTCAACACCGCCGCTGCCGAAATCATGGAGTGTGTGGCGGGTGGCTGTGAATACAAAGTGGCCGGCAGCAACGAATGGAAAACCTCGGGTCCAGGCAGCCAGTTCTCAGTGCCTGCCAACTCTTCGTTTGACATCAAGGTGGCGCAGGCTTACCACTACATCTGCCATTTCAGCTGAACCAACATCACCTCAGGCCCAGCTGGGGCTGGGGTGCATCCATTCAAACCAATACCCGGGCCTTGGCAGCTGCAAATTCGGCCTTCAATTGGTCGATCAACGCGGCTGCACTTTGCACCTTGTCAATGGCCCCGATGCCTTGGCCGCAACCCCAAATGTCTTTCCACGCTTTGGACTTGTCGCCACCAAAGTCCATTTTGCTGGGATCGCTTTGCGCCAAATTCTCAGGGTCCATGCCGGCGTTGCGGATGGACTGTGCCAAGTAATTGCCGTGAACGCCCGTGAACAAGTTGCTATAAACGATATCGTCTGAGTTGCTGTCCACGATGCATTGTTTATAGGCATCGCTGGCCCGTGCCTCGTCGGTGGCGATGAAGGCCGATCCAATGTAAGCAAAGTCTGCCCCCATGGCCAGCGCCGCCAAAATGGCACCGCCACTGGAGATGGCGCCACTCAATGCCACAGGGCCATCAAACCACTGACGGATTTCTTGGATGAGCGCAAATGGACTTTTCACACTGGCGTGCCCCCCTGCCCCAGCGGCCACAGCAATCAGACCATCCGCGCCTTTTTCAATCGCTTTGTGCGCGAATTTGTTGTTGATGATGTCGTGCAACACCACACCGCCATAGCTGTGAGCAGCCTGATTGACCTCTTCACGCGCCCCCAAAGAAGTGATGATCACGGGCACTTTGTACTTCACGCACAAGGCCATGTCGTGCTCTAAGCGGTCATTGCTTTTGTGCACGATTTGGTTGATGGCAAACGGCGCGGCAGGACGCTCAGGATGCGCTTGGTTGTGCGCGGCCAGCGCTTCGGTGATCTCCGCCAACCATTCATCCAACTGAGAGGCTGGACGGGCATTCAAAGCTGGCATAGAGCCCACCACACCGTTGATGCACTGGGCAATCACCAGCTTGGGGTTGCTGATGATGAACAACGGCGAACCGATGACGGGGAATGGAAGCGCAGCAAGTGCGGGCGGGATTTTTGACATGGCTCGGTCCTCTGAGGTATGAAAGGCAGGGTGTCACTGCAACTGTTTGCGTTTGACAATGCGGGGCGATCATATAAGAGTCCGGCAGGATTGGAGCTGAGCGTTCCATTTTTCGACGCACAATGTGGCGTTATTCAATGATCAAACCATCAAAATTGACAACACTGACTGCGTTTCAAAGAAATTTGACAAACCATCGAAAACCCTAGCCTGTCAATCCCAAAGTCAAACTAGTATCTTGACGGATTCTCAGGCGGGCGTGTTTTGCCTTCAATGGTGGGGCGACAGCCTCATCAAAACACATTTTCAAGTTCAACAACGAATCCTTTTTCATGGACTATTTATGCTGAGACTGGACGGAAAAGTGGCTCTGGTGACCGGTTGTGGCACTCGGGGCGAAGGTTGGGGAAACGGCAAAGCCATTGCCGTTTTGTTGGCGCGCCAGGGTGCCACTGTATTTGGTGTTGATCGTGACTTAGATGCCGCCAAAGTGACCGAAAAAATCATCGCAGAGGAAGGCGGCAAAGCCCATGTGACCACCGCCAATGTGACCATCGCTGAAGATGTGCAAAACATGGTGAAGAGCTGCATGGACATGTTTGGCCGCATCGACATTTTGATCAACAACGTCGGCCAGTCTGAGCCGGGTGGTCCCGTGGAGATGAGTGAAGAAACATGGGACGGGCAAATGGACTTGAACGTCAAAACAGCGTTTCTGACGATGAAATCAGTTTTGCCCATCATGGAAAACCAAGGCAGCGGCTCCATCATCAGCATCTCTTCCGTGGCAGGGCTCAGGTATGTGGGCAAACCACAAGTGGCCTATGCCGCAGGCAAAGCAGCCTTGATGCAATTGACCAAAACCACCGCAGTACTGTATGCATCCAAGGGTATTCGGTTGAATTGCGTGGTTCCTGGCTTGGTGTTCACACCCTTGGTCAAACGTTTGGCCGATAAATATGCTGGCGGACAGTTTGAAGCATTTGTCGAGCATCGGCACAAGCAAGTCCCCGCCGGGCACATGGGCGATGCGTGGGATGTGGCCAACACGGTGCTTTTTTTGGCCAGCGACGAAAGCCGCTACATCACGGCACAAAGCATTGTGGTGGACGGCGGTTTGATTGCGGCCACCCGATAAACAAACCCATCAGGACAACCGATGCATCAACCCACACTCAGATTAGCCCACAAAGTGGCCATCATCACCGGCGCCGGCTGTGTGGGGCCCGGATGGGGCAATGGACGCGCAACCGCCGTCCGCTTTGCCCAAGAAGGGGCAAAGGTTTTTGCAGTGGATATCCATTTAGATGCCATGGCCGAAACCCAAAAAATGATTTCTGAATTTGGCAGGGCGAAATCGGCTCAACTGTTTCGGTTGACGATCACCATGATGGTGACGACGATGCCCACGATGACAGAAAAGAATGCAATGCCAACGGCATAGTACTGTGCGGCTTTGGCCTTGATCTGGGAAGTGCGTGATGTGTTCATCAAATTATTGTGACAGGGGCGCCGGTGTCAAGCAAGCCTTTAGAAAATAATCCCGCACAAAAGTGACAACCCATCTTTATTCAAGCCATGAAATTGATCATCTGAGGCAAAGCTCAATCCGCCAAGCGCAACATGGCTGGAGACAAATGGCTCAAGCGGGCCACAAACCCATTGGCGCTGCGAATGGGTTGGGGTGCCTCCCCCTTGATCAAGACCCGCAAACCAGCTTGGACACTGTCAATCAATGGCAATTCAACATGCGGTTGAATCAATGAAGCCAAGCCTGCCAAGCCTGCGCCACCCAAAATAATTGACCGAACACCAGGCAAGGAGGCGGCTTGGCATGCCTGTGTCAGGCATTCAATGGCCATCGCAGTGTCGGCCTGCAACATGGCCCCTGTGGGTGTCACAGTTTCAATGTGAAGCAGCGCTTCCCCAAAACCCAAGGTCAAAGCCAAGCGCTGCAACATGGGTTTCCAGCGAAGCCCACCCGTGACAATGGCAAATGGACCCCGCTGAGATGCCTCGATAAATGAGGCCTCCGCCAAACCAGTGACCTTGCAGGCACTGGACTCGCGCAGCGCGAACAAACCGGGGTCACCAAAGCATCCGATCAACACGCCATCTGGGGCCTTTTGCTCAGATAGATAGTCAGCCCATGTTTCCAATAAGGCGCTGGCAGCCACGGCGTGGCTCGCTTCGCAGGCAATGTAAGGGGCGCCTTTGCTGGCAGTTCGAACATCCAAACCGAAACCCACTGGCAAAAAGGGCAACAGGTTTTCATATAACTTCAGTGTTGTTGCCTCACTGGTATTGGGGTTGATCAGCAGAAATTTCTGTTGCAGTGCAATTTCAGTGGTGTCAGGCATGAATGATCCCCATGGAACACGTATTCGATCACAGGCTTATGGATCCACGCCTGAAGTCGGGTCTGTATGACCAAATAAATTAGACATGCGATTCAAGTCGCCCTCCTCTCGCATGATTTCTTTCATCAACTCGGGAAGAGGCAATCTGCCCCATCGCACCGCCTTTTGAATCAAATAAGGGGTCGGACTGTGCGGTTCTCGTTGTTGCAAATAACTGGCAACGGCTTCCAGGGTAGCGTAAGCTTCCTCACGTGTTCGCCACTGCCCAGACTGCCACTCGGGAGATTGCAAATTGTATTCACCTTGTTCTTGCATGGCTGTATGACCTTGAGCAGATAAGTCTTCCGCCTGGGAAGTTGACTGAGTATGGGCTGGTGAACTGCCTTTGCGCAAACTCGCTGTCAAAGCAGCCAGCACCCGCTCAAAGGCCGACAAGCACAACATCAGTTTGCTCAAATTGGGCGAATCCGTTGCCAGTTTTCCATCCAGAAATTTTTGTAAATTTTGAACGGTTTGTATACATTCACGCACTTGAGACAATTGCAAAAGCAAAGACTCGGCGTGTGCTGGACTCTGGGCCAGTGACAACAACTCGGAGCGGCTAATCGGCTCCAATTGGAATTCAGCTGGCGCAGTTTCTTTTTTAGGATGAAGAATGTCTTGGGCATGGACATCCTCTGCCGTGAGCCGATCCCATTCCACCAATGTGATTTTTGACGGGCTGCGCTCCAATATGCCCATCATCACCACGTGTATCTTCAAGCTGACGGCAAGCGATTCACTCACCCACTCAAAAGGCGCTTTGCGGGGCTCTGTATCACCATCGGTGATCTGCGGATGAATATCTTCCCAGAACGCAACGGGCAAATCGTGCATGAGCTTGAGCCCAGACGCCAAGCCCTGCAACCCATACAAACGCATCCAAGCCTCAGTCAACCAAGCGACCAATTGCAAGTCTTTGGATTTTTTAGCCAGGGCTTCAAAGCACTGTGTTTCTATGAACAGCCAATCGGCTTTTTTCAGGGGGCGCTCCCATTGCCGCATGGGCAAATTCGGATCGTCCTCTTCTCTGGCCAATCGAATATCCGTATAAATGGGGTCGTACCGCAGTGAAGCGCCGCAAGGTGGCTCTATGGCCACTGGCAATAAGAGATCACTGGTTTTGAATAGAAAATCAGTACTCATAGATGTGCCATCAAGGCATGTTCCATTCAGGTGCTTTGGTGGGGAAGGATGCCGGCCATGCCAGCAATGTTTTTTTACCCGCTGGACTGATGGCCAACCGGATGAAAACTCGGGCCTGGATTTCATTGCCCATCGTTTTGCCGTCATCGGTTTGCGCCAACAATGGAAACTCAAACCGCAACAACTGAGCTCGCCCATCCAAGCGTGCATTGCGCTCAGCCTCTCGATGGGCCGCCAGAATGCTGAACAAAGCCCAGGGATCGGTGTAGCGGTAAGTCACGGATTTGTCCTCAATCGACATATCCGCTTGTCTGGCATCGGCCTTGGGTTTGAGTGGGCTGTCTTTGGCTATGCGCAAGGACAAGACAATGGGCATCCCAGGCTCCCAAAAAAGAGACTTGCCTGAATCCTTCAACCGCAAGGTCTGATTGCCTGTTGAAATAGACCAATCTATGATTCGCCCACCTTCTTTTTCATCGCTGATGTTGGCCCTGAAATCAACACTGACATCGTATCCAGACGGGGCACCAGGTTCAACCGGGAACAGCGGTGCTAAAAGTTGACGCACCCGGACGAACTGCTCTTCAAATTTTCTGATGTGCGGCGGATAAGCCATTTGAGATTTAGCCCCGCCTGACGAGGGTGAGACCTCGCTCAAGGCTTTTTGGACCCGATCAAATTGGTTCAGGGTTGCCGCCACATCGTCTAAATCTGCAGCAGGAAAATCCAATCGGCTTGCAACGCCAGAGGAAGAACCCGCGCCCATGGTGGGCGAAGCCTTGAAGGGCGCACGGCCAGACAAATCGCGGTTGAATAAAGAAGAGAATTTTGCCCAGGTCTGCTTGCGCTCTTGGTCTTTGAGGGCGACACATCGGTTCAACAAACCCGATTGCAATGACTGTAAACGATCAGCAAACATGTCAAAGCTTCGTCTGGCTGTGCTGACCTTTGACAAACGATCAATGCAATTGCCATACTCCAAATCGGTGCCAGTGCTGAGTAAAAACTGAACCAATCCACCCAATGAACTGGTGGGACTTTTTAACTTGTTTCGAGCGACATCAGCACTCAGCCCCACCCACTTTTGCACCAAGGGGTGATTGGGTTGCAAACTGCTCAAGATCTGCAACAGTGGTTCTGCTTCTTTGGTCGCGTTTTCAATATAGGCCACTTGCTGAGCCACGTAGGCAGCCAAACCAGTGGCATCCGAAGCTTCGTACACCTGAACAAGGGGGCTTCCAATGCCACCCCATGCTTTGAACTCAGGGTCTCTGGGCAAAAATAAATTGGCCTGATTGAAGCCGTCATCGAGCAATCGAAGACGGGTCATGATATCCCGCGAAATAATGCCCTTCAATGTCGCCGCAGCATCTGCAGAGCCCAGTTCGTTGAGCAAAGCAACCAGTCTGGCCAATCGGGGTTGATCCGACTCTTGGAGTGAGATTTGTTGGACAGGCCGCGAGGTTGACAACATGGCCTGTGAGGTGGACTCCAAAACCTTAGAGGCCAGTGCCCCATGCAAAAAGCGGGTGGCGGGGGCCTTCAACTGTGCCGGGAACTTCAGCAGAAGATCATTTTCCAAGTTTCTTTTGACATCCCCATATGACAGGGCCTGGTCCAGCCTTTGGCGATCCCAACTGACAGATGGGCTATTGGATTCCGTCAATTTTTTAGGTGAATTGTTTTTGACATACGGCAATGCCAGCATTTTGCTCAGCACCTCAGACAAAACCTGTCTATCCGGGTTGAATGTCCAGCGATTGTCTTTTTCATTCCACTCTAACTTGCCAACCAAGGAGCTGGCGTTTTCATTGCCAATGCTGTCCCATTCAGTCAAAAATTTGGTGAAAGCAATGTTCAATCGTTTCAGGGCTGCATCTGTCACATCTGGACCCAGGAGTGCATTCCCTTTCGCAGCCTGCAATAGCTTGTCAAAATTGGCCCCGAACTGCGGCGAACGGCGTTGAATCCACACGCCTTTTCCAGCCTGCAAAAAGGCCGCTTGATCACGCAACTGCATGGATAGCTCATCCCACGCTTGAATGCCTAAAGTGCCATCAAATGAAGATGTTGTCTCCGTGCTGACTTGCGCAATCAACTCAGAATAACGCGACTCCGAGTACAACAAGTGGTTCTTCGAAAGCACAGCCTCCGTCAACTCATCAAACATCAAACCAAAAGTACAACCGGACGCCTGGCGCAACGAGGTCAAATCAACCATGCCCCCGCTGGGCGCACTCTTGCGAAAAATATCTGCGATTTGTCCAGTGTTGCCATTGAGTTCAACACCCATCAAGACCTTGACCAGCAGCCGCAGATCCTCACCGTTAGCAGCTTGTGCTTTATCTGTCAGTCGGCTCAGGGCCATGACAGCCCTTTGCAGATCCTCGGCGCGTCTCACGTATTGCTCCAACAAGGCAAATTCAGCTTGCTCATCGACCTCTAAATCGCGCTGGGCCGTGAAGCGGGCTCTCTCCGTCCAAGATTTAGGCAAGCTGCAGCTGGATGTTGCGAGCAATGCACCATTGGTGCTGTCGATTGGGGCGCCCGTCATATCAGCCACCGCGGAGTTGAGGCTGATTCGGATGGGATCAAAAGCGGTTTTTGCAAAGCCATCAGCAATGCGTTTTTGCACTTTTGAATTCAAGTCGTCCACATAGGACCAGGACCCAGGCATGGGCAATGCCCATAAGGCACCGGCATTCAAAGAGTCCAACAAGCGCAAAGCACGCAATGCGCGGTCTTTGCTTTTTTCTATGTCAAACGTTTCATCTCGGCTTCTGCGCAATGCATCCTTGGTTTCTTGGTTAAATTGTTCAATCACACCCACCAGTTCACCCGCCACATAATTGATTTTGAGTGACGCCAACCCAAGGGCCACCAACCACACGGCAACAAAGCCTCCAGTGCCCCAGCGAACAGCCGTGTGCACTGCGGGTCTGCGCAATTTCTGCGTACGCGCAGATCGAACCAAGCCAATCTCTGGAAAAATCTTTTTCTCAAAAAGGTCTCTAAGAAATGCTGGCTGCAGGGCATTTCTCACTTGATACAGGCTGTCTTCCTGCGCCAATGCATATGGAGAATGATGGTTTCCAAGCAAAACCGCAGACTCACTGCTGTCACCCGTGAGATAAAAACCACGAAACAAAAATGGATCGTGATAGGCGCTGGGGCGCATCAACTCATCCATGAACACACGAATACCAGCCCTTAACTTGTTGACCTCTGTCGGCAACAGAAAGTACTCTGAGCAATCTCTCTCAGGCAGTTCTAGGGCACTCAGTTCCATGCACGCTTCAGAGAGCGTCATGGAGATCTCATCCATGCCTTGATCAATCCACCTGTCTTGAAAGGGGGCTGAAAGTTCAAAGGGAGAAGACCAACCCAAGATGCTGCGCCGCATGGGCGAAGGCAGTGCCGATGAGAAACGCGCAAAACCCGGAATTTTTTCGCACTCGCTGACAACGATGTAAACCGGAAACTGCAACGCAAATCGATGTTGTGCCAACCACAAACGCCGGCTTAATCCTTTCGCCATGGCCAATATCGAGGCCATGCTCTCGGGGCTGGCGTCCAGCAACGACGAAGCCGGCAAAGTAAACACAATCGAATCAAAAGGCCGGTCAGGTCTGTAGCTGCGACATAAACTTAAAAACTCATCCCAGACACCCTGGGCCGCTTTGCTATCGGGGTCTCCCAGCTGACTGGATTGCAACTGGACAGCCACGCCCTTGTCATAAAAACCCCAACCTACACCATCCACTGATGCGGAAATGGCGGAATCACTGCTCAACGCGCTTTGCAATCCACTCGCCGACAAAGGCAAATCCTCAGGACCCACGCCATTGATGACCAAAGTCCAGGAAAGGTTGTAGCGCTCGGATCGCTCTGCCAGATTGCTTTCGATCAACTCGACTGCACGCCGAAATGACTGTTTCAGGGAACTGATTTGTATGGTCGGGGCAGCAGAAGCATGGGATGCACCGTTGGCGCCTTGCTTTCCGTGTTTGATGGCCACCCGCATCAAAAAAATAATCACCAAAAGAATGACCAAGGCCAAACAAGCGAGGGTCAAAACGACCATATTTTCCGAAAGAAAATTCAGCATATCCGCCCTCTTGGGTCCAAAGACGAGAGGTTCTCAGAGACGCTGCCCACCGTGATGTCCAATGATTTTCTGACTGGCCAAGATTGCCACAACCAGACGAGTTCCGATACAACCAGCATTCCTGCAAAGATCAATCCAAATTTAATCCACCAACGGCTGATTTTGGGGATACGGCGAGATGCAAAGTGTGAAAGTGTATTGTCATAAGGTACTTCGGATAAGCGTCTTTCTGCACCAGACAATTCAGCGGGCCGCTGGAAAATGAATTGGAAAAGATCATTTCTATAGCTTGCCAATTTGCTCAAGTCAGCATCACCTCGGAATTGCCCTTTGAAACCCAAAGAAATCACATACAAGTAAAGTTTGGCCAATGGTCGCTGCGAAGGCTCTCTGGCCGAAAGCAATTGATCGATTTGGGAAAAAACTTGCTCACCTGCATGACTGGATTTGAACAGTTTCGCCTCCAACAATTCATGGCGCCAGTGCTCTCGACCAGCCCAGTCTGAATTGAGCAAAATTTCATCAGCCAATACGGCCTTGAGGTAGCGCGCTTGGGACTCATACTCCATGGCTGAGGCACCACCAGAGCGACGGGCTTCCAGCGTTTGCAATTCAATGAGTTGCAGCAAATCTTTGCTCAGGGTCTGCGCAGCTTCTGGCGCATCGGTTTCGTTCACACGCAATATCAATTGAGACGCGCGATGCAAAACTTGGAAAAAATCCCGAAATTGAACAGAGGAGAGCTCATCCCCACTGGCATGGTGATGGGATGGCAAGGTTTGTTGAAGGGCGATGGCAGAAGTGAGCATGAAGTTGTCTGTCCGGCTTCAAGGGTTTATTTGCTGGCTTTCTCGAACAGCACAATTTCTCGCGGCCTGGGAATCAAATTTGCCTCATTCACATTGCTGATCAGAAGCGGTTGGTCCGTGACAATGAAGCTCTCTCGTAGCTCCACAGAAAAGATGGTGTAGCCAGAACTGGCTCGCAAACCCAACTCTTCCACTTGTTCCACCTTTTTCCGAGAGACGCCCAAAACGCGTCGGTCACTCAACAAAGTCCACACCGTCTGAGAGCCAATCACCGCACCATTCATCCATTGGGTCAACTCCGCATCCGTTTGTCCACGCAATCCAATATAGAAATGCGCTGATTTGGGCAGTCGCTCCCCTGGCAAAGAGAACACATGTCCATCAAAACCAAAAACCAATGGGCGCCACTCTTGACTGACCTCGGCCATCAAATCTTCAATTTCTGCCAGAACAGGTTCAAAGGATGCCAAAGGATCATCATGCTGCCAGCGAGGCGCCTGGATAGGAACTGCGCCAGGCCGCAAGGTGCTCAACACACCCAGCTGATTGCAAAGT
>Ga0070374_10001331_pt1 | contig 10594 bp, 8 predicted proteins | sample LauGreSuBDMM15SN_2_FD_66374 | JGI IMG/M metagenome (GOLD analysis project Ga0070374, IMG submission 66374) | Freshwater lake microbial communities from Lake Michigan, USA - Su13.BD.MM15.SN (version 4) (version 4) | ecosystem: Environmental > Aquatic > Freshwater > Lake | place: Lake Michigan...
GAGCGCACCACCAAAGCTCTCTCATCGCCTGAGTGGCGTGAGGTGAGATTTGACATCGACGAGTCAGTCAAGCCCGATCTTGTCGGAACCATGACAGACATGTCCTCCGTCACTTCGGGCTCAGTGGACGCGGTATTTTCTTCTCACAACATAGAGCACCTGTACCCCCACGAAGTGCCCTTAGCGTTAGCTGAGTTTTTTCGGGTGCTCAAATCAGATGGTATTGCCGTCATTACCTGTCCCGACCTCAAGGCCGTATGCGCTTTGATTGCACAAGACAAGTTAACTGAAGCGGCCTACACATCCCCCGCTGGCCCCATCGCCCCTATCGATATCCTGTATGGCCTTCGATCTTCAATGGCGCAAGGCAATCTGTACATGGCGCACCGCTGTGGTTTTACCCAAAAAGTTTTATCTGCAACCATAGAAGCCTCTGGCTTTAAGTCGGTGGCCACGATTTCTAGAGGTCACCCCTACTTTGACCTTTGGGCAGTTGCCAGCAAAGTGGAGCTTCCCCAAGAGCAGATGAAGGCCCTGGCCATTGAGCACATGTCGCCTGTTTAAGGCGCAGTACGTCTAGGCATAAATGACCGAGGTCAGTATCAACCAGCAAATTCATGAAAGCGTGCAAAGCCTTCTGAGTCAAGCTACCCCAGACAAAGCATCTGAGCAGACCCAGTTGAACAACGCCTTGCGCTTGCTATCCAAGTGGCGCAGTGTCCTCATTCAACAAACACTTCTTAAACTCCAAGGCACTGTGGTGATGCAAGGGCCGCTAAAGGCCTTGGACTTCTTGCGCGAGTCTGCTGAGGGCTGCCACATTGCAAAATTGCTAGGCTGCTACGAGCAACCCCTACAGCCTTATATTGAAGAAGCGATAACAACTGCTTACCCAACCATATTAAAAATTGGCTGCGCTGAAGGTTACTACGCTGTGGGCATGGCCAGAAGAATGCCCAGCACCCAAGTGCTCGCATTTGATCTGAATCAAAATGCCCAAGAGGTATGCGCTGCCCTTGCTCAAAAGAACTCAGTATCTGACAGGGTCAAGGTGGGTGCCTTATTCAAGCCCGAGGACTTTGAGGCTTATCGCGGTCAAAAGGTGCTGGTGCTATGCGACATCGAGGGCGCTGAGAAAGAACTCCTAAACCCAGAAGTAGCCCCTGCTTTAAAAGGCATGGATATCATTGTCGAGAGCCATGAGTGTTTGGAAGCGGGCATCACGCAAGTACTGATTGACCGCTTCAAAGACACCCACCAAATCACGCTGGTTCAAGATGATGGGCAACGCCAACTGGACGAGCCCCCACCGTGGTTTATAGGCCTAGCACACTTGGACCAGCTCTTGGCTACTTGGGAGTGGCGCGGTGGCGCTACGCCTTGGTTGGTGATGAAGGCTAGGTAATGAACTCCCTAAAAGAAGACTTCTGGGCAGAGCTTGCTCAATTCAAAGCCAAGTCTATTTTTCTAGCGTCACCAATCTATTTAATCACCGAGTCAGCAATCATACAAACTCCCACCCATGCTGAATCAAACCTACCAAATCAATGCGAGCAGCGTTGAGGTCTGTATTGGCTGCCATCAAAGCAAGCGATGTTTGCGTTGCAGAGCCATTTTCTAACATGTTTACGTAAATGCTCAATTCTTGAACCAGTGGTTGGCGCCCCACTACGTTAGTAAATACATGTTTCACAAAATCAAAATGGCTATTCGATCCTGTCAAGCTGCGGTAAAGAGGTGTTGCCAATCCCAAGGTAGCTACAAATTCAGCTGAATAGTTTTGATCCATCAAACCTATCACAATGCCAGAGAGGGCTTTATCTTTTACAAAGGCGGGGCCAAACAAGGCGCCCATAAGTTTTGCGCCATCTGCCACTGTGCTATTTGCTAGATCTAGAGCAAGATTTGAGTGTTTGAATTGCAAACGCTCTATGCTGGTCAGGTAGTCTGTATCATCAGAGCCGGTTGGCTCGCTCACAATATAGCGGTTGCCGCTTTTGTTCACGGTGTACTGCTCTACAGGGCCTGAATAAACTACCGTATCTGTACCTAGTCCGCCGTCAATAAAATCAGTACCAGGTTGACCTTGGAAAACATCGTTAACCACCAAGCTGACTGTTTTATCTAAAAATTGAACCAATTCTACATTAATCAGTTGGGCGCGTTCGGTCATTGCGCTAGCGCCAGAAAGTGCGTCAATGTAGGTGACGCCATTTTCATTCACCAGTTTGAATTGACTAGATCTGCCAATAATGACCACTGTGTCTATACCCAGACCACCTTCTACAACGTCCCACCCTCCACCAGGGTAAATGGTGTCGTCGTCAGAGGTTCCCGCCAAAACTTCCCTAGTTTGATTGTGAAGCTTGCCAAGAATGGGGGTAGGATTTTTCAATTGAGTAACTTAAATGTTTTTTATAGAAACAACACCACGATTGTTATTACTTTCATTAATATTCTTAGTTAAATATAATAATTTAAACATTCTATAAGGAATATCCATGAAAAAGCGCATGGCTTTGGCGGTGCTTGTGTCTCTTTTAACTGCATGCGGAGACTCAAATAAGCAAGCAATGGCACCGAGTTTTGTGGCCTCTGAAGGACAAGTACTTGTCACTGACTCAACCCCTAAAAATGCCAATTTTTATGCAGCTTCAAGGCTATTAGAGCAAGCTAGCTGGGGCCCCAATACTGATTCTGTTGCCGAGGTTCAAAGGCTGGGTGCTCCAGCATGGATAGATCGTCAACTGGCCGTCCCAGCTTCTATTTTGCGAGCGCCCAATTACGTCATAGATTATGCAGAAGATAACCAAGCTGCGCGCGACTTAGCGTATGGTTGGATTCAACTTAGGTTCATGGACTTGGCTTTGGGCGGTGAGGATCAACTCAGGCAGCGCATGACGTTAGCCCTGTATAACTTCATTGTGGCAAACGGAAATCCGTATGGCCGAGTTGAATACATGAACACCATACAAAGAAATGCGCTGGGTTCGTTTTCTGACCTCATCAAAGCTGTTTCTTTGAGCCCCATCATGGGTACCTTTTTGAACAACGATCAAAACGTAGCCAACAGTCCTAACGAAAACTATGCGCGTGAGTTGATGCAGCTCTTTACGGTGGGACTGGTGTTACTTAATCAAGACGGTACCATTCAAAGAGACGCTTCGGACAAGCCTATTGAAACTTACACGCAACAAGACGTGATTGAAGCCACAAAAGTACTAAGTGGTTGGGAAACTGCCTGGGAAAAGAACTTACCTCAGCAAAACTGGGGCAACTTTGGAGTGCCTATGCGTCCCAAAACTTGGAATGGCGCACACAGCGTTGAACAAAAGAAAGTTTTGGGGAAGATTATTCCAGCAGGTCAAACTATTGAGAAAGACTTAGACAGTTTGATTGCAATTTTGGTGAGCCACCCCAACACGGCGCCATTTATATCAAGAAGGTTGATTCAAAGTTTAGTGACCAGCAACCCATCGCCCGAATACATGACAAGGGTCTCCAAAGTTTTTGTAAGCAGTGGCGGAAACTTAGGACAAGTTGCCAAAGCCATCTTAATTGATCCAGAAGCTAGGGCTGGCGATTCGCCCATAAACCAAAAGCCAACAATGGGCAAAATTAAAGAACCCTTGCTGCACCACATCAACTTGTTAAGGGGCATGAATTGCACGGCAGCCGTACTGGACAGGAACAACCGCAACAACCCCTTCCTCAATGGCGATCAAAGAATTTTTGATTCGCCCAGCGTTTTTGGTTATTTCCCGCCTGATCACAAAGCACCCGAAAGCCTGACGCCTGCTCCAGAACAAAAACTTCTCAATAACAGGGCCTTTAGAGACAGGGCTGGCGGTTTAAATTGGAGCATGGACATAACTTCTAATTTCACTAACGCGGGGTGCGATATCGATGTATTTGTCAAAGCATCAGAGCGCTCTGCCGAAGAGTTGGTCCAGTTAATTAGTGTTCGTTACTTCAAGGGCTCTATGCCCGCTCCTTTGCGCGAGGGCGCATTGAATTTGCTTGGTAGTGCGCTGCTCAATGAATCGCACCTCAGAAAAGTTGCGATGCTTATTGAAACGCTTACCACCACCCCCACATTTGGAGTAATCAAATGACTAATCGTCGTGAACTATTAAAAATGCTATCTGCTACGGGTGCTGTAGGACTTGGCGCAGGCTTAAGTATGCTCAGTCTTGACTCGTCGTCAGCCAGCTCTGCACAATATAAAGCGTTGGTTGTGATTCACCTCAACGGTGGCAATGACGGGAATGACTTGTTGGTCCCAACAGATACTGCCTACAACGAATACCAAAAGTCGCGTCCAAGTATTGCACTTATTAAAGACAATTTGATCAACTTTCCAAATCAGCATTTTGGACACACCATGGGCTTGAACAGATCAATGGCCTCATTAATGCCTTTGTACAACCAGCGAAAACTAGGCTTTATAGCAAACGCAGGTCCCTTAATTAAACCCACCACAGCCAGCGAGGTCTTGAACGGAACAGCAAGCCTGCCACCATTTTTGTATTCACATCCTGAGCAAACTCACCTTGTGTTGGGATGGATGGGGGACGAAGATCCCAGCGGCTGGGGTGGCCGCGCTATTGAGGCGATGAGTAGCAACGGTACGTTAAAAGCCCCATTGATCTCTATTGACTCTGGAGCCTCTACCCTCGTCTTGGGTCAACGTAGCCGAATTTTAAATGCAGAGTCTAATTTTTCAAGATATCTGGGGCATGCAAATTTAGCAGACAAAAATAGTGAGTGGACTCGAATCATGGAGTCCTTAACTAGATTGCAGTCTTCTACGCATGTAGAAAGTGAATACGCGAGAACATTTCGCGCAAATTTTTTGGATTCTGTTGAGCTAGTTAAAGCGGAGAGCTCAACAACAGACCCTTCAGGAAACTTTGAGAATAACGACTTAGCGCGCAGACTACGATTTGCAGCGCGCGTTATGCCTTTTTACAAATCAGCGGGCGCTACCAGTCAAATTTATGCCGTGGAGTGGGGTCAATTTGACACGCACTCTAACCAACGAAATAGTAATGATCAAAGTGGTCGCATGAATCAGGATAGTCAATTGGCTCAATTGGCCAATGCATTGGTTGCCTTTGATCAAGCCATCAATGCCGCTGGCTTGGCTGACCAAGTTGCAGTTTTAGTCACCAGCGAGTTCGGTCGCACACTAGATCCGGCTGCAGGCAATGGCTCTGACCATGCATGGGGCAGCCATTGGATTGTGATGGGCAACGCTGTGCAGGGTGGCAATTTATATGGCAACTCATTCCCTCGTTTAATTTTGGGTGGCCCCGATGATGCGCACAATCAAAAGCGTGGCTACTGGGTACCACAATTGTCTTCGGATCAAGTGGCTGCAGACATGTTACTTTGGCTAGGATTACCTGTGGATAAATTAATCACTGTCATGCCAAACTTAAAGAATTTTGCCAAAAAGACAGTTGGGTATATCAATGCCTGATATTCAACTTACCAACGGCAATGACAAATACGAACATATACAAGGGCAAAATTGGGCCAATATTTATGGTTTAGATGGCGATGACGATTTAAAAGTCAATCGAAATGGTGCCCTGGTTGGTGGCAAAGGAAACGACAAACTCACTTCCACCGTAACCGACGATGGTAGATGGGGTGGACAAGTTGGCTACTGGGATTCTCCCGGTGCTGTTTATGTCGATTTGGAGTTGGGCTTTGCGCTAGACGGCTGGGGCAGTAGAGATACCCTGATTGGAATTAGAGAGATTAACTTTGGTGGCTCTAATCGCCATGGCGATATCGGGCTTGGCGATAAATTCGACAATCGATTCTATTTAAACGACTTTAGTCAGCCTGGAAGTATTTATATTGATGGCCGACTTGGTAACGACACAGTCGGCTTCTGGCGACAATCAATCAGCGACTACAACATTACGGTTAGCGCAGATGGCACGTCGGTTGTATTTGAGAGAAATGGCTACAAAGCTACCTTTGTATCGATCGAAACATATGAGTTTAATCGTCCCGATATGCCCTCGCAAAGGTACAGTCCGCAAGACTTGATTGATTTTAAGTTGGTGGGGGAACAAACCCTTATTGAGACGCTTGCACACGGATGGAAGGCAAATTCTTTGGGCTCCAACCAAACCTTGACTTATAGCTTCATGACAGCCATGCCTGCCTATGCCGCATCTCAAGGCATTACCAGTTTTACGGCCTCCTCAATAAGCTATCAGTCTGCAGTGAGGAGTATTTTGTCAAGGCTTGGCGATCAGATTGGCATTAAGTTCTTAGAAGTATCTGAATTGGGCTCAAGCAATGGACAAATTAGATTTGGAACAAGTCAACAAGCTTTCACGCGAGGTTTGAGTTTTATTCCTGGCGCTATTACAGACGAGAAAGCTGGTGATGTTGTTTTAGACCTTGAGACCACCTATAAACTTGCCCCAGGGCAGGAAGGCTATCAGGTGCTGCTGCACGAGATAGGCCACGCGCTTGGTTTGTCACACCCACTTTTGACTGACGATTCTTCGGTACGACCACTGCTGCTGCCGAAATGGCAAGACCCAGCCTATACCGTGATGAGTGACAAAGTCTCTACCAGTGGCCTATGGCAAACATGGTTTGGTTTGCTAGACATACAAGCTTTGAAAAAGCTTTATCTAGCAGAGTCAGTAAACGCAGCCGCTAGCGTGTACAAACTTCAAGACACAATTGGATTGTCCATCACTACGATTGATGACCTCAAAGGCTTTGATACCATTGACTTATCTTCACTTTCATTTGGTGCCCGTTTAGATTTAATGCCTTCTGGTATTAGCTCAGTTGGATTTACTTTAGAGGGCGTTCCAGCTCAAAACAATCTCGTCATAAGCTCCGACACCTATATTGAAAAGGTCATTGGAACAAATAGTGATGACGTTTTAAAAGGTAATTTTCAAAACAACCAATTCACACCAAGAGCAGGCAATGATTTGGTGGATGGCTTATCTGGGTTTGATGAAGTCAACTACGTAGATAAAAAATCTACTTACTCGCTCTACAAATCTGAGTGGTCGGGCGATTGGATTTGTGAAGACAAGTCCTTCACCTTAGGTAGCGACACGCTCAAGAATATCGAACGGATTCATTTTAACGATACCTCCGTGGCACTGGACATGGACGGCAATGCAGGAACCGTTGCCAAGACGCTAGCACTTACCTTTGGCGCTGGCATGCTTAAGGACAAAGTGATAGCGGGCATAGCTCTTTACTACATGGATGACCTTGATTACGATCCCGCAAGACTAATGGAGCTTGGCTTGGCAATTCGTTTGGGGCCCACTACCGCGGAATCGGCCTTCATCGATTTGCTATTTACAGGCCTATACGGCATAACACCCACAAGTTCACAAGCGCAAGTTGTGAGCACTTTGCTAAAAGGAATGAGTCAAACTCAATTGGCGGTGATGTCTGTTCAATACGAAAAGCCCTATTTGTTAAATGCAGCTTTGAATGTTGATTGGGACAGCCAAATAAATTTGAAATTGATAGGTTTGGCCAACACTGGATTTGATTATGTTGTATTTGGTAGTTAACTAGAAGAATCGGCTTTTTACAGCAAAACAGCATGTCCTCCTAATTCAAAAGCCTTGCAAACAGTCTGCGACTGGTAATTAGGGGCGGCCTGCTTAACACCTCGGTCAAGAAATTCAAGGCTGCCAATGAGCCAGCTCAGAATCTTCTAGACGTTTGATCTAAAGTTTTCAGTACATCTGCCGAAAAGATATATGTGTTTATTTAAAACTAAATAAATAATTAATTCATTGGTTGGTGAAGCGAAAAAATTAAATGATACAAATTGATAAAGCAACCCACTTATTCAGTGCTAAAGAAAGAATGTCCTATCCGTTTGTACAAATGGAAGTGGGGGACAGTTTCTTGTTAACAGAGTACAAAAAAGCAGAGTCAGCGCGTGTAGCTGCTCTGCTTTTTGCAAGGCGTAAGTCACTTGAGTGGAAATTTAGTATGCGAAAAGTAAATGATGGTTGGCGCGTTATAAGGATCGTCTAAATTTAAGTTAAATTTTTGGACAATCGTACATGTCTGCGACTATTGTTGAATGGTATGGGGCACCAACGAGGGCAGTACCTGCTTGAAGGTATATAACGTTATCGTCATTTATGACAATTCTACTTTCGTTACCATCAATTTCTTCATGTTTAACGATCGTAATTCTTTTGGCCCCCATCATTGCCGAACGATATTTAAGTAAATTTAATGACTCAGTGAAACTTGCATTAGTCCTTACTTTGTATCGTTGCATGAATTGGCAACCGGCAGTTTGCGCAAAAATACTTGAGCCTACATGAACAGATTTCGATTCAGGTGTTTCCATAAAGTAAAGACTTGGAACAGCTACAGTTCTGTCAATATAGCTTCTTTGCTCCTCGAGAGTTCTCGGCGTTGTAATTGACGCTGTTGTACATCCGGTCAAAACAAAAATGAGCGCGGTTATCATTAGTTTTTTCATCAATCACCTCTTTGTCAAAACTGTGATTCTAAAGAAATAGAAATCTAATGCAATGAACTTAGCAGTTAAATCCGTAAAACTGTAAATCCGTAAACCGCAGATAATGCGCCCCTTTTGCAAGGGAGTCAGAAGTAGAAACGCTTTGCAGCTATGGCCCGTTTCTGTTTCGGGGTAAATCCAACAAGAGCCATATTGGGATGGTCATTGGCGCTATTGATCAGTTTGTATTTGGTGGCACTTTAAAACAGTGATTCTCAAACAAGTCAAAGTACATGAGATCGAGCCAATGGACTCAGCTTGGGTTTTAGCAAATTCTGCCTAGAGGTCTTTTTATATGGAGTTCACTGTGTTTGAGTGACAGACTGAACAATCACACTCTGGCTTGGAAAGTCACTCAGTCCATACTGCGTTGATGTCTGAACCATGGCTAACGCATCTAGTAAAGATGCACCACTGAGTACTTTGCCAAAGACTGCATAGCCTTCATTGGCAGTATCTAATGCCGTATTGTCAGCCAAGTTAAAAAAGAACTGCGAAGTGGCTGAATTTAGCTCTGAGCTGCGAGCCATTGCAATTGTGCCTTTTATGTTACTCAAGCCTTTTCCTACTTCAAGGGCAATCGCAGCCCTTTGTCCAGGTTGCACGGCTGGAGCAGGTGTTAGCCAACCGCCTTGGGCAACATAGATGCCATTGGTCACAATTCTGTGAATGATCGTGTTCTCATAAAACTTATCGTTCACGTATTGCAAATAGTTGCTGACAGTAATGGGTGCCTCTACGGGGTAGAGTTCCAACTTTAGTGTGCCCAAGTTAGTTACCAATGACACCTGAGGATTTGGCACATCAAAGGATGCGGACTTTAGAGTACTGCCATCTGCCAGTTTGGCCTCAAAACTGATTGCCCCCGTTCCTACTGCCCCCACATTGCAAGCAACTGATTTAGATGTAGATGAGCCACCACTGACAAGCGCCAAGCCTTTGCAGTTCTTAGTAGTTACCTTGAAATCTTTGTCCAGCAAGTACCCAGTCATGGTGAAAAGCGCTAATTTGGAGTACATCAGGTTATCAGCTTTGATGCTCAAAACAACTGGATTCGTTGGGGCTGGAATATCAAAAGATTTGCTTAGCAGCAGATCACCATTTGTATTACTGACTTTAACGTTAACTGCGCCAGTGCCAATTGAGTCAACCGAGCAGCTCCAAGTGGCGTTTGTGCTAGAAGTTATATCTGTAGATTCAAGCCCAGTGCAACCTGTAGCAGTCACACTTAATCCTGAGTCAAGGTATGAGCCAGCAATGGTAAATTGAGCGGTTTGTCCGTAAACAAGTTGGGCAGTTTGAATGTCTGAGACATATGAATCGTTGGGACTTCCCCCGCAGCCAGTGAGTAGTGACAAACTTACGAACCAAAATAATTCTTGAATTTGAATACGCATAGGGTGTTGACTAATTTATTACGATAAGACCTGGTTCTTAATGAATGGACAAATAGTAACTGACTCATCTCCTAAGTTTAATTGGTAAGTTTTAACTAAATTTCTAATTTTTTAATTATAGTTTCAATAGCTTGATATTTTGTTTCTGCATTCATCACCTTAGGATAATTATGAAAATCAAATTTGCTATATTTATTTTGGCATTGCCGTTTCTGGCTTTAGCCCAGAATCCTGTTGGTGCTTCGTCATCTGGAAAGGCTAATGAAGTAGCAACAAATACTGCAAAGCCTGTAATTGAATATGTGAACGCAGCCAAGGATGGTGCAAGGGTTGTAGTAACTGCCGGCGAGATAAAAAGTGCGAATTCCAACTTCACTCAAAAAGTCACTTCGAACGCCACAGCAGATTTTGGAGAACTTGAACTTAGTCGTGCAAATTTCAAGATTACAAAAAACCAGTTGGCCGAATTGTTCTTCAGTAACTTGAAGAGTGAAAAGATCAAAAAGAGGATTTACAAAACAACGCAGGAGGCCAGGTCTGAAGTCTTTGAGTACATTGAAGGCTTCTACAATCCAGTTCGGCGTCACAAACATCTTGACCAACTCAGCCCCCTTGAGTTCGAGAGACGTCAAATTGCGTTATG
>Ga0070374_10001336_pt1 | contig 10571 bp, 9 predicted proteins | sample LauGreSuBDMM15SN_2_FD_66374 | JGI IMG/M metagenome (GOLD analysis project Ga0070374, IMG submission 66374) | Freshwater lake microbial communities from Lake Michigan, USA - Su13.BD.MM15.SN (version 4) (version 4) | ecosystem: Environmental > Aquatic > Freshwater > Lake | place: Lake Michigan...
GGCGAGGGCGGTGGTGACGGAGGTGGGCTCGGGCACGGTGGCGGTGGTCTCACAAAGGCAGGCGGCACCGCTGGCGGTGGAGTTTCTGCGCAGCTGAACCCGTACAGGCCGCCGAAGTAATTCGAGGCAGTGGTGTCAACGCATCCGACGCGAGGAAAGACGCAGGTTCCGTCGTTGTCTGCGAAGGTGGTGGGACATGGGCAGGGGTTTGAGAGATTCTGACACAAGGCAGTGCGTCTTGTTTGAGTTGCAAGAGGAGAGATAGGCATGGAGAGAGGTGTTTCGCACAAGTTGCCAGCGCGTTGAAGTTGGTAGCGGTGCTGTCGTTGCAGCCCTCGTACTCGCAAAGGTCTCTGCGGCCAAGTGACGTGCTCGGGTCGTAATTGTCCGCTCTCGGGTCGTTGCACCCGGGAACCTGCGCGGTCGCGGTCGCGAGCAGCGATGCTACGCTGATGATGGACCTCAACATCGTCCATCTGCGAACGGCCAGGCACGGGCGAGTTTCCGTTACTCAGGGGACGCATGCACGCGCATTTGAAAGCGTCTGTCGTGTCACGTTCACATAATGTTCACATGAATGCTTGCGAGGAATGCGACACGAAATATGATGACCCTTCTCGTGGTCTTGATGTGTTTCTCCGCGCCTACCACGGCAGCCGTAAGCATGTATGGCGTCATCAGACATCTTCTGCCACATGGGCCGGTCTCGTGCCGAATGGATCTATCGCAGCAACTGCCAGGGAACCCGATCTCGCCGAGGGTGGATCTAGATCCAGTGCTCGTGCGCTACATGTACGATGGCGGCACGCTCGCGCAAGGCAGACTGACCCAATTGCAACCGGCTGATCCCAACGTTGCGCGCGGCACTGAGGTGCTGCGAGCTCTCGTGGACGATGGAGTGGATTTGCGGCACTTCTTTGCATGCATCTATGAATCGGAAGCCAGCACGGGCTCGTGGCTGCCCGTGCTGCGCGAAGTCACCTCTCCGCATGCTGAAGACCTGGCGCATGCGAAAGATGTTGAGCTGCCTCTGAAGTCCACTGCGGCTGATGGCTCGCGTGTGGCTCGGCGCATCGACGTCAAGTTGTTCCGACGCACTGCTCCGAGTTTCGATGCCGCGCGCGCTGACCAAGCTGCGCAGCCGTCTGGCAAGATCCCCAAAGCGGGCTACTTTGGCATCGGCGTGATCAACGCCAAGAACCAGGCGAATCTGGGAACGCTCTGGCGTTCGGCGTATCAGCTCGGCTCGAGCTTCCTATTTACCATCGGCACGCGGTACAAGCACCAGCCAACGGACACGGTGAATGCGATCACGAGGGTGCCTTTCTTTGAGCTGGACGACTGGAACGCCTTTGCACAGACCTTTGCGCCGCGTGGCGCGCAATGGGTCGCCGTTGAGTTTGGCGGCACACCCCTCTCGTCTTTCGACCATCCGCTTGACGCCGTCTATATCTTGGGCTCGGAAGATGCGGGGCTGCCGACCTCCGTGCTACGTGCATGCCACGCGACTGTCTCGCTAGAATCCGAGAATTATGCGAGCTACAATGTGGCGGTGGCGGGTAGCCTCATCATGTACGATCGGATGGCGAAGCAGAGGGCTGGCCAATCCGTGGGCAAAGGAACGCCGTATCAGCGACCCGCGGGACCTGCTGCTACTGCGGAGGAGCAAAGCCCCTCTGACCCTGCGTCATAATCGTGCGTGGTCGCCGTCCGGACTCTCAGTCCGCCGGCGGCAGTGTTTGTAGAAGTAAGTGTATGTATTATAATAATTTGAACCCCGGCATGGGCACTCGGTACAACTCGGTACGTCATGCGGTACGTTCAACGTTGGAACCGGTACAGTCGTGTACTCGCCGCTATTAGTCTCCTACGTAGTTAGTAGTACGTCCTACAGTGGTTCACTTCGGTCTCTCGCGAAGGGGCGAGATGTGATCGCATGCTTGCGTGTCAGAAGAGGTACCCGCGGCACGAGGGCGCGCCGCACAGGCACTTTAGTGTCTTACCCTCGACGGAGCCGACGACGTAGCCATAGTCGTATGTGAGCTCCTCGTACGGCAGGATGTCGCGCGCGGCGAAGAGCGCGATGCGGTGCACGCGGCACGAGTACTCGATGAAGACAGACTGAGAGGGAGGCCATCAAGGAGGTGATCAGACACACTCAGACTCAGACGCACTCACACCTCCTCCTCCGCTGAGCGCACCTGCACGAACAGGTTCGGCTCGCAGCAGTGGTTCAGGAAGCGTGCGACCGAGCCGATACGCGACGCATCCACCGCAAGCTCAGGGTTCTTCGAGGTCTGCGCGGCGATCGCTGAGGTGCCCGAGGCGGCGGCACCAGTGCGCCGCCGCTTGCTCACCTGCCCCTTGTCCTCGCCGTCGAGGTTGAATAGGTATGAGTCGTCCACTTCGAGCCCGGCCGCGTCCGCATCCGTGTCGAGGAGCATCGTACCTGTGGGGAAGAGGGGCGCGTGCCGTGGTGAGCACTTGAATGCCGGCCCGGCCGCGGCCGCATCCGTGTCGAAGAGCATCGTACCGGTGTACTCACATACGAAGCTGCCCGCTGCGAGTCGCTGGCGGCAGCGCACGCCCCATCCACGACCAACGGTCTTGACCACTTGCAGCGGCGCCCACACGCCACGCCCCACGACGCGGTTCGGGCAGTCGGGGCCGCAGGAGGACGTCTCGTTGCACTCAAAGATGCAGTCGCGCGCGAAGAGGAGCTGCCCCTGCCGATTGTACGCGGCGCCCTCGCCACCACCTTCCCGCCGGATCGGCTGGCCCTTGGACTCCTCGTTGCCGGGTAGCCACGACGTGGCCTCCGCGTCGATGCACCGGCCGCCCCAATTGGCGTGAGAGAGCGTCGTGAACTGCTTGATGGCGTTCGGGTGGCGCCACGTCACCTGCTTCGCGTACTCAAAGCCGCCCGCCTGCACCTGCTCCTCGACAGGCAGGGCGCGGTTGGCCTCCGGGTCGACCTCATTGAGCAGCGGGATCGCGTGTGCCTCCTGGCCGCCGGTGCAGTCCGCCATCACGAGCGCATCATCGATGGCCGCGCCAGTCTCATGTACCATGCACGTCGGGCACCACCACGTGCTGCGGGCGGTGGCGGCGGCGCCGTTGTCCGCAGCGGCATCGTCCGCGGCGGCCGCCGCCTCCAGATGCGTCGCGATCTCGCGCTCGCTCAGGCCGGTGCACCGATCGACCGCGTGGTACGCGAGCTCGCACCGCCCGCAGCGCAGAGCACTGTGGTCGGTGCGCACCTTGAGGCCGCAGCCAGCGCACGAGTCGGTGAGGATGCGGAAGGCTCGGCGCCAATCGACGTGGTCAATGTTAGTGGCGGGCAGCTTGAGTGGGTCCACCGGCTGGGTCTCGCCCTGCCGAGGGTAGCAATTCAGGCAGCACCACGCGTCGCGTCCACTCGTGGTGAATGCCGTCGCGAGAGCGTCACCGCAGCACTGCTCGTTGGCATGGAACCAACAGGCGCAGCTCTCGCACATGAGGCCGTATTCTACGACCTTCTTGCACATCGGGCACACGTTGAGCGAGTCGGATTGAACGGACCGACGACGCATGTTCACGTAGAGTAAAGGCCGCCACTCTATTTGCAATGGTGCGACAAAGGTCCTCTCCCCGCGAACTCAGAAGATGTAGTTCACAGCTGCCGATGGCTGCTTCTGGAGTCCGCGCGAGGGAGTCGACGCATGACAAATTACTCGGCAATCTGGAGGACTGCATAGACACGAGGATCGACACGAGAGTCTTCATCACGACGCATGATGCTGCACTTGCTCGCCGCATGCTGCGCCTTCCATGGGCCCAGCGCCCTGCCGCGATTGGCGCAGCAACGCAGCAGCACCGTGCGCTCCGCTGCCTTTGCACTGCCAATCGAGGATGCGCGAACCAAAGTCTTGTATGACGGGAAATGCATGGTGCGCCAGCGAGCCTGCCATCCCGCCTCTGCGCTCGCAACGCCGCTCTCCTGCTTCCTCGGCTGCCGCTGCTGATACGGCTCAGCATATCGACCGTACAGGTGTGCCTCACCAACAAGGCCATTCTCAGCTGGTTCGATAGGAGGCGGAGCCGGCTCGAATTCGTCAACATCCGCGACCCTTCTTACTCGCCTGCCGCCAACGGAAATGTTGCTTTCGAGGACGCAATGGCCCACTTCCATGTCATCAGCGGCGGACGGGTCGCAGAGGGCTCGGAGGCGGTGTTGACCGCGTACACCGCAGTCGGCCTCGGCTGGCTCATGGCTGTCCTTCGCCTGCCGATCATCCGCTGGTTTATCGACGGCGTTTACTCCGTCGTCTCGGAGCATCGCCACACAATCTCCAAGTGGCTTCCTGGCGGCAAGGCGCTCGCGTCTGCCGTTACGCAACTGAGGGACGTCCAGAAGGCGTCGGCGGGCGAGGGATGTGACGCCGAGGAGGAGTGCATGCTCGACTACGGCGACGAGGAGGATGAGAAGAAGGACGGCGGTGCAGCGACGGCGGCCTGAGGGCTGCGCGTTCGCATGTTAGTTTCTCCGGTGCTGCGATGCGAGTGGAGTCGACGGACACGCGTGCGGCCTGTACGCTAGCGGCGGCCCTGAGGGGCGAAAAGAGCAAGGACACAGGAAGAGAGGCAACTAAAGAGCCGGATCCGTGAACATATGCATGCACGTGCCGACGTGGACGCGAATTCTCGGCGGCGCCGTGAGTCAGTTCGCAGTTGTAATCTCGTAAGTCAAAGAATCTGCCTCGGTGCACAACTCACTGCCGAGAGACACGTCAGTGAGTCACTCCAGTGTCTCGAACGTGCGGCAACGCCCGCGCGAGGCATCATCGCATCTGCGGACTGTCCCGCGCGACACACCGCGGCGCCCCGCGCCGGGGGCGCCGCGGTCCGGTCCCAGCGACGGCTCCGCACGTCAACTGAGAGAGACGGCTCCGCACGTCAACTGAGAGACTGATTGCGGAGGGATAGAGACTGATTGCGGAGAGACTGATTGCGAAGCGCTTCGGTTGGTACATCACACCTTGTTCCTTGTTACGAGTGCCACGATTGGATGCATGGCCCCAATTGATATGTAGACGACACTGCATGTGCCTCAGAAGGCCGTGGGACACTGCTCAATTCCTGAGTGGTGAGCTTTTTATACAAATTACCAGGAACCGGGTCGTTATGGCTTATGCGCGTCGTGCGGCGCGGACATCCGTCGTTAACGATCAAGAACGTACTGTGCTTCTCGAACTCTGCTCGCCCTCTGCGCACGCCGCGCCGACGGCCACAGTGGCCAGTCGCAACTTGAATTTGTGCCCTCCACCACTCGAGCTGTCGTCCAGCACGCGCACGCGCAGCCAGCACACAGTATCCACCTCCCTCACAGCCTCCTCCTCCTCCTCCTCCTCTGTCGTCGTCGTGGACTGAGGCGGCATGGGCGGCGTGCGCCCTCGTCGACTCAGCCGCAGGGTTAGCCGCAGCTGGCTGAACAAGGACACGTTGCGCTCGTGAGCGTCCGGAGGCCTGTGGGCATCGATGCGCCGCGAGTCACATGCACAACCGCGCACGCAACTGACGCTCGCGACGCCCATGTGCTCATATGAGGTCAGATAAGAGAGCTCCGCGCAAGCAACAGCGCCGGTGGCAGCGTGTGCGCGTGAGATGTCGAGAGGCACCTCAATCGAGGCCCCGGGCCGCAGGGCGAGTGCCCCCTCTGACCTCTTCGGGCGCCGCCCGCGCACACTCGATTGTCCGAGGGCATACAGGCAGTGAGTCCAGACCGGCAATGAGAGAGCAGAGGTAGAGTGAGGTGCGGTCGCGGTGCTCACAGTGGGAGGCACTGCCGCCGCCGCCAGATACGAGGGCCTACCAGGGTGGACGGCGGGACACAATTGTGCGCATGATGCCCGATCACACCGGAACTCACACCGTTCAAATGGCAGATCGGCCGTCGCGCAGTACGCAGTTCGCCAGGGCACCAACTGCAGCCGCGCATACCTGTAGTGCTTCCCATGCGCTCCCAACGGTCCAAAGCCCCAGCAGCGGTCCGGTTCAATCTCAGCGCGGGGCATGCGAAGAGCTCGCCGTGCCTCGGGCAGAAGCGGCGCGGGCAACGCTCGCGGCGCGAGATGTGCCGTTGGCGGCTCCGTTGGCATGATTCGCAGCGACAAGGCTGCGGCACGTTCCCGCGCACCCATGGGCGAGGCGCTCATGCTCGTAACGGTGCTGTCCGCAGCCGCCATGACGCGCCGAGTCCAATGCTCGAGCAGTTGCGTCATGTAAGCCCCGCCATGCCTTCCCTTGGCAGGGTGCAGGCAGTCGGCTGCAATCGCCGCGAGCTCGAAGCCGGGCCAGCCGCCGTAGAAGCCACGCGCGAGGGCGCCGTGGTATGAGACGCAGCTCAAGTCATAGTGCAAACAGAAGCGCTCGAAGGTCGCCTCGGCCTTCGCGTACAGTGTATCGGCGCCTTGAGCGTAAGTATGCTTCGAGAAGAGGGTCTTGGCAGACACATTGCGCTTGGAGTTGAACCATATGTGCGACGAGGCGCACCATTCGCGCACGGTCACGAAGAGGAGGAGCGGCTGCGATGGCAGCGCAAGCAGCCGACGGATGAGCAGCTCTGTGCGGGGCAGATCGATAGAGCGTGCCATTGAGCCAAATTCGAGTAGCAGGAGCTGCGGCGGCGCCACGGGTAGCAGCGGCATCAGGCACGTCATGAAGCTTTGCGCTGGGGTCGCATCGATGGCTCCATTGTGCAGCGCGTTCGATGGGTGCGGCCATGTCGCGTTAATGTACCGCAGAAGCCGCACAAAATAGCCTTTACGGCTGTAGAGCATGCAGCGCTCACCGGGCTGGTCGAGGCACCCTCCCTGCTGAGCAACGCTGGCGCCGAGCACGCCGATGCTTATGGATGCGCCCGTGCGGAGCCGCTGCACAAAGGCGCTTTGCCGCAGGGTATTCGCGGATTGGAGGTGTCTCAGTCCGCCGTCGAGCGCCGATAGTGGGAGTGTTGGGCCCGAATTTCCGGTACGAGTGTCAGTGCTCCACCGCGTGGTATTCATCTTGGCGACGTCATGCGCCACTCAAAATTTTTCTTACGTTTTGCAGATGCAACCGCATGCAAATAATAACTTTTCGGTTCTCCCGGGAGGCTCCTCAACACCTCAGTCCGACGCGCTCCTCAACACCTATAACACCTAATCCTGCGTGCCCTACCATGCGAGTCGGTAGACCGGTCCCGATCACATGCACGTAATGTTACGACAAGCACCGTCCCGGTAAGCATGCGCGCAGAGTCTCCGCACGCTAAGTGTAACAGCTAAGAACCTCTTTCAGCCTTCACACCCCGTGCTCCGTGAGGGGCCAGGCCTACACGAGTAAAAGTGCCGTAGCACCGGTTGTCGCGTCTGTCGTGTTAACGTTCATGCTGGACCCTCCAGACGGCATGCAAGGGTTCCTGTCCGAGAGCCGAGGGCTCCGGATTCCATGGTAGCGAGTGATTCAGACAACGAAATCAACGATCTACAACGATCCCGGGAGATGCCCGAATCAGGTGCCAGTTTGAAGGCACCACACGAGACCTCAGCGTTTACCGAGCGTACGACGAGTACATGTACGAAGAGGAAGGGGCAATGGACGGTAACATCACATCGCCCAGCGAGGCGCTTCGCGAACCGCAGGTTCGAGGCTCCGGTGCGGGCCAGCATGCTATCAAAGAGATGGAGTATGCGGCCGGTATCCTTCCCCACCCCCGGTTACACTATAGTCTACATGTAAGCGCGCCTCCTGGCGGCTGGCAAGCTGCCGTGCGCCACGACACTGTCGTCTCTCGACGCCGCCGTCGTCACGCGACGGCGGCGTCGAGTGACTTCTTTTGCGTTCCTTTCGGGGGGCGCGCCAGCGGGCGCGTCTCTACACCTCCGACTCCCTCTGCGACGACGGTGGCCTGGCGCCGCAGACTGCATCTACGGCAGACCGACTGCGCCGACTCGCAGGCCCGCGCTTCCCGCCTCCTCCGCCCATCTGCGCCGAGACGTGCAACTGGGCTTCCGACGCCGATTGCGACGACGGCGGCCCCGGCTCGGAGATCCGCCCGGCCCCGGGCCGACGGCATGTGGACCGGACCATCGTCACATGTGGAGGAGACGTGTCGGAACTTAAGTGTCTAAAGTAAGAGCTACTCACCACCGAAACGAGTATTGAGAAACGGGGGGGGGTAGCACTCTAAACATTAACAGCCATTTCACACCTCCGCTTTTGTGGAGCAACTTCAGAACTGCAAAATGTCGCCTTTCGTCATCGGCATCGCGGGCGCATCGGGTGCGGGGAAAACGCGATTCGCATTTGACATCAAAACGCGTTTCGAAGGATGCGGTCGAACAGCGACAGTCGTGTCAGCGGACTGGTTCTATCGAGCACCGGTGCCTGCAAGCGTCACTGACTTCTGCAAGGCACGAGGCACGAAAGGGGCACAGCAAGTCATCGAGCAGCTCAAAACCTCGAGGTCAATGATGAGTGCAGCTGCTGGACCTTCACTCATAAACGCCCTTGAGACGCAACTCGATGTCGAATCCGGAACGTACAACTGGGATGAGCCGGCTGCGCTCGATTTAGAAGCGTTGGTCAATACGATTGCAATGCTGCGCCGTGGCAAGATTGCCAGAGTGGACGAGTTCAACTTCAATACGCGGCAGCGAGATCTTACCCGTCAGATAGAGCCAGCTGACCTGGTCATTGTCGAGGGTCTGTTCGTGCTGGCGTCACCGGAGTTGGAGGCATTGCTCGACTATAAGATCTTCGTTCAGGCATCACAATCGACGACTTGGGCTCGGAAACTGGCGCGAGATGCAGGAGACGATCGTGGAGGGCACGGTGAATCTTACTTAAGGACGCAATTCGAGCAGGCTTGGAAGATGTACGTGCTGCACGTTGCACCAACACGGCTGCATCCAGGCGTCCAGGTCGTGGATAACGACGATGATGCCTGTTGGGAAGCGCTCGTCGAGGCTACTTGTAGTCAGGTCATACGAGTAGAGCAACGGCGCCGAATGGTGCTGCCTTGCATCCATTTGGGAACCATTGTCGCGTTGGTCGGTGTGGCTATCGTAGTCGCTCGTGTCATGCGTCGGATCAGGTAATGTGGTCGCTCGTCGCGTGACGTGTGCTGCCCGCTCTCCCCCGGCCTCCGTGCCCGTGCGCTGCCGGTCTGGCCCATGGGTAAGATGAGGGCCTCGGTGCACGTGCGCGTGCGCGGGTGTGGCGCGCGCGCCGCCGCTGGCGGCTGGGTGCCGGGCTGCCGGGGAGCGTCGTGCGCTTGCTCTGATCTCCAAAATTCGTAAATGATAATATTGCAACAAGCAAGGTCGACGATGGTCCTCGATGCGGACACCAATGTCCCGGACGGCCGGACGGGGGGTACTGTACTCGGTACGCAAAAATCCAACACGGACTAAATCCATGCTTTGATAGCTAGTGGAGACTGTAGTCATTCGCCATCTGCGAATCGTCGGACTTTAACGGACTTTGGTCTAACTTTGGTCAATTTGCTCGAAATACGACTACGATGTCGAAGATTCCTGCTGCGCCGCCGCGCCCGAGTCGCCCCCCGAGGACCTTCCCCTGTGTTACGGGACCCAGCTCGTAGTACGTAGACTCACTCCTTCTCACGAGCTACCCTATCGCTCTCAAACAGCTCAATCAACTCTAAACAACGTCGTCTGCGAGCTCGCCTCATTGTGCGGCGAGCTCAGAGGCGGCGAGCTCTTAGGCGACCTCTGCGGCGGCGACCTGGCTTGCGGTGCACTCGACTCTGCGCTGACCGTCTGTACCCCATTCGTGTGCTCCACACTCGTCTGCGTCTTAGGCGAGTTCGCGCACTTGGGCGGCATCGCATCCACGGTTGCTTGTACACGCTTGCACCAGCCAGCTCGCAGGGCAAACCACAGCGCCGTGCCGAGCGCCACCACACCGACGGCCACGACAATTGCGATGATGGCGCCTACCGGTACCGATCCCGATACCAGTCGTGGCGCTGCCGCCACCGGCGGCGTCGACTGCGACGAGTCGATGAGCTGCACCACGGGCGTGGCGGTGACGGAGAGGCCCGGTGGCAGCAGCGCCGAGGCATTGGCGGCGCTGCTCAGAACCGGCGCGAGGGCCGCCTCGACAGTCTGAGCAGCCGCGAGCGTGGCGGCGGCGATGCTCAGCGCCAGGCGTACGGAGCCCGATGTGACAGTGAGACGAACGGACGAGGCTGACACGTTGGCCGCCGCCGCGAAGGAGACTACGATTGAGGCGCGCACCGAGTCCGTGTAGTCGCTCACGTCGCCCGAAGCCACCAGTGTCACCTCGACGATGTAGGGAGGCGGCGGCGTCGACGCGGGAACCCGTGGCAATTGCGGCGAGGGCGGCCGCGGCGAGGGCGACATTGAATGCGGCGAGGGCGGCGGCGAGTACAGTGGCGGAGGAGGTGAGGGCGAGGGTGGCGGCGGCGAGGGCGACGGCGGTGGTGGCGAGGGCGAGGGCGAAGAGACAGCTCCGGGTGACAAAGGTGAGGGTGGCGGCTGCGAAGGGAATGGTGGCGATAATGG
>Ga0070374_10001352_pt1 | contig 10519 bp, 7 predicted proteins | sample LauGreSuBDMM15SN_2_FD_66374 | JGI IMG/M metagenome (GOLD analysis project Ga0070374, IMG submission 66374) | Freshwater lake microbial communities from Lake Michigan, USA - Su13.BD.MM15.SN (version 4) (version 4) | ecosystem: Environmental > Aquatic > Freshwater > Lake | place: Lake Michigan...
TGGCAGACGCCGCAACGGAGGCCTTGTTCGCGGAACCCGCAGCAGCCGCAGCCTGCATCAGGACCTGCAACGCGTCACGAGGAGGAGGTGGCGGTGGCGGAGGTGGAGGCTCGGTCCGACGGGCCCACATCGTGCGGGCGGACTGCATGAGCACTCGGAAACAGTCGTCATCAGAAGCAGCCACCATATGGCTCGCTGGGCCTGGAGTGGCAACTGCTCGTGATGGGAGCGTGTCTGCTTGCGTCTTTGGCACGACTGCGAGTGGCGTCTCTGGCATGACGGCGAGTGGGATGGGAGCGGCAACTAAGTGAGCCGGTGGGGCTGAAGCCGAGCTTAATCGCTTTCCGCAAACCATGATGTGCCTGATGCGGCACACCTTGGTGTCCAGGCCGCTGAGATCTTCAAGGCAATGGGTACACATGAATTTTATGCGGTGCGCGTGCTCACTTGTGTCGTGTCGTGGCTCTGACGTGTTGAGCGCCAACAACTTTGCTCGTTTAGGCGCGGGGCACCCTTCAGGAGTGGCTTGATGCTTTCTCGAGGGGTTTATTTGCGTTTGCAGATCGTCAGCGTCAGCAGCATCAGTAAGCCAACCGAGCATGGCAAAGTTCAATTTCTCAGAGAAGGTGCTTTGAGTATGAAGGATAATCCATCGAGTGTGAAGCTTTAAGCGGCCCGGCCCGGCGGCTTATCGAGTATGGCTGTGATAATAGGGGGTCCAGGGGTCCCCGAGCTAATGGTAACCGCATCCGTATGTACGCCGGTCCGGTGTCTTGGGTGTCGAATTATAAACATTGGCTGTGAAGTGTCGACAGTCGAAGTTGAGAGGAAACACACATTGCGCTCGAGCGGCGTGCAGGCGCAATTGCATCCCTCATCAAGGGACGCCACCCAGGCCGCCCCCCGCTCTGTGGGGAAACGTACTGTACCGGTACTGTACTGTACCGGTAAAAAGACACCGGTGGGGCGGGAGTCGGCCAAAGGGCGACGGCCATGGCGCTGCACGCGGTTCAGGGCGCAGTCGGCTGCCGTGTTTGCGTTCACAATCTGCGGTCACGCCCAGAACTTAATCGCTTGGCAGGCACAGTCACCTCAGTTGACGAGGCTAAAGGCCGCCTTGGTGTGCGTCTCGATGGCCAGGGCGCCCCCATCTCTGTGTCATGTCAGCACCTCAAGAGAGAGGACAGCCCACCGTGGGACAAGTGCCGCCATGGTGGGCCACCGCCCGACCCTGCGATGATGCAAGAGTTCTTTGCACTGTTTACAGCTGCCAACCAACTCACGGCGCCCTGCCTGGAACACGTTCAACTTCTCGAGCCACATATACGGCGCTACTCTCCACCGCCCATCCTCTTCGCATCGACGGGCATCGATGCGTACATCGAAATGGACTACTCAAACTGCCGGGGCTTTGCTGTGTGCGCGATCGTGCTCCAAGGCGTACGCGAAGAAGGCCACCGGCGCTTCTTTGCCAGCGTCGCCGCGCGATTGGGAGGCGGGGTGAGCTCTCCAGTATTGGCGACAGTAGAAGCTCAGCTGGCCAGGTGCAAAACAGCCACGGGCCTCCTCGAGGTGCTCGATTCATTTGCGAAGTGCCCCAAGGCAGTAGCAGGAGGCAGGGAATGGAGCTGCTTGCAGATCGCCGCGCACAGAGGTGTCGGGCTGAGTCAGAGCCACATCGACCCGGCACCCAGTCCCGTGGATGCCATCTATGATCGAGGTGCACATCCGCCGCCGCAGAGGACAGCTTGTTCGGCCGCGGCGCTCGCCGGAGAGAACCTCGCCCGTCTAGCGTTGCAATCTCTCGAATCTGGTCACTCGAGCAGTACGAGCACGCGCGAGAAGGCCCTGGCCATCCGTGCTGCTGCCGGCGCATTGCTGGGGTTGCGTTCGGATGCGACGCACAGCGGAGAGAGGCGCGCTGAAGTGCGCGAGCTCATGCTCAGGTATTACGAGGCTGCAGAAGTGGCGGGCGGCTTCTTCATTGACGGCGGAGGCATGCCGCGGCTCGAGGCGTCGGTTACGCGATGCCTGACTGTGGGCGGCCGGCAGCTGCGCGCAGACACGCCGCTTGGTGACGAGGCGCTCCTCGCGTTTGAGATCATCAAAGAGGTGCAGAGCACGGCGGTCGCGTCTGCACTGCTGCGTGGGGGCATCGCCGCGCGCCTATGCCACTTCATGTCCACCGAACACGATTTGGTGCTCGACCATAATGCCCTGAGCGCCTTGTGCAGTATTCTCGGGGCGGCGGAGACGACGGAGTTCGTCTCGGCACTTGGGCATGCGGCGTTGGCGCCCGTGGTGAGGCTCGCGGCCATTCTCATGCATGACTTGCTCACGGAGGACGTGCTCGACTTTAGCATGCTCGACGTGTTGCTCCGGGTTGCGACCCTCATTGCCGGAGGCTCCGCCGAGCTTGCGCACTTGGTCGCCTCTACGAGCGTGCGTGGCATTCCATACTGCATCCCCACCTCGCTCCTTCTCATCCTCGTCCAGCACGCGCATGAGCAGCGGGCAGGCCGCACCGACGGCCCAAAGGCGGGAGCTTGCTTGAATGGGCTGGCCCATCTCCCACCGATCTCGATGGCCCTGACCGGGCTGTACACCATCTCCCTCCACTTTGACCTTCGTGTGGTCGCGCTGTCGAACAGTGGTTCGTTTGTGGACGCTCTGGGCGAGTACGCGAGCTTTCTGCATGGGTTCGTGCATCACCAAGCAGTCGATCCGATCGCGCAGGAGTGCCTCGCGCGGCTTCGTCAATTCACGGCTTCGAGCGCGCCCCCTATGAATCCGTGTCCACTGCCGGTGGAGACGGAGGTGGAGCAGACGCGCCGGCTGAGGCAGTACGCTCGATCGCTGCACGAGGTGCGTGGGCGTGTGCGCGAGCAGCGACATGAGCAGCGCACGCGCGGTGTTGGCCCCGCCGTCGAGCGCGCGGACGACGCTCGTCAGCGCGGTAACCGTCTCATTGAATCGAGCCGTTGGCACGAGGCGGCGGATGCGTACAGCGAGGCGGTGGCGGCACTCACAGGTCTGTTCGAAGGTCTGGAAATGGATGCCCACGCGGCGTGGTCGCTCGTGCTTGCGCTCTCGAACCGCGCCGAGGCGTTTCTAAAAATGGGACGGCACGAAGCGGTCTTAGACGACTGCACGAACGCTTGGGTGCTACTGGAGCGGCACGAAGGAGGCTTCGATGCAGCGAAGGCCGAGGCGATCGGCGTGAAGCTCGCACGGCGCGAGGCCGCAGCGGAGGCACAGCAGCGTGGTGCAGCACGTGCAGATGCGGCTCGACAGGCGGCGGCCGAACGCGGCCAGGCACGCACCGAGAGACGGCGCCGAGCTCGAGAGGCCCGAGTGCTGCGGCGGGCGCTCGAGACGGCGCCGATCTCGAGAGGTTCGAGCGCTGCGGCGGGCGCGCGGGACGGCGCCGAGGCAGAATCAGCGAGTGCGGAGGCTACTTCAGAGGCACGCGCAGTTGGTGCGGGGACAACGTCAGAGGTGGAGGGGGCAGCAGACGAGCCCTACACGGTGTTGAGGGCCCTGCAGGCTGCTAAGACATCGTCGGAACTGCGCACGGCACTCATTGCAGCCATGACGGCCGAGCGCGAGGCGCCCCTCGCCTCCGAGGCGTCCGAGATCGCCGAAGCCCTGCCGCGCGCCCGCCAACGGCTCAAGGAGCTCAAGCTTAAGGAGGATGCGGAGGCCAAGGCTGCTGCTGCTGAGGCTGCAGTGGTGGCGGCAGCTCCGGCGATGTCCGTGGCGGAACTTTCGGAGCCTGAATGCCGCATCTGCCTCGAGGGACGCGACGAAGGGGCTCTCGAGGACGTCTGCGGCCATGGGCACCTGTTGCACTTGGGCTGTGCTGCGGTGTGGCGAGAGAGGTGTCTCAAGCAGCAGCGAGAAGCGATGGAGCGTGGAGTCGCCGATCATCTGGGCCCGCACTGCCCAACATGTAGGCGAAGCATCTGAAGTTCGATAGACTGAATTTGGAACGGCCCTAGACCCCTAACGGGCTAGATCCTAGAATCGGAAAAGGCCCTCAAATAAGCCTTCCCGGCCTCGAGTTTCGTCCTGCGGAATTGCGGAAGAATTTTCCTGGAAGCGGCTAGGAAATCGAGCGCACTTGCGTTCGCGGTCGCAGTCGCTGCCGTCGCTGCGCCGTCGTTGCCGGACGTTTCGATTTACGACGATTTTTCTCAGCGCGACCTGTCGCGCGCACCTGATCATCGGAGCAGCCATGGTGTTCACACTCCTTGTCGCCAGTCTCTTCTCAACCATCACTGTCGACGATCTTCATTCTCATTATGCTGACATCTTCCGAACGGGTAATCGCAACGCCGCATCACATCTGTGGGCAAGTTGGATTCTGGCGCAAGCGCATCAACTGAGCAGCGCAGACCTGGAGAGGCTTTTTTCCGGGTTCTGCCCTGTGAGCGGTTCACCCGTCAACCCATCCGAATACAATTCGTACCACTACAAGCTCCGCAGCCTCGTTCCGGGCGCGGAGCATGCCTCTGGGATCATGCACCACTGCTGCGCCCCATGCGTCTGCGACACACACGATATGATCTGGGCTGATACAAAAACGGTGTCTCTCGCGAGCGGGTCAGCCGCACTCACGTTCGCGGTAATCGGCGATCCATGCAAACACGCCTCCGCCCTCGAGCGCACCTTTACGGACCCTTTCTCCGGCTCTGAGACGACTCTCGGCGCGACGGCGCCAGAGGTGCAATGCGACGCCAACGGCAAGCTCAAGGGTGCAACATACAGTGATCACTCGGCCGTCATAATTGGCCTCCTCGGCGCGGCACCGGCGCTGAACACGCCACGACCCTCCGAGCCCACACCCGGCCGTGTCACCACTGTGGGGAGTCAGAGCTTTCAGGACTCACGCGAGTATGCAGGCTTCTGCGCGTCGCGCGCCTCGCAAGGTTACAACTCAGGCATGGGCATGATCTTCCGGCAGGTTGCGCAAATTTCACCGCTCGAGGCGCCGGGCATCGCCAGCACCATCGGCGGGAGCGCCACGAGCACGAAGAGCAGCGAGAGCTCAAGGTACGGATCGCCGAAGAGAGATAGGAAGGGGACCGTTGGGGTGGAGGGGCTCTAATGGGGCGGCTGGCGGCCTGAAAGTGCACACGCGCGCGCAGGACGGAGCACGCAGACAGCCGACGCCCGACCCCCCTCTCGCACCGGTGTGGCAGGTGTCGCACATTGCTGCCTGGTGCGCGGATCGCAAAGATCGACGATCTCGTCAAGTCGGAGCCTGTGATGATCTTCGGCATGCGGCACTCGCGCTGCCTCGCGGCCGCGTCGGAGCGGCTCGAGGGCGCGGGCGCTTGCTTTCAGCTCGAGGGCTGGGACCGGCACGACGATCCCCTTTGGCTCTACATGCAATGTCTGCACCCGAACGAATTCGTCAATGGGATGATGATGCACTCGTATGTGTACATCGGCGGCCAGTACGTGGGTAACGGCTTCGCGCTCCTGGAGTCGGCGATGAGCTCAGCCGAGCTCACGACTAAGCTGACGGCCGCCTCAGTACGCCTCACCTGCGGGCGCGACTGCGACGCACTCGCGACTCCGCAAGACCTCACGCAGCTCGCCGCCATGAAGCGTGAGCCACTCGCGCTGCTCGGATGGTCGGGCTGTCCGTGCACCAACATCGTGCGCTCGCGCTTTGAGTCCGTCGGCGCCTGCTATGTGCAGAAGGTGTGGGCGGACGACACCGCGCCGCTGTACAAGTACCTCCAGTGCGTGCATGGGCAGCACCATCACTCCTTCGTCTTCGTGGGCGGCAACTTCGTCGGTGACGGATTCGAATTCGAGGAGGGGCGGCTGCCCGAGCGTCCGTTTGCCCAGATGCTCGATCGTGCTGGTGCGCAGCGCATGTGCCAGCGCCGCGGCGACGAGAACCTGTTTCGGCAGCCCCTAAAGTCCTGCACGCAGTCCAACGACGGCTCGACCACCGGCTGGACACGTACTGGCTCGTGCAATTGGGATCCGAGTGACTCGGGCTATCACGAGGTGTGTGTCGCGATGAGCGACGAGTTCCTCAAGCAGTCAGCGCGGCACGATGCGAACGACCTGTCGAGTGTAGTGCAAAGCGGTGGCCACTGGTGCATCTGCGCATGGGCATGGGCATCTGCTGTTCAGCGCGATCCCCAGGCCTACGAGGGCATCACGCTTGAGTGTGAACGCACCAACCACAAGCTTCGCGACGTGTATGAGGAGCACATCTCGACAGGTGCCGACCTTCGATCGCCTTCGGGGGCATCGTATAAGGCCAAGGCGGCCCTCGATGCAGTCGACCGCCTATGCCCACCACGGAACGCGAGCACTTCCGCTGCTGCCGCAGGTGACGGAAAACTAGGCGAGGGGACAGCCGCGCCCGTGGTGACACCCACGCGGCAGCACATGCCGGCCCTCATTTTCTTGGCGATGCTCGTAGTGGCCGTATGGATGGTCTTGGGGTCGGGGCGCGCCCACTGCTTTGTGGTTGAGCAAACCAATTCTCACGAGCGGCTCGCGAGCGAGCGAGGCGTCGAGGAAGACAAGCTCGGGTACTACGATTCGGGCGGCGAGAGTGGTGCCGAGTGCACACATGACTCGCGTGCCAAAGCCAAGTGCCGCGCGCAGATTCGTGCTGTGCCTGCGACCCCCGAGACCAAGGCGGTGGCGTTTTGAGAGGGCGGACCCGTCATGCGGGTTTTCCGGGAAGGGAGAGGGCGCACAGCGCAGCGCGAGCCCGCCGCGTGGCTGGCTTGCTGGCGTGCGCGTGCGTAGCGCGTGCGGACGAGCGCGAAGGGCCCCTAAGACCATCACGTGACGACGTATGACTCTGAGTGAGCAGTGCGAGTATGATGCCTCTGGTGCGCTCCGCGTCGCCTCTGGTGCGCTCCGCGTCGATCGCGCCTCGCGCGCGGTCCGGTCCCGCGATCGTGTGATCCCCGCGCCGCGGCCCGCCGCGGGTGGACCATTACGATCAACGATGCGTCGTCGCGGCGCGGGGGTCGCTCGACCGTGAACACGGGCGTGCCGACTCTCTCTCGTCTCGACCCTCGTCCGTGCGCGGGCCCCGCGGCCACGCCACGCCGGCGTGGCACGCTTCCACTTCCCGCACTTCGTTGAACGTCCGCTGCGGCTCCGTTTGGCGTTTGAGCTGCAAAAACGAATAACCTCTTATTAGACTGCGCCGCATCCCCTTTGCATACCCGCAATTTATCGATATGTTATCCACCGCACAGTGCCATATGCACAGCAGTGAGCCGCCAACGTCCGACATGCCGCGTCTCGCCGCAAAACATGAAAGTATCTCGAGGCCGGCGCGCGGGCTTGGAAATTGGTTGTGTGAAAGTGCATTCGCTCGATGCACCGAACCTCATCACGTCCGCACCCTGCACACGATACGTCAAATCTTCTTCTTCAACTTGCCTTTCGCGTTCTCGGCGTCCGAGGGCATCACCAGATTCCACGCGTACCAGTGATAAATGATGGCCTCGTACACTGCCGGCGGAAGGTGACGCAACGCGTTCAGCCCGAAGAGCGCGTCGCCTCCGATCGTAAGCTCAGCCGGCGGGGCGCGCACTTGCGTGACCGCACGGGCGAGAGCCTCGCTGACACGTTCAGGGTCCCACGCCCAGTCGTCCATCATGCCCCTGGCGATCTCGAAACAGCTCTGCGCACACGCATCGCCATACATCGCCTTGACAGCGGGTGCGAGCCCACTCCACTTGCGGCTCACGGTCGAGACGCCGCCCTGTGTAAGGGGGGTGCGATGGAAGCTCGGGAGTACGGTGCACACGTGCACATTCCATAGGTTCTCCACCTCCATCCGCAGGCAGGCAGCGAAGGCAGCGGCCGCGTGCTTAGATGCCGAGTACGACGACAGGAGCGGCACGGGGAGCTTGCCCGACATGGACGAGACGATGAGGATGCGAGGGCGTGCAACGGCCGGGCCCAAGGCGGTTGCAGCATCCGCACTCTGACGGAGGAGCGGCAGGAATGCCTTGCACACGCGCACCACGCCCATGAAATTGACCGCCAGATCGCGTTCATAGTCCTGGAGTGAGAGCCAATCAACGAAGCCGCCCGTGCCCACACCGGCGTTATTCACGACCGCGAGCACGCGGCGCGGGTCCGAGGCGTGTGCCTCTGCGATCCACGCACGCACGTCTGCGGCCACGGTCTCAACATCCGCATCTGACGTCACGTCCATCTTACAAGAGCGTGCCTTGCCCATGTTTCCCGCGGCTCCGTGATTGAGGCAACATGCAAACACAGTTAGGCCGCGCTCGGCGAGATCGATGGCGAGCGCACGTCCAAACCCTGTATCGCACCCGGTGACGATGACTGCCATGGCTGACCGATCTTCAACCGCAAGCTCCGTCGCAATTGCATCCGACCAAGCCTTGAGAAGGCCGTCAAGGAACACGAGTGGTGTAAGCGCTACAGCAAGCAAGCAAGTCAAGCACCAGTAAATCGCGAGCAGCAAGGGCGCCACAATTGGTTTGTGCAAAACGGCGTTGATGGTGTTGAGCACGTAGCCCGGAGGCGAGACGCAGCGATAGGCGAAACGGAGCAGCATCACAAACACCACGTTTTCATTCACAACACACCTACACGCACGAACCAAACTCAAAAGCGTGAAGGGCAACACCTCGCACACGTCACAGCCGCTTCATTCTCATGCTCGCGACATGCAACGCGTGCCGCGCTCACAGACACGGTTTCATGAATACACGCAACCATAAAGCATAAACGGTGCGGCCGTGAACAGCAATACAGGACTCACAAAATGAGTCACATGCAGACGGAGAGCTGAGAAACAGCCACGTTTCACAGGGGACCAGGAGGAAATAACCACACCACTGGCTCTACTATTCGCTGCCCGTCTCTACGCACGCCGCATCTCTTGCAGCATCTCCCAGACGCGCCCATGACGTTTGGGGTTGCGAAAAGGTCAGCTCTGATAACGACGATACTTGTACATGATGTAGATTGCCTCACCCCGAGACGAGCAAGCGAAGGGGAGAGCGGGAGACGAAAGGTAACGCGAACGCGCGAGCCACGCACCGCTGTGGTCACCGTTGCCCAGTATGACCACAAGATGTGAGGTGATCTCACGCCGTAGCTCGCTGTTTTTCCATCAGTTTCTTTTTTTGGACTTTTCCAAATTTGGGAAGGCGCCGCTCCTTCCGACGGAGGCGCCGTCCCAGAAAAGTTCCGTAAAAGTGCCGGTGCAACTCTGAGGCGCAACCTGGACCGACCTCCACCACTCCTCCAGCACCACAGGTCACCGCCAACCAGCGGAGCAAGGGCGGTAATGCCGGCGGTTCAACAGGTGGCTGCGATGCAGAGTCGCGAGCCGCGGGGGCATTTCACGCTCGAGCCGATTGCGAAAGCGCGAAGGTCGCTGAGGAAAGCTGCGCCGAAGCAGCGCAGTCCAATTGTAATTAATTCATTCCCACCCTCGCATCTGAGCTCAATGGAGCAGAAAGGAGTGCCGTCGAACCGAGGAGCTTGCGAGACGTGCGGCGCGGAGCTCCCGTCCTCGATGAGCCAGTGCCCGCGCTGCTGGTTCGAGAAGTGGGAGGCGACAGTCCAGCTATCGCGGTTCTGCAGAAAACAGCGGAAGGATAGCGAGGAGGGTAGCGAGGAGCTTGTCGACGTCTTCCCGTCGTCGAAAGAGTGAGCGGACCAACGGCCTATCCATGCCTACTACCCATCATCGCATGTGTGCTCATCGTTGCATGTCTGCGTTGCGCATGGCATCCATATAATTCCAATCGTGTGCATAGCAGCCATCATGCCGAACGGCCGGCGCGCTCAGAGGATGGGCGCGCGGCGACTGGAGCTGGAGGAATCTTTGTGTTGTGTGCGGTTGGTAGCGTGTGGCGTGGTGGCGTGTGGGACTGTAGGACTGTGACCTGTAGGGTACGACCTGCGAGGGAGGGGCCTGAGGCCGCGGGAGTCGAGGGACGAGGGTGGCGAACGTTGCGACGAACGGCGCGGCGTGCGGCGTCCGGGCCGCGTGGTGTCCTGTGTGAAGTTAGGCGCAACACGTCGGGTCGACACAATAGTGTGTAAGTAAGTAAGTAAGTTAAGTAAAACACGCCTGACGGCAGCGCACGTCCCCGGCACCCGCGCGTAAGGCGCCGCCCCGGCGGCCGGCGGCGGGCCGGCGGCGCGTGTGCGACAGAACCGAGAACGCGGAAGGACGCGCGGTCTTTCTTGTTTCGTTAGATCGTTACACGAGCCGCATCGAGATCGCTGAGACCCTCGATGCATCCGGGCGCCATGCTCGCGCCTTGTTCATCTGCGAGTTCGGAGATCATCGCGGCCCGGTGCGGCGAGCGAGGCGCCAGCTCCGAGCTCGCACAGCTCGGTCGAGCTCGGTCGAGCTCGATCACGTGTACAGAGATCCAGCTCTCACTTGAACTCGCAGAAGTTCGCATGGCCGGTGCTCTTGGCATGCTCGAGCGCGCCCGCCTCGCCAACGAGGCCCTTTTGGCAGACC
>Ga0070374_10001359_pt1 | contig 10489 bp, 8 predicted proteins | sample LauGreSuBDMM15SN_2_FD_66374 | JGI IMG/M metagenome (GOLD analysis project Ga0070374, IMG submission 66374) | Freshwater lake microbial communities from Lake Michigan, USA - Su13.BD.MM15.SN (version 4) (version 4) | ecosystem: Environmental > Aquatic > Freshwater > Lake | place: Lake Michigan...
ATGCTGCCATAAAACATGTCGGCCAAGGCCACCATGTAAAGGCCACCAGCTTGTGCTAGACCAGTTTGACCTCCGGCTAACAAGGGGTTCAATGTGGCTGGGGGAAGCAAAGTCCCTGCCATGCGAGCAAAACCAACGCCGCCATCGGTACCGGCTGCCAAATAAGCAGTCACTAAATCGGCCGCGTCATTGCCGCCGCCAGCCACGAGAAACAAGTCGGAGCTTTTGTAATTGCCGGCAGCGCTGGCCGTTTGAAATTGAAAGGGGATGGAGAGGGGTGAGTTGCCTGCACCGGTGAGAGGGTTGAAGTTGTTGATGCGGCCACCGCCCACGGCAAAACTGGTGCAGCCCGTCACAGAATTAGGAATGAAGGAGGTGCCAGTGGATTTGAAAAAATTGCACAGCTGAGGTGTGCCAAGCAAGGCTGCAATGCGCTCCGTCCAGATCGTGTTGGGTTCGCTTGCGCTGTCTTGCACAGAGAACATGCGGCCGAAACCTGGGATACCTTTGAAAACGCCGCTGTCGGACAGGCTGTCGCCCATGACTTTGACCGATGTGATTCCCGCGCGCTGGCTGGTTGAATCGGCACTACCACCACCACAACCCGCCACAATAGCAGCAGTAGCAGTAGCCAGTAGTGCAAGTTTCCACTTTATGGATTTCATCTTTCACCTCTTTGTATGACTTGTTTTGATCTGATAAAAGACGCATTGAAAAAGAACGCTCGTTCTTTTGTGTTTCATCTTAAGCAGGTCCAAGCGAGGCGGTGAGGGGGTAAGTACCCCCCTGGCCTAAGACTTTTTCTCATCCTTAACGGTCCATTCAAGCAAGCGGTCGAAGGCGAGACGAGCGGCATTGGCATTGGGATGATTCACGATGACCACAAAGACATAGCGTTTGCCACTCAAGCCGTCAACGTAGCCGGCCAAAGAAGCCACATCTCGCAGGCTGCCAGATTTGAGAAGCGCTCGCCCAATGGCAACTGAGTTGGGTTGCCGGTCTTTCAAACGGACCACGGTGCCATCCACGCCAGCAATTGCCAAAGAGTTTTGCAAAGCTGTTGCGTAGGGACTTTGGGCTGCCAAATGCAGCAAGGCGCTGAGGGCTTGCGCATTGCTGCGCTCTTCGCGAGAGAGCCCAGAGCCGTTGTCTAGCACCGGCAGGCTCTGGCCTTTTAAGTTCTGCGACCACCACTTCAAAACGGTCTGCCGGGAAGCCGCAAAGTTGCCCCTGTCTTGCTGGCTGGAGAGCGTCAGAAAAAGTTGTTGCGCCATCACGTTGTTGGAAAACTTGTTGATGTCTGCCACGATGTCGGTCAGGGGCAGTGACTGTGCTTCATGCCACAGCGAAGCGTTTGCAGGCGCGCTGCCATGGCGAACCTGGCCCTTGAGCAGTCCACCCGCTTGACGCCACATGGCTTGCACCATCCGAGGTGCAAAGCTTTGCGGATCGACGTAAGCCACGGGCCACTTTTGCTCTCCGCATGCTTTGGGGTAGGCGCCATTGAAGCGCACGCTATCGGCTTGAGAGAAGTCGGCGCGAAGTTGGGTGCGCCAATCCTGGCACGGGCCTGCTGACAATGGCACGCTGCTTGGCCACAGCACATTGGCCAGCGGCGGCTCACTCTCCACTTTGGCCTCGCTGCGTGCGGCATCGGGTGTGAACTTGAACAGCATGGCATTGAAGTTCAACAACAGACCTTGCGGCGCTACGTTGTAGGGCCGAAGTGGCTCATCGTCAAAGCTGGCAGGATTTTTGGCGGGCAGATCAAACACACTGCTGTCCAAAATGATGTCGCCTTTGACTTCGCGTATGCCTTTGGCCATCACATCTTGAAGCAAAGCTTGAAGCCGTTCAAGGACCAATTTGGGATCGCCACTTCCCTTCAAAAATAAGTTGCCCTGCAAGACACCATCTTTGACGGGGCCATCGATAAAAACTTTGTTGCGCCAAGTGAAGTCGGGGCCTAGAAGCGACAAGCCTGCAGCAGTCGTGATGAGTTTCATGACCGAGGCAGGGTTCATCTCTGCGTTGGCATGAAGACTCAAACGAGGCTTGGGAGGGGGCGCGTTGGCGGATGCATTGCTCAGCGGTGTCACCATGATGCTGACGGCACTCAAAGGCACATTGGCTTGTTTGAAGGCTTGAGCAACAGGCGCTGGCAGCGGTGACTTTTCAACTTGCGCTGCATGAGGTTTGGCTGCAAAGGCCAAGCCAGGGCCTGCCAAGAGCAGGGCCAGAGCCAATACCATTTGAAGAAAATGCTGAAAGCAAGGTGCGCGCATGCCAGAAGTCTAGCGCCCTTCTGTGTTGGCGCATGGGTTTCTTGGCGCACAGCTTTTTTGCGCCTTCAACGCCTTAGCCAAAGACAGGACGTATCATTGGGACATGGCATTGTCTCAACGCACCATTGGCCTTTTGGCGGCCGTTATCACCGTTCTTATCTGGTCCTCTTTCATCATTGTGGCTCGGGCCTCGGCATCGCATGGGCTCTTGCCTTTGGACATCGCGTGCGCCCGTATTTTGGGCGCTAGCAGTGTTTTACTGCCGTGGGCATGGTGGCTCATGCGCGAAGCCAGGCAGCGCGGCGAAAAAGTTGGCTCCTTGTGGGGCTTGTCGCCATTGCCATTCCGCATTACCGTACAGGCGGGCATGTTTGGCGGCTTGTTGTATTCGTTGATGGCCTACATTGGTTTTTTTTATGCGCCTGCAGCTCACGCCTCTGTGCTGTTGCCAGGCAGTTTGCCGCTTTGGACCACTTTGCTGATGTGGCTTTTTTTGCGCGAGCAAATTGGCATGAACCGCGCCATCGGTTTGATCATGATTGTGTGCGGTGGTATTTTGGTGGGCGGCATGAGTTTGCTGCAAGCTTTTGAAGGCGGCGATGTTTGGATAGGTGACCTTCTGTTCATGGCCGCTGCTTTGTGTTGGTCGGCCTACAGCGTCACGGTGCGTCGATATGGTTTGGATGCGGTGCGGGCAACCATGGCCATTACCGCTTTTGCGCTAGTGAGTTTTGTGCCCGCATACGCCTTGCTGGTCAATCTCAATCTACTCACAAGCCACTTGACACAAGCTGCGTGGTCTGAAATTCTCTTTCAAGTGGCCTTTCAAGGTGTCGGCTCGGTGGTCATTTCAGGCATCACCTTCACGCAAATGATTCGCACTTTTGGCCCTGTGAAGTCCACCATGATCACAGCGCTGGTGCCAGGCTTGTCTGCATTGGGCGCGGTGATATTTTTGGGCGAGCCCTTGTCTTGGAATTTGGGGGTGGGTTTGACTCTGGTGACGGGCGGTATTTTGTTTGGCGTGCGGCAAGCCATGGTCAAATCCCCCCATTGAAAACTGTGACGCAATGACAGAAGCTTGGAAATTTTTAGCCTTTGACACCAGCACCGACATGATGTCGGTGGCTTTGTCGCATGGCGATGCAAGCTGGCATCACCATGGCGTTGGCGGTGCCAATGCCTCAGCACAATTGATCCCCACCATTCACGTTCTGCTTGAGCAAGCTCAATTGCAACTCACTGATTTGACAGCGTTGGTGGTTGGCCAAGGCCCAGGCTCTTTCACAGGTCTTAGAACAGCATGCGCCGTTGCACAAGGTCTTGCTTTGGGCGCCAACTTGAAGGTCATTCCGGTCGACAGTTTGAAGGCGGTGGCGGAAGATGCAAGGCAAGCGATTGTTGGCGCGCAGCACAATTTGCCTTTCCATTCTTCACAAGATGTGCACGTTGCTTCCGTGATGGATGCAAGAATGAGTGAGGTATACGTGGGCGTTTATGCGTGGCATGCTGCCTCTGCACAATGGACATCTGTGCAGCCCTTGCAAGTGGGACCACCCGAAGCGATGGCAGCCAAGCTAAGCCAATTGCGCTTGCCCAATTTGGTGTTGGCTGGCAATGGCCTGGAGGTTTACAAAGACCGCTTTCCTTTGCAAGAATTTGAAGCAATGGGTACCCCCGTGCGCTGCGTGGCTGCTGTGCCGCATGCTTTGGCCTTGTTGCGCATGGCGCCCGCCCTGTGGTTGAGTCAACAAGCGCTTGCCCCTGAGGGGGTTCAGCCCCTTTACGTTCGCGACAAAGTGGCACAAACCACCGCAGAACGAGATGCCATCAAACTGGCCAAAACCAGCCTCCCCGCTCCATGAACCTGTGGCCGTCAGAGCTTAAACAAATGTTGACGCCTGAGCTCAAGGTGCAGCTGCTCACCATGACCGAAGCCGATTTGCAAGCCGTGGTGGCCATGGAGCAAACCGCTTACAGCCATCCCTGGACACTGGGCAATTTCAAAGATGCGTTGAAGGCTGGGTATGTCGCGCACCGTTTGGTCGCAGAAGATCAGCTGGTTGGCTACTTTGTGGCCATGCAGGTCATTGACGAGGTTCACTTGCTCAACATCACCGTTGCGCCCGCTTTTCAGCGGCAAGGCTGGGCACGTTGTTTGATGCAATCGTTGAGCTTGTGGTCACAAGCCCATGGCGCAACTTGGCTGTGGCTAGAAGTGCGTGAAAGCAATACACCCGCCTTGAATTTGTACAAAAGTTTTGGGTTTCAGCAAGTGGGCGTGAGAAAAGATTACTATCCTGCTGGGCGGACCACACGAGAGTCTGCGGTGGTGATGAGCATGCCCCTCAAAATTTAAGCCATGACGCAAGAACCAAAGTTTCGATGAACGACCACGCGACGCGTTTTGAATTGGACGAGCGCCAACGCGCCATTTTGGCGGAAATGGGTGTGCGCGTTTGGATGCCCAAAACAGCGCCGGCCTTGCCTGAAGTAGCAACAGAAGCAGCAACAGAAGTGGCGCCAGTCTCTCAAAGCATTGCACCGCAATTGCTGTCGATTCCCATTGTCGATGTGTCGCAATTGCCAGCGGGCATTGCCAACATGGATTGGGCGCAACTGCAGTCGGCGGTTGCCTCTTGCACAAGCTGTGGCTTGAGTCAGTCTCGCCAGCAAGCCATTATGGGAGACGGCTTCGTTTCAGCAGATTGGCTCATTGTGGGCGATGCGCCAGGTGAGGAAGAAGACAAGGATGCACGCAGCTTTGCAGGCCCCGCGGGCCAATTGCTTGACAACATGTTGAAGGCACTGGGCCTCACACGGGACCAAGTTTATTTAACCCATGCGCTGAAATGTCGAACCCCTTCAGGTCGCAATGCCAGTCACATTGAGGTGTCGCATTGCGCCCATTATTTGTCGCGGCAAGTGGCACTGGTCCAGCCCAAAGTGATCTTGGCCATGGGCAGAACGGCGGCCTTGGCCTTGTTGCAAAGTGCAGAGCCCTTGGGCAAATTGCGCTCGCAAGTGCAAAGCTTTCAGGGTGTTCCTGTGGTGGTCACTTATCCGCCAGCCTATTTGCTTCGCAATCAAGCTGACAAGGCCAAAGCTTGGGCCGATTTGTGTTTGGCAGCCAGCTTGGTGCCTTCAAGCAGCACTTGAGCCGCTTCAAGGCTTAAGCCTTTTTGGCGTCTTCAGCTGGGGCAAGACTGGCAGCTTGTGATGGCCACAACACGCTGGCAATCGAGACAACCATGAGAGCCATCGCCGCCCAGTCTTGCCAATGAAGTATTTCATTCAGGGCCCATGCGCCGCTGAACACCCCCAAAATAGGAATCATCATGACACTCAATGTGGAAGCCACGGGCGGCAAGCCGCGCGCCAAATAAAACCAAGCGGCGTGCGCAAAGCCAAACACCAAGAAGGCGTTGAAGAGAATGGCGGCCCAGTGTGCGGGGCTTGGCTCTTGCCACCTGTCTGATTCAAAAACAAATGCCAAGACCATCATCACCAGGGTGGTCAAGGCGGTCATCCAAAAAGACAAGGTGAGGGTTGGCAATGGAATGGTGGTTCGGCGCATCAATTGGGTGCCCAAAGCCCAAGTGCTGGCAGAGATCAAGGCCAACAAAACGCCCACAGGTTTGCCAGAGAGATTGGACAACTCATGCCAAAGCAACAGCAGAACCCCCAGGGCTGCTGCAAACACCCCACCCCAAGCGCGCTTGGAGAGTTGGTTTTGAAAAATGAAGGCCCCAATCAGGGCTGAGAAGATGGGCATGGTGTAGCCCAAAATGGCCGATCTGCCGCTGGACAAATACTGCACGGCCAAAATGATCAAGGCATGCCAAATGAACATGTTGAAAATGGCCAAGACCAACAACTCACGCCAGTATTGCCGCGGAACTCGAAAAGGAACCTTCATGGCCAAAAGGCCCAAGCCCAAGATGGGTGTGCCAATTAGCAAGCAAAGCATGCGAAAGGTCAAAGGCGGATAACCCGTGACACCCAGCTTCAAAACAGGCCAGTTCAGGCCCCAAACCAAGGTGAGAAGCACCAAGAGAACCCATTGGCGTGTTGTGAGTGAATGCATGGGGTCGATCTTAGTGCGAAATGCCGCAATAGGCTGTGAGTTTGAGTCTGGCGGTTTGAGCCTTTAAAATCGCAACATGACCTTCTTAGAACAACTGCAAGGCGCCGAGCGCCAAAACGGCTCCCTGTTGTGTGTGGGCCTCGATCCTGAACCCAACAAGTTTCCCGCCGGCCTGAAAGGCGACGCCAGCAAGATCTATGATTTTTGCGCGCAGATTGTCGATGCCACAGCCGATTTGGCCATCTCATTCAAACCCCAAATTGCCTACTTTGCAGCGCATCGGGCTGAAGATCAATTGGAAAAATTGATGGAGCACATGCGCCGCAACGTGCCCCATGTGCCCGTCATTTTGGATGCCAAGCGGGGCGACATTGGTGCGACTGCAGAGCAGTATGCCAAAGAAGCCTTTGAGCGTTACGGCGCAGACGCCGTTACCTTGTCGCCCTTCATGGGGTTTGATTCAGTGCAGCCCTATTTAAAGCACCATGGCAAGGGCGCTTTTTTGCTGTGCCGTACGTCTAACCCTGGCGGAGATGATCTGCAGAACCAGCGCTTGGCTTCTGTGGAGGGCCAGCCCTTGCTGTACGAACACATTGCCAAGTTAGCGCAAGGCCCTTGGAATGTGAGTGGCCAGTTAGGCTTGGTGGTAGGTGCCACCTATCCTGCTGAAATTGAACGTGTGCGCAGTTTGGCGCCTACTTTGCCTTTGCTCATTCCCGGTGTGGGTGCGCAAGGCGGCGACGCTGTAGCCACCATCAAGGCTGGTTACCGCCAGAGCAAAGGGGCTACCACCGGTGCGGTCATTGTGAGTTCATCGCGGGCTATTTTGTATGCGTCATCGGGTAATGATTTTGCGCAAGCCGCGCGCCAAGAAGCCATCCGTACGCGTGACCTTTTGAGAGCTGCAGCCCAAGACTGAAGCGACGCTGTGTCCTGATGCAAATGCGCTCAGGACGATTTATTTTTCAAGCAAGCGCTTCAAGTAACGGCCGGTAAAGCTGGCAGGATTTTGCGCCAGTGTTTCGGGCGTACCCACTCCAACCACCGTACCGCCACCGGAGCCCCCTTCCGGGCCCATGTCGATCACCCAATCTGCGGTTTTGATCACATCCAAGTTGTGCTCAATCACCACAATGGTGTTGCCCGCATCGCGCAGTTGGTGCAACACTTTGAGCAGCAAAGCAATGTCGGCAAAGTGCAAACCGGTGGTGGGCTCGTCCAAGATGTACAAAGTGCGACCCGTGTCGCGCTTGGACAATTCCAGAGCCAACTTCACGCGCTGTGCTTCACCGCCAGACAAGGTGGTGGCCGCTTGGCCCAAGCGGATGTAGCTCAAGCCCACATCGAGCAGCGTTTGCAACTTGCGCGCTATAGCGGGTACGGCATTGAAGAACTCGTGGGCCGCCTCAACGGTCATGTCGAGCATTTGGGCAATGTTTTTGCCCTTGTACAAAATTTCCAACGTTTCGCGGTTGTAACGTTGGCCATGGCACACATCGCAAGGCACATACACATCGGGCAAGAAGTGCATTTCCACTTTCACCATGCCGTCGCCTTGGCAAGCTTCACAACGTCCGCCACCGTTTGAAGCGTTGACGTTAAAACTAAAGCGACCCGGCCCATAACCGCGCTCACGTGCTGCAGGCACTTCGGTCATGAGGTCGCGAATGTGAGTGAACAAGCCGGTGTAGGTGGCCGGGTTGCTGCGCGGTGTGCGGCCAATGGGCGACTGATCAACGTTGATCACTTTGTCAAAGTGATAGAGCCCCAAAATGTCTTCGTGGGCGGCAGGCTCGTCGTGCGCGCGATGAATGCTGCGCGCCGCAGCGGTGTACAAAGTTTCGTTCACCAAGGTGGATTTGCCAGAACCTGAAACACCCGTGACGCAGGTGAGCAAGCCCACAGGAAATGCAGCGCGCACATTTTTCAAATTGTGACCTGTGGCGCCCACAATTTCAATGAATTCTTTGCCAGGTGCGTGGCGCTTGGCAGGCACTTCGATGGCTTTGCGACCCGACAAATATTGACCCGTTAAAGAATCGGGTGCTTGCAAAATATCGGCGCAAGTCCCTTGCGCCATCACACGGCCGCCGTGCACGCCTGCACCCGGCCCCATGTCAATCACATGGTCGGCCACGCGAATCATGTCTTCATCGTGTTCGACCACCAACACGCTGTTGCCAATATCGCGCAAATGCTTGAGCGTGCCAATGAGGCGGTCGTTGTCGCGTTGATGCAAACCGATGCTGGGTTCGTCCAATACATACATCACACCCGTCAGGCCGGAGCCAATTTGGCTGGCCAAGCGAATACGCTGTGCTTCGCCGCCAGACAATGTGTCGGCACTGCGGTCGAGGCTTAAATAGTTCAAGCCCACATCGTTCAAGAATTTCAAACGAGAGCCAATTTCGCTCACCACTTTGTCGGCAATTTCAGCTTTGGCACCATGCAGTTTCAAGCTTTGAAAGTAGGTTTGAGCTTCACCCAAAGTGACGTGGTTGACTTCATAAATGGCGCGCGCTTGTGGGCCCTCGCCTACCCGCACATGACGTGCTTCGCGCCGCAAACGCGTGCCCTTGCAATCGGAGCAAGCGTGGTGACTGCGCATGCGTGCAAGGTCTTCGCGCACCACGCTGGAGTCAGTTTCTTTGTAGCGCCTTGTGAGGTTGGGAATGATGCCTTCGAAGGGGTGTTTTTTGGAAACTTTTTTGCCCTTCGATGCGCCAGACTCCATGATGTAACTGAACTTGATGTCTTCTTCGCCCGAGCCCCACAAAATACTGTTTCGCACAGTTTCTGTCAGTGATTCGAAAGGCGCTTCCACATCAAACGCATAATGCTTGGCCAAGCTTTCGAGCATGCTGAAATAAAAACCATTGCGACGATCCCAGCCTTTGATGGCGCCACTGGCCAAGCTCAAAGAAGGAAATGCCACCACGCGGTCGATGTCAAATACTTCAGTGGTGCCCAAACCATCGCACGTGGTGCAAGCACCCATGGGCGAGTTGAACGAGAACAAGCGCGGCTCAAGTTCAGCAATTGAGTAATGGCACACCGGACACGCAAACTTGGCGTTGAACATGTGCTCTTTGCCGGTGTCCATTTCGACGGCCACGGCGCGTTGCTCTGCCAACCGGAGTGCTGCTTCAAAACTTTCGGCAATGCGCTGGCGCAATGCATCGCGCGCAGGAGCTTCGGCTTCGTGGCGAATTTTGAGACGATCGACCACCACATCGATGTCGTGTTTTTCGGTTTTCTTGAGCGTGGGCAAATTTTCCACTTCAAAGGTTTCGCCATTGATGCGAAAGCGCACATAACCCAGGGCTTGCATCTGCTCAAAGACTTTCTCAAACTCGCCTTTGCGTTCGCGCGCAATGGGCGCCACGATCATGAGGCGCGTATCTTCGGGCAGTTCTAAAACAGCATCGACCATTTGGCTGACGGTTTGCGCTTGCAATGCCAAGTTGTGATCAGGGCAATAGGGCGTGCCCGCGCGTGCAAACAGCAAGCGCAGGTAGTCGTGAATTTCTGTGACGGTGCCCACGGTAGATCGCGGGTTGTGACTGGTGGCTTTTTGCTCAATGGAGATGGCAGGTGACAGGCCCTCAATCAAATCGACATCGGGCTTGTCCATCAGTTGTAAAAACTGTCGCGCATAGGCCGACAAGCTTTCAACATACCGACGTTGACCTTCGGCATACAAGGTGTCAAAGGCCAAACTTGATTTGCCGGAGCCGCTCAAGCCGGTGATCACCACCAGTTGGTTGCGTGGAATGTCGAGGTCGATGTTTTTGAGGTTGTGCGTGCGGGCACCGCGAACGCTGATGTGAGTTTGGCGAAGCGCGCTGGCCAAGTAGGCCCCATCCTTGGCGTCTTTGGTGCCTTGGGTTTCTTGGATGCTTTGGGTGTTTGGCATGCCGGCTTCTAAGCGCGCTGCTTGCAGGGCGGCTTCCAACAGACGAACTTTCTCCCTGGCTGTTTCCAGTGCAGTGAGACTTGCGGGGGCGTTGGGTGCGTTCAAAATCGAGGTGCCAGACAAAACCCTCGATTATCGCTAAAGAAGGGCAGTCTGTCTGCTGCCCTGGTTCAACAGAACCACTGAGAGGATGGTTGAAAT